>Ga0307932_1000004_pt1 | contig 90592 bp, 98 predicted proteins | sample OrgLakmetageno48_FD_201843 | JGI IMG/M metagenome (GOLD analysis project Ga0307932, IMG submission 201843) | Saline water microbial communities from Organic Lake, Antarctica - #48 | ecosystem: Environmental > Aquatic > Non-marine Saline and Alkaline > Saline | place: Antarctica: Organic Lake...
ATATTAAATTTTATTTCTTCCTTTGGTTATTTATACTCTTTTTTTATAAAAAGTTTAAATTATTTTAGGTTCTGTGCAAATATATAACTAATATTTGTTTCTCACAAGTGTTTTTTAAAAAGATTTAAATTTATTTTCATATGAGTTCTAATTCAACTTCACTATCATGACTAAACGTATAGTATTGGTCATGGTTTAAGTTTATATCAATCCCACTTTCGATAGTATCTATACGCCTATCGGATTTATCGCTTACATCTAGTCGCTTAACAACACTATCATTGTCATAATCCTTAATCTCGATATACTTAAAAAGAGGTACATTAGTATCTATAATAGAATTATTGTCTTTATTCATTGTTTTATTATTATTATTGTGTAAATATAGAAGCTAATAGCCAAAAAATTTATAAAAACATTTAACTAGTCTTGTGATTCGCTTTGTTCTTTTGTCCATTGTGTGAAGTGTAGCATATATGCTGGCTCAAATCCGTTTGTTTTAAGTGGGTGGTCGCTATTCATTATTACATCAATCGCACTTTTTGGTAGTATTTTAGCCTTTTGGTCATCATTTAATTTGCTATCCAAGTACTTGTGAAATTCAATTCCGATTTCATCAATATCCTCATTGCTTATTTCGCCAATCTCAGAGAAGTTCTTTCTGATGAAGTATCTAAATGTATCTTTCATAATTTAAAAGTTGTTTGTTATTAATTTGGTCTGTAATTTCTTATGTCTTGCCAATCTCCAATTCTCTAAATACACCATATCCTTTTTAGTCCTCCAAGAGTAACCACTTTGAAACCCAGTATTAATATTAATTAAGCCAAGGTTTTTAATAAGTTCAGTTGCTTGTTCACATGATATCGTTAGCTTTATCTCGGTATTTTGAGAGTCTTTTCTAATATATTTGACTATTTTCCAAGAATTGTCTACTTTCCACTCAGCAAGCATCCATAAATGATTCCACTTGTCTGTGACTAAGTCAATATCTATATCGTTAATACCAGTATATTTGAATGTTCCTTTTGTTATTTTCATTTTAATACGTGCGTTTATTAATTAAATAATTTTCTTCTGCTAGTATTCTTAGGTTGTGTTTCAAATCAGATAAATTACAATCAATTACTTTACCAAACTTTGCACCACCTATTCTACATCCAAACTTTAGATTACCAAAGTATGCAGTTCTAAGTGTTGTATTTATGTACAAGGTATACATTTTTCTAATTAACATAGTTCATTTTATTAATTATGTCGTAAAACACATTGGTCTTCAGCCGATGTGATGTTAGACATAGGCAAATATACAAATAAAATCTAAAATGCCAATAGGGAAGGTAGACTTATTAATATATATTTTAATGGATGCCTACCTTAACTGGATGTGTTAGTCCTAATTAATTAAATAAATATATGGTAAGGGACTTGCCATTACAAAGGTGGAGAATAAATCAGACTTTAGTGATAAAGCACATTCTATGAAACCCGAAACACATTAGTCTTTAGCTAATGGGTAGTTCATTAGCCTATTTTCTGTAGATACTAGAAAAACATTGAGAACTACTGGCAATATACCATTTATTTCTTTTTTATTAGATTCCATAGTTTTATATTTATTACATTTATTTTTTGGAAGTTTTCCAACCGTTCTTTTTATCAAATATAATTATAGTTCCTCTTTTTACAGAATCTTTAAAAGTTTGTTTATCTGGGTCATCACAACTACATTTATTAGTGTGTCCACAATAACATAATTTTTCACCATGTCTATCTTTTGATTCTTCTCTTATTTTTAGCCAGTGGTAGTGAGCAAGGTTAGTAATTGATAAATTTCTAAACCATTTTTTAAGATTTCCCATAATAACTTCTTTGTTTGTTCATAATACTATTATCTGTAGTAAATTATATGATACAAACATACTGAATATATTTCGAATTATTAAAGTATTTATGAAATATTTTATTAAATTTATTCCTTTTTCTTATTTCTCCATCCTTCTAAATCACGCTCAATGAACTTTCTAATCCTTTTTGATATGTTTATTGAGTTCTCATCACACATTTCGTGATATTCTTCTAATAATTTTGGTGGTATTCTAAATGAAAACATTTTATTCTTTGTACCCATGATTTTTTATATTTTATTATATATATAAAAGTATATATCTCCCCCCTGTTGTATATATCAAATAAAAAGGTTATATTTGTTTAATATATATGACAGCTATGAAAACTAAAAAAGAAACAAAGCTAAGAAAGGCTCTATTATTTATGATAGAGGCACACGATGGACAGTTTAGAAAATTTTCTGGTAAAGAATATGCATGGCACCCAATTGCAGTAAGCAAAATAGTTAGGGAGGTCAAGGTGAGTAAAAATAAGGAGCTAATTTGTATTGCGGCATTACTTCACGACACTGTTGAAGATTGTGATGTTACTATTAGTAATATAGAAGAAGAGTTTGGAAAAATGGTCAGTAGTATGGTAGAAGAACTTACATCTGATAATAACAAAATAGAGAAGGTAGGTAAATCACAGTATTTATTAGACAAAATGCTAAATATGACTAGTTATGCTCTTGTTATAAAGTTAGCTGATAGATTACACAATTGCTCAGATTTAGAACAAGGTAGTGATAAATTTGTCAACAAGTATGTGACAGAGACTAGATTTATTCTAGATGGTTTAGTATCAAGGAATCTATCACAAACACACAATGAATTGATGTCTTTAATAGATTCTAAGATAAGTCCATTTGAGAATAACTAGTCATTAGAATCATCTAATAATTTCCTTAGCTTTCTTGTCCTGATATGAAAGTCATTGTAAAGAGTTTTCTCTTTTAAAAGCCTATCTATTTTTTTATCAATTTCAACTAATCCATAGTCTATATTTATCTTGTGCACATCATGTGAATCTGCTTCAATGGTATCATTTTCTAGATTAAATTTAAATTTAATTTTTAAATCTTTTACAAGCGTTTTAGAAAATTTACTAGAATCAATGTCTTTAAAGTTATTATCCTTTATTATTCTTATAAGCAATTTCTCTTTAGTGTTTAAATCTCCTTCACCAGTTACCATCATTATGCTATTACTTGCAATACCAATTATTTCTACAAGTGAACCATAGTAATGGACTGAACGACCATTATCATAATGTGATGTAAATAAAAATAAATCTCCTTTTGTGATTTTTTCTCCCATATCTAATGTTTATAATGTTTATATAGTTTAATCCCAGCATCAATTGATGATGAAACATCTGATTCGCAGTATTTTACAACTGAATCTAAATTACCAGACCAGTATGCTTTATGGACTTTAGAACCATCTAGTTCATTCTTAGGGGATTCCACACCTAATTCATAACACATTTCATCAAAGGTATGTGATAATAAGTAACCAGTTTTCCAATCATCAGACATATCAGCTACTCTCATCTCCCATGGTTTCTTATCATATACATATATCATATCAACTGGCTCTATACCATATTTATGTAATTTGTGTAATATCCAAGGAATATCAAAATGTTTTATCCTGAATCCACATAAATGAAAAGCTTTTTTTTCTATGTATTTTAGAGATTCATTGAACTTATTGACTAAATCCTTTTCATTATCAGAGTATAACGATTTTATTCTTTTTTCTCCGTTAACGGTAAATCCAAATGATATACATATTATCTTACCATATGTTGATATTATCCCACCATTTTCAATGTATGCTTGCTCTATACTCCCAAACTTTTCTATCCAATTCATTTTTTTGCATTTGGCTTCAAATAAAGCTGATCCCCTCTCATCGTTTTCCTTAAATGATTCGAAGTTTTCATACTCACTTGTGGTTTCTATATCAAAATGTAATAACTCTACCATAGTTTCTTTATTAATATATACATACCTATGGAAAAGTTTATATAAAAAGGATACTTTAACATTTGTATCTGTTTACTATGTAAATATTTAATATATAAGTAAATAAATAAATTATAATGATACATCTTAAAAAGTTTTTAGAACAGAATGAAGAAACAGAGGAGGTAAATGATAACTCTCAGCTAATAGATGATGTTAATAGCTGTATAGAGTTACTAAATAAGTCAATGGAAAAGACTAAAGTTAAAGCCTTTTCAGTAGACCTAGGAGAGTTTATTAAGATATGTGAAGCTTTTGTGTATGCACTTGAGAATAAATCACACCATCTCTCTAATATATCGGATTTGGTATTTGAAAGTTCTGTTTATTGTGCTGATAGGTGTTTAGAGTTTAAACACGAAGAAACTGCAAAGGCTTGTATAGCACTATCAGAAACAGCAGAAGATATTGTGGAATAAACTACCACTTACCCTCTTCTAATAATCCTTTGTGTGTTTCTAGTTCTTCTCTAGTACATACCCAATGATTCCAGTTATTTTTCAATTTACGATGGTCATAATTAAGTGCAGATCCATTATTTCTACCTATATGTGACATTATAGATTCTGTCACAATACTAAAGTTTCTGTATTGGTTTTCACCACAGCCACAACCAGTAGAAGATCCATTATTAAATTCCCATATAAGTGGCTTTAAATCACAAATTGGACAATTCAACCAATGCTCAACGTCTTTTGGTATTTTGTATGCTGATATACATTTATATCTATTATTAACTATATCAATTTTAATACCTCTTATAATGTCTTTAATATTTGTATCCATGCTTTCCATAGTGTATTAATTATTTTAAATTTAATTCTTTTAAGTGAGTTAGTTCAACATTTCTTAGCCCTAGGTTATTTCTATAGTAGTATCTTGATGTAAGACTTGTGTTTATCCTAAATGGTTTTGTAGTTGGTATTATATTAACAAAGTCAGTCGAACTAATTTTGTTAATAATAAATTGAAAATTTTTGTAGTTATTCTCACTAACTAGGTTTATACACTTCCTTGCACTTTCTGAACTTCTAAAAAATAAGGCAAAGTATATATTATTTTGGGATTCGATATATCCCCTAGGTCCATTATAGTAAAGGGTCTCTAATGTTTCTGTTTGATGAGACAACACTTGAGCAATCCTTAATCTTCTATATTGTACAAGTGTGTACATTTCTATATAATATAGATATCTAATTCGTGTCTTATTTTGATTATTCATTAATGTTGTCTATTTCCCTACACTTTAATGTTTCCATATATGCTTTCTCATCACGCACAATGCCTATATTAATTATGTATAATCCCATATCCCATTTTGAACACTCTGGTACTTTTAGCGGTATTAATTTTATAAACTCTAATCTATTAATTTCGATTATTTCCATAGTTAGATTCTTTTTATCACACTTTTCTTTCATAGCAGCCTTTTGGTTGATAGCACTTTGTTTCTTCTTCCAAAAGCTAGAAAGATATATATTCTTTATAGAAGTATTTCTACTTAGTGTATTAAAATAGGTGGGTCTTATGTTATTATCTAATCCCATTACTTTATTTAGTTTTTTACTCCTAAGTGCTGCTATATCATATACTTCAATGTAGAAAAATGTATTTAATCTATAACGTTTTCTTTTCTTTTTAAGTTCTGCCATAACTAATTACATATATCTATTTAATTCCTAATTTTTTTAATCTGTTTTTTCTAATTTCACTAATTGGAGTTAGCTTTATCTCTCTCATTTCGTACCTTATGCCATTTTGTGAAATTACATATGAATCTATAGGATAATAAGCTTTATTTATAAATTCTTGTATAGTTAAACCTACTGGCTCAACGAGTTTTATTATCTTATCAAATTTAGGATTCTTATCATATCCAGACATGTATACAAAATGAATACCAATAAGGCTATCTTCTTTATTAAATTTCATCTATGAATACAATTTGTCTAGTTTGACAGATCGATTATGTGTCTTTATAATGGATTTTTCTTCACCATCTAACCATTCTGATTCTGATTCTAAATCATTAATGATTAGATTATTTATTTCTTTATTAAATTTGTATCTATATAAATCATCACCTTCTTGTGATCCATATAAGCTTGGTCTCAATAATACTTTCAATTCATTTGTCATCGTTGAAATAAGATTATATTGTTTAATTATATAGTCTTTAAATATTAAATCAATTGGTAGCAATTCAAACATATTATATTGCCATAATGATTGAATATATGTCTTTTTTCTTGTAGTTTGTTTTCTTATTAAATCAAAAAACTCTTTCGAAATTTCTTCTGTAATATCAGCTTCTGCCATACTTTCAATATATGATATTCTTTCTGATATGTTTGTTATGTTATAATCATCAATACCATCTAAAATACTTTTTATGTAAGCACCTCTAGTATATTCTTCGGGGTTGTCAATATTTATATCTAGGCTTCCATTGTCTATGTAGTCAATGACTTCTGTTCTAAAAAAAGATATGAACAAATTGTCAATTATGTCTGTGTTTTTAACCTCTTCATCATAAGTTCTACTACTAGAATGTATTAGATTAAGTAATTCATATATATTTATGTTAAAGAATTTTTCTAACATTTCTACATTTATGTCATTTTCTATATGTCTTAATCTTCCATAGCTATCATATCGACCATTTATTGGAAACCCAAATGGTGAGAAGAACTCTTGTGTACCACTTTCTGATACAATTATGTTCTTATGTGAATTGAAATTTTCACTTCCACCAGGGACTAATATCTGAATACTTGCTCTATCGCCGTCACTTATGACTGTATTAGATATTGAACATATTATATTAAAACTACCCATTTTTACATTTTTTATGATGAATAAAATCCTTGATACCGATGTATAAGGTCAAGATGCCTACTAATGCCCAAACTATTGCAAAATATGGACTGTGTAATAAATCGGATAAAAAATCACTATGCTTTGTTTGTGTACTTTGTAATTCTATAGATGCCTTTACAAGCATAAAAGATTGAACAAATTGAAATATATGAAGGCTAGCATGTAGTATGTTAAGTACGCCAAGTCCTATTAGAATAAATGATTTCTTAAAAGTTTTCATATTATTTTTTTACAAATATACAAATAAAAAATATTATACAAGTATTTTATGGTATTTAATTAATCTACTTCATAATCCCAAAAATCAATACCTATTGTAACTTCTTCTTGATAGCTATTTCTTAGCTTATCTAGCAGATGTTCTTTAATATCATTTTTAAAATCAGATACATTATCTTCTATTTGTAATTCGTTCAACCTATTATAGTCATTGCAAGAATTAATCTTTACTTTAACTTTAAGTGTTACCTCGATTTCCTTATCTATTTCATAGTTTCTATTTGACATTATTTTGTTTTAACTATCAACAAATTCTTGTTTGATTATTTTTATCATCTTCTCAATGGTTACATCCTCTAAATCTGTCATATTTACAAGTTCACTAAAGCCATAAGATAGTAATGATTTAGCAGTATCTATACCAGCTTTTTTAAATTCATTTATTACCCATAAATCAACTTCATCAGAAAATTCCATAAGATCTATATCTTCCTCTGTAGCTTGCTCATCATTTATAAGATTTATTTCTAGACCAGTAAGTAAGCTAGTTAATCTTATATTAGAACCTTTCTTACCAATAGCCTTACCAATATCTTCACCATTTAAATGAACGTCACCTTTACCATCTTCTACCTTTATAAATTTAACAACGGCTGGTTTTAACGACCTAGTTATATATAAATCCATATTATTTGTGTAGCTTATGATATCTATACTCTCACCATTTAGCTCTCTAGTAACTGCCATTATTCGACTTCCTCTACTACCAACACAAGTTCCAACAGGATCAATTCTATCATCATATGTTTCCACTGCTACCTTAGCTTTAATACCAGGTACTCTAACTATGTTCTTTATATTTATTAGACCATCGAATATTTCAGGTATTTCTTGTTCCATTATTCTTTCTAGAAACTTACTTGATGTTCTTGATGCAATAATGTATGGCTTATTGTTTCTAATTTCAGCTTCTTCTACCACAAATGATATTGTATCACCTTTTCTGTAAAACTCACCAGGTATCTGATTATCTTTTGGTAAACAAATTTCAATACCCTCATCATCTAGTAATATAACCATATTTCTTTTTATGTGATGGACTTCGGCATTGAAAATATATCCAATCATATCTTCAAACTTCTCTATTGTTGATTTATTTTCGTAGTCTTTTATTCTAGCCTTTAGATTCTGTCTTAAACTTAATATAGATCTTCTTCCTAATTCTGATATTTTGAATTCTTGTGGATATTCTTCCCCTATTTCAAAATCTGACTCCACCTTAAGAACTTCTGAAATTTCTATTTCAGTATTGTGGTTTTCAACCTCGCCATCTTGTACAACGATTTTGTTTTGCCATATTTCTAAATCTCCGTTATCTGGGTTTAGAATTATATCAAAGTTTTCATCTGTATCATATTTTTTTCTAAACTCAAATCTAAAAACAGAGTCTAGGATTTCCATTATCTCTATTTTATTAATCATTTTGTCTGACTTAAGCTCAGTAAATGAATCTATAATTGATGTGTTATTCATATATTTAATTTATTATTTTTTATTTTCTATTTTCTAGTATATGCTTTTATTAAAATTGATTGTTTGTGATATTAGAAGTTTATCATAAGTAGCACTTACACACTTATACTTACAAACAGATAATAAGTTGTATTTTTTATATAATTAATACTACTCATCTCATAATTAAATTAATAACCTACTCTGCACAACAATGTATAAAATTACCTAATTTTTAAAGTCCCTTATTTAATAGATATTTGGGACATTATCATAGTCTATTTTTCTGTTTTTACACTTTTTCTAGTATTTAAATCCACTTTAAATATTTCTCCACACTTACAAGTATGGGGTGAATGTCTGTTTACACCTACTAGTATATCATATGGGCAGTTTTCTAAATCAACTACTTCTAAAAAACCATCACCACTCTTACTTTGAAAATCTTTCTTCTCACCACATGAAGGGCAAGGTACTTTTACTGTATCGTATAGTCCCATAATTTATTTTTAAATAATTATCATTTCATAATCAGAATTAAGTAAAGCACTATTATCACCATCATCGTTGTGAACTAATTAATTTTTTTTTCATAATTGAATTACCACTTTCTTCCCCAATTATCTCATAGTCTAATATTTCATACCAATTGTCCAAATTAAAACCTTTCTTCTGTGATTCGCCACTATCACTTTCTAATATTATGCATTTAGTGTTATAATAATAATAACAATTCTGTTCAAAATCAAAATATAGTTCATCACCATATCCCTTTCCTCTATATTTTAATTCTACATTTATATTGTTTAAAAATGCTACAAGTAGTTCAATTTGATTAAGATATGAATTGTAGTCAATACCTCGTTTTGAGAACCAATTCTTGACTTTTTCTATATCAGAATGAATAATACCTTCATAAGAGCCATATTTTTCACTTTCAGATAAAAAATGACTTTCATTACTATTATTCTCATTAAGATATCCTCTCATTGTGGTTGCTATAGTCTTTCTTAATTTCATTGTTTTTCTCTTATATATAAATATCAGTCATTCAATAACATTTGAATATTTAAGTATCTTTTGTTTTCTTTCTTCATCATCCATTGATCCTTACAACTATTTATTGATGGGTGTAAACCATTATATTCTTCTTTGTTTATCTTATTTTCATCAATATAAGGAATAATTTTATTAACTACAGACGTTATATTAGCTTCCCTTAGTGGAACTGAATTTAATTCTAGAATTATATAATATATTGATGTTGTATTTTTATCAGTAACACCCCATATTTTAGTCCAAGTATCCAACTTAACACTTTTGGTTATATTATTATTTTCAATATCAGTTCCTATATGGAGTATCCACTTTTCTCTAAGATAGCTTGGTGATAGATGTAATATATCAATACCACATTCAGTGCTAATATTGAAATAAAAGTTAATTATATTATTTGTTTGAATTGTGGTCATATAGATTTGTATTATTAAGTGATTAGTGTTGTTAATTCATCTAAAAACATGCAACATCATGATATATAGTAAAATAATATTATAATTTTTCTTTCTTTTAGAATTCTTACTATGCAAATATATACTAATTAAATTACTCTTAAAGACTTTATCCAATTTTTAACATTAAAAGATGGACATGCTTTTGATGAAAATTCATTATGTCCATGAAATGTTATTCTAGGTAATTTATGTTTAAAAGCTCTATAAATGGTTTCATAGACATCCTTTTGCTTTTTAGTTCTATTATCCAATGCTCTACCATTTCGGTCAACACCACCAATATATGATATATTTATAGTAGTAGAATTGATACCACGAACACCATTAGACACTCTGTTAAAGTCTAGTAGTTGATTCCAAGTTCCATCTGGTCTAACAATTATATGATAACCTGGTGAACGCCACCCAAGTATATTCTTCCAATAATTCACAATGGCAGATACAGTAGCTTTTTGAGTTGTTGCAGTACAATGGAAAACAAGCCTTTTTATATTCCTAGTAATATCACTAGATTCTATTAGGTTTATAAGTTCCCTTGTACTAGGGGACAAAGGTTGTGTTTCCTCAATATCTTCTACAAAGAACATACACTCTGGATCAGATACAGAATCTTCTTCGTTTAGATCAACATCGTAAATTGGTCTTATTCTATTCTTATCGTTTTTTACTAAAACAGACCAAGTATTAGGACCAACTATACCATCTACGCTTAATCCATTATCTCTTTGAAAATTCTTCAAAGCTTTCAAAGTGTTAGGACCAAATATACCATCAGGTTTTAGTCCTAACAAGTTTTGTAAATCCTTAACTTTTTCTCCTCTACTTCTAAATCTTATAATCATAATAATATGTACATTTTCTCTATATATATATATTATTAATATGTTTCTAAGAAATCTCCATTAATGAATCACCACCATAAACTATCACATCTACTGAATTTGTTAGCTTAGAAATCGGTGACATGTCCACAATATCAACAACTCACCTATCTATAGTGAAGCTTTGATATTTTCTAGCCTGATGATTTTTAGACAACTTCTCCAATTCATCTGATGCAAATTTAGTAATTACTCCTCTCTCTATCTATCTCGCACTCAAGTCTTCTATAATTATTGTTTTTTTTAATTAAGCTGTGGAGGATATCGGATTTGAACCGATGTATGACACAGCTTGCAAAGCTATCGCTTACGACCAGACTGAGCTAATCCCCCATTAATGAGCAAATGATAGGATTCGAACCTACAACTTTCTGAATGGAAATCAGACACTCTAGCCAATTGAGCTACATTTGCATTTTATATCGAGCAGGTAATCGGGATCAAACCGATTCTATTCTAGCTTGGAAGGCTAGTGCACCATCACTTATGCGTTACCTGCTTATTTTGTTGGTATGATGGGTATCGAACCCACTATCTCATGGATATAAGCCATGTGCTTTTACCATCTAAGCTACATACCAATTTATAATAAAATAAAAAACCCAGTCATTTCTGACTGGGTTTATGATAATTTATAATTAAATTAATTACATAACAATTCCCAGCCAATGAGTTTCCCCTTTGCCTATCGCTATTATTGCTATGTTATTAATTGTTCTCATAATTGTTATATTACACTATATATTAAAAGTTTACTCTCCCTCTTAAATTAATCTGTATTTTCTAAAATTTTAATCTGTATTTCTGTTCCTTCATAATCAAATCCTCTCTGATAGGTAGGATTTAGATAGTCTTCAAAACTATTAAAAGATACTTCTCTAAATATCCCTTTATGGTAAGTTTTCAGTCTTGGTCGATTACCTCGATGTAACAAATCATGTTTTATGTCGAATTCGCCAATTCCTTCTATCTCTATTTTTAAAACCATAATAATTTATTTTTGTAATTCAATTTCTTTCAATATCCTTTTCGGATAAAAAAACGAAAAATGTGTCTTAGCTTGCTCAACATTGTAGGCTTTAAATACACATTTATGTATTTTTTTACCAGTCTTATAAACATATACACAATTAAAATCTTGTATTGTGTTTTTTTCCATTTCAAAGCTTTTTAAATTAAATAATAGGCAAATATAAGTATTTTATTACTATAATCCTATTTCAAACAATATTTAAATTAGTACTCCGTGGGAGAATTGAACTCCCGTTACCAAGTTGAAAGCCTGGGGTCCTAGTCCACTAGACGAACGGAGCATGTACTAAGTGGGCGTAGTGGGACTCGAACCCACAATACCTTTCGGAATCGGTTTTACAGACCGACATGACTACCTGTGCCATATTACCCCCATATTTTTAAAACAAAAAACCCAGTCTATATTACTAGACTGGGTTTTTTTATACTATAATTTAATTTACATTATAGACATCAAAAGACTAGCCGAGCGTTTTCGTTCAGATTCTTCATAATAATATTCTATGTTAGTAAAAGTATTCATTTTATTTATTTATTTATTTGTAGCGGGAGTTGGACTCGAACCAACGACCTCTAGGTTATGAGCCTAGCGAGCTACCTACTGCTCTACCCCGCGATTTATGTTTATATACTATATATTAAAAAAGTTTTGTCTCTTTTGATATTTATTATACAAATATATGAAATGTATTAATTTAACACACTATTTTTAAGATATAATTAACAAAGATATTATTTTAATATATATGATATGAGAGCTACTACAAGACAAATAGAAGGACAAAGAGTTGAAAGTGAAAGGGAAGTAACTGGACAAGAGGCAGAGGAACTACTAAGAAAGTACGGTTACTCTGATAGACAAGATACTATAAGAGATAATAGTGTAAACAAATCAGACAATCTAACATTTGAGGAAATGCTTAAAGAGAAAGAGGAAAAAGATAAACAAAAGATACATGGTGTTAAACCAATAACATTTCATTCTGATAATGGATATCATTCCGAGACTAAGTATGGTTCTGATGAAAGCACAGGACTTGGATTTAAGATTGAAGTAACAAGTGATATGAAATTGCCTAAATAACAATTATCTTAGTATAGAATTTATCTTTAAATGTCTTATCTTTTCTTTAGTTTTATGGAACCACCAAGTTTTATCATATGCCTTTCTCATTTGTTTCCAGTCAGGTTTTTTGTCCCAAACGTCATAAACAAATAAACTATCTTGCCACAATACAAGAGTACTAATCTCACTAGGAAAATCACACATTAACATATCACTATCATCGTTTGTTACACTTATATTATATTCCCATGTTCTTCTATAATCATACCATTCCAACTCAACAGTCTGATCTATTGGTATTGTATTTAAAAACACACCCATTTCTGGATAACATATAAGACTACTATTTCCTTTACTTCTTTTGTATAAATATTTCTCGTATAAAAAATGTTGTCCAATCTCCAAGTGCTTAGACATATTGAAAATATCATATTCTTTATAGTGGCTTATGAATTTTTTCCTATTATCTATTTTTTCATAAATATCAATAGTTTTTTTCTTGAAATCTCGCACTTCTTTAGGTGATTTAAAAGTTTGTGTCATATGAAAGCATATTTACTTATATATTAAAATCACTACATTAAGTTTAAAAGCAATTGTGAAATTAAATATATATAGTATAATAAAAAATATTATAACGTATGGCATTAGTATACTTTCAAAAAAAAATAACAATAGACCAAGCAATTGCTCCTGAGCCAGGTGGTTATGTAATAGCATATGACCAAGATGGATTATTAAAACAAAAAGATAGTGATGGTAATGTTACCGAAGTAGGTGGTGGTATTACCATCACAGACTTTATAAGTGGTATTGAATATGCTGGTGTAAGAAATATCACGTTCAGAGGTGGATCAGTGACTACACCTAATGGTACTTCAAATGCGGTTTCACTACAAGGTGATTCATCAAATCTAGAAGTATGGATTCCTGCACCCCAATACGTTGATAATTTCGAACCAGTATTATATTCAGATTACTCTCCTAGATATGTTTCTAATCCTACAAATAATATACAGACTATAAGTATAGAATCAGGCAATTTTAGCATTGGAGATTGGGATGTTGCTTCAGATATCGGTAATGTTTCTAGAAATGTTATAAATATTGGTGGTGTTATTAATGCATTTGAAGATATAGAATTCTCATGTAAGAGTGATACAACAGATATAACATTTAGTGTCTATGATGGTAGTAATCAACTTATATCTAGAATTGAAAACTTCTTACTTGATAGTGTTACTGTTGAAAATAATGGTTTTATAATCATAGAAGTAAACAGTTTTGATAATGATAGCGATAGGTTTAAGGCTAGTGTTATTGGGAAGATAGATTTAGATTCCCTATTTCCTAATGGTGGTAGATTTTATTGGGAAGTAACACATAATAATGATTCTATTGGTACATTCACCTATATTAGTGATGTGATGTTCAAAGATTCCCCTATTGACCAAGATGGCCTATCTTCTACTTCTGAAATAGTAGGATTGGTAGAATTTGAAGAATTGCTACCAGTTATAACATCTTATTCTGGTGTTGAATTTTATACAACAGACACAACATTTGATGTTAATGTTTCTGATATAGTTAATATTAACCAAATTTCTATGCCTATTGATAAACAAATAGATATAACAAATGAAAATATGCCAATAACATCGACACATGAAGGTATTGGTACTGATTTAACAGGTTGGTCTATAGACTGGGATAGCAATAATTTAATCTACACGGTTGAGGCTAGAGTAGACGATGTTAATGTTTTCAAGCCTGATTTTGATATACTAAATAGTATAATTACTACACCAACATCTAAATTCATATCAAATATATACGACTATGGTTTAGCTGATAGTAAAGACTCTAATACAGAATTAATGCTATTTGATACTGGTGTACAATCTGTTGATGATAACTTAACAAATGCTCTAAGAAGTGAGAATAAAAGACTATCAACTAGTGGTGTGTTAATTGATGGTAGTGAACTTTTTGATTCAACTATTCCATTAGAAAATGAAGAGCTTCAATTTATATTTGGCAGAGTTATATATCCTAATCAAGACTTTAGCCAATTTTACCCAAGTGGTAATTTAGTAAACAATAACATAGATTATACAAACTCTGATGGTTCTAATCTTTTTTTAGATGTTTATAATGATACTGATAATGGAACATTTGATTCAATAACATTTATTGACTATAGATGGTTTACTACATCTTATGAAAAATCTAGTTCTTTCAGTAATGGAATATTTACTTTAAATAGTAATTTTGAAGAGAATGACTTACACTATAACGGAGTTAATTCAACAGCTGGTAATGAAGACTTGATTTTATTAGTTGGAATAGATTCATCTGGTAATAATAATACACCAGATAGATTTTTGTTTGTATCTGGTAATCCAAATACAAATCCCACTAGACAAAATTCTATAACATATAATTTCAATAAAACAGATTCATCAAAAGATATACAATTTAGCAAAGGAACGCTATCAGTTGTTGTTAGAAAGGTTTGGCTTATGGTTGGTTATAAAAATAGTGCTAGGGGAAAAGAATTAAGATTGAGTAATATAAACCTCCAATAAAAAAAAATAAAAAATATGTTTGATTTAAAGATAAATAAAGTTTTCAAGAATGATAAGTTAGAGGATATGTACGTTGTATCTATACAATTAGATGATGATAGATACTATAACCTCACTCTTACTAAAAAAGAATTTCATAAAATCTCTGATAGGATGAAATCAATAAAAGAAAATAACGAAATATAAGATATGCCAAATAATAATCCAAATTTACAGAGAACAGCTGCGTTTTATCACTCATTGGGAAAGGTTCAAACAGGATCCTCTAATCTAGTAGGTAATGAAAAATATAAAAGTGCTCATAATGTTAGAAGCAATGAAATTTGGACTGACGAAATAGCACATTCCCCAACATTTAATGATGCATCATCTATATCTGATGATATAGTCGTATCACAATTGGGTACAGAGTCTAGTCAATTGTATTTATTTCCACTTAGTTTATCTAATTATCAAACTTGGTTTTTAGATACTGGAACACCTACCGTTGCATCAGATGGATTTATACCTTCTGACAGTTGGTCAAGAAATCTTATAAACCCGTCTGATGTAACTGATCCTAATGGAAATCCTTCGGATGGATTTAAGTTTAGAATGTTTAGAAATGACGGAACTCCAATATCTTATAATAATTCATTCTATGATGTTGATTATTTCTCAGGCCTTATTAGATTTCAAGAAGGTAGTACACCTATTGATACTTTACAATCATCTGGTTTAGGATTTTCCTTTGATAAAAGTACATTTGAGTCAACTGATGATAATTTAAAAATTGACTATATTAGAAATTCTACAACAGGTGGTGTTAGAGCAATAGCATTTCAGTATGTTGGTGAAAGACTAAGTGATATAGGTTTAACACTAATAAGTGGTTTAGAAGATTCTAATTTTTCTATATCTGATAATGCTACTGCTAGCTTTTCTGGCGACTCTACATTGTCCGTATCTGGATTTTCTAATTTTTCTATGCCTGATAACGCTACTGCTAGCTTTTCTGGCAACTCTACATTATTAGTATCTGGATTTTCTAATTTTTCTATGCCTGATAATGCTACTGCTAGTTTTTCTGGCGACTCTATATCATTAGTATCTGGATTTTCTAATTTTTCTATGCCTGATAATGCTACTGCTAGCTTTTCTGGCGACTCCACATTGTCCGTATCTGGTAATGCTACTGCTAGCTTTTCACAAGGATCTTCATTTTTATTAAAAGGAATTTCAGAAGTGGATATGGCAGATAATACTGTAATAAGTATGGTAGGTAGTGGGTCAATTAATATGGCAGATAGTGGGTCAATTAATATGGAAGGTGGTGGTTCAATTAATATGGCTGGTGGTTCAATTAATATGGCTGGTGGTTCAATTAATATGGCTGGTGGTTCTACAGTAGATTTAACACAAGATATCATTAATATCAGCTATTTTGGGAGGTCTTTAAGGTTGGATGATAATTCACTACAAATAACTAATCAAGCTATTGGATATATAACTTTAAAAGATAATACCTCGGATAGTTCAATATTAGGCATAGACTTAAGAGGTGGTATTAATACTATTAGAATGAACGGCACTTCTTCAATAGAAATAACTGACGGTGGTATATTATCAACCACAGGTAGTAGTATCATTACAATGAGTTCAAATGGTCTAAGTTATTCCAATCTGATATATGATTCCGAAAATAATTACTTAGGGTTTAGTGGTGATGTATCATCAGTATTATCAACAGCACCAAACTATTTTGCATTAGCGGTTGATAGTAATGGGGTATTGCATAGTAATATTAGTAATGGTAACAGTATTTGGACAAGATATTTAACAGTTGATGATGCTACTCCACCAGAATATGTTTCTGTACCAACAACTAGTACATCTTTGGGTGTTCAAGGACAAAGAGCTTCAGACAACGACTTTATTTATGAATGTATATCAACAGATAATTGGGTTAGATATGATATCGATCAAACTTTTTAAAAAAATAAAAAAGTGGACATAACACAAAAATCTAAAGTTACTGATTAAAAATTTCTCTAAAATATTTAGACACTAACTTCTTATCTGCTGGTAATTTACTAAACTCTTTCATAATACCACCTATGTTATCAACACCATCTTTTATAAATTGTGAAACTTTCTCTTTTATCTCAATTTCGCTCATTTCTTTAGGAAGATACTTAGATATAATCTCAAGTTCTTCCTTAGCTACTTCATCACCATTTGATAAGCTTTCCTTTAAAGATTTAGACATCTTATTTAAAATTTTAGTAACTTCCTTATCAGATAGTGTTTCTACTCGCATATTCTTCTCTAATGTTTGAATTTCGCCCTTGACTACTGATAGAAGCTTTTTATCTAAATCTTTTCTAGCTTTAAAAGCCTTCATGTAATCTTTACTGATTTCTTCCTTTAATGATAATTTGTTTGACATATTATAGTTATTTAGTTATTTATTATTAAAAAAATATGAGAGACAAAAGCTTTTGTTAAGTGTGGACGGAAGCCTAGAACCCTAGTGTACTTAACTTTTAGTGATCTAATCACTTGGGCTTACCTTTTAATGGTCTTGTGACCTTCTTTAAGCGTTGCTAAAACACTCATTTTAAGTCTCTCATATTCTGGATATTGTTATTAATATAATACACACCAGAAATATATTACATACTTTTTTATCATATATTTATATATATACGGGGTAGTTCATTGATTTTTATCAAAAGTAAAAAATTATTTGTCAACTACTTACTACCATAATTCCATTCATTCTACATACTTATACGTTATCGTATATTTTAAGTAATTGTATAAATGGCTCTAACATAAAACTATCTTCAATTCAATTGTATCTACTAAGTTATGATTTTGGACTATCACATTTAAAATAAACAATTTGATATTATTTAGAATTTCTGCACAAGATATCCAATTTAGAACTAAGTTCATCATCAATTAATGTCTTGTCTGGTAGTTTTCTCCAATTCCAATAACCACAAGAGTATTCCTCTGTTGCTATGAATTTTACCTGTTGTTTAAACAATCCAAGAAGAACAGAGTCTTGACAAGTTAATACTATGTTATTTTTTTTATTAATTTCTTTTTTAATTACCCTCATCGTACTTTATTTATTACTTTTTTGTTAATTGTCTCTTCTAAACTAATGTCTATTTCTGATATTTCACAATATATGTTTTTTTCGTTACATACTTTTAGAGTAGTACCACTTCCCCCAAATGGATCATAGACCTTTCTTACATTAGGTAAGCTCTCTAAAATGTTTGAAACTATTTCATCTGGCATAACAGCAATATGGCCTTCTTTTTTTCTTTTATGAGTAGGGACACATCGCCAAACATCACTCAATTTATTTTCATTGTATAATTTTGTTTTGGGATTTTTAACCAACCAATAGATTCTTTCTGAAAATGGAAAAAATCTAATCTTATCACAATTGGCACTTTTACCCATATCCCAGACAATTTCTTGTTTTAATAAAAAATTGCTTTTTAATATCCAAGATAGGGGATGTGTTGCAACTCCATTTTTTATTCTAACCTTATGATTGTAGAACATGCTCCCACCATCCTCAAGTATTCTATAACATTCATTCAGTATTTCTATTTGCCATTCTTGATAAGCACCTTCGCTCATATCATTATTCGCATAAGTGCCAAACTGTAAATTATTACTATGCATTTTACCAATATTGTAAGGTGGTGATGTTATAATAGTGTCAAAACTACCATCTTCAAACCTAGGCATCGTTTCTTCACAAGGTTCTAAATGTATCATGTGTTTTTTTTCGATTATTTTTAATATATTTCACTCAATCTATTGTTTATATCTTTTTTTAATGCTTCTCTAGAATCCGTTGTATCTTCAATATAATAGCTTATTATATTTCTTTGGGATCTATATTTTCCACCAAAACCAAAGTGTCCACAAAATCTCCATTCAGAACAACCGTTTTCACCACTACAATGGTTATAAACAAAGTCTTGCCTGTCAGACTCATTCGCACCTGCTAATTCTACTAATACATCATATACTGAATTAGCTTTTTTTGTTTGTAAAAATTCGTTCATAATCATATTTAAAATATTTTGGCAAATATACTTATTTAATACAATACAAAGTTATGTATTTCTAGATATTTCTCTTTTTAAATCTTTTTCTTTTAAATCTTTTCTTTTATCATATAGTTTTTTACCCTTGCCAAGTCCTATCTTTACTTTTATCTTATTAGATTTAATAAACACTTTTAAAGGCACACACGTATTTCCTTTATCTTTTAGGAATTTCTGTATCTTCTCTATTTGTTTTTTTGTCAAAAGTAGCTTTTTATCCCTATCTTCTATATGTACAACAGATGGGTGTGCATGGCTATATTTGCTTACTCTAAAGCTTTTAATATAGACCTCAGAGTTAGATATGAATATAAAAGAATCATTCATAGACACATTACCATCCCTAATGCTTTTAACCTCACCACCTTCTAACATTATACCACAGTCAAATTCCTCTAATATATTAAAATCAAAATATGCTCTTTTATTTTTTATAGTTTTCATTTTAGACGTATCTATTTTTTACACTAGTTATTATATTATTTTCTATATTACATCCAAAACTAGAACTATATAAGATTTTTCTATCTATACTTGTGATATTATTATTATTTAAAACTGTGAATATTAAGTTGTATTTGCTTGTTCTAACATACCTTAATATATCTAACAAATCCTTGCCTCTCTTAACAAATGAAGAATATGAATATCCATGAATTTCATTTATATGAATTACAAAGGTGTCTACATCTTTCTCTCTGGGTATTTTACTATTATTTATGTTCTCACTACCTAATAACTCTTTTATTCTAAGATTGCGGATTGATGATTTGATACCATATTTAGTGAACTCATTAATGTATTTGATGTGTGTTTCTTTTGTGGTTAAATATTTGAACACATCTATGCTATGAGTATCATACTCTATAAAGGATATTTTCGACATACGCATAAAACGAGTAGTTTCCTCTATTGATATTGAATCTCTCATATCTTAATTTATATGTGCTTATCTAGTTCGGTGATTATATCTTTCTTAGACAACACGGCTGATGTTCTTGATACTATTTCACCATCTTTGTATACTAGTATAGTAGGAATACTCCTTATACCTAATAGTGCTGGTATCTTGCTATTATTATCAACATTTAGCTTACCAACTCTAATTTTGTTGAGGTATTCGCTAGAAATTTCATCTATTATTGGTGATAAAGATTTGCAAGGTGCACACCAATCAGCATATAAATCTATTAATACTATCCCTTTCTTGACAAAATTATCAAAAGTATTATCTTTTAAATCTGTAATATAAGCTACCATAATTCATTTATTTTTAAGAATACATTTTATCTATTTTATCGAAATTGTTTTCACACATGTCAATTAAAAGCATACGACCATTTCTAATCTGTGATTTTATAGTGGACAAGTTTTTACCAAGATCACTAGAGATGTCTTTATAAGACATCTTTCTAATCTCTCTCATTTCAATAACTGTTCTATAAGGCTCTTTTAACCTATATATCGAATCTTTCATTAACTTAGCCTTTTTATTAATAACAATATACTTAGACTCATCTTCATCTTCATCATTTGATATGAAGCTTTTCATTGTTGTACCATCATTGTCATATTCAACATCGAGTGATATAGACTTTTTGCTTTTTTTCACATCTTGATAAGATAAATTTCTAGCTATTGTAAATAACCATGTAGAAAATTGTGCCTTTGATTTATCATAAAGTTCTATTTTATTAAATGCTACTATGAAAGAGTCAGTAGATATATCCTCTGCCTTTTTTCTATCATTACATATCTTAGATGTGAAGTATATTAGTTTAGGATAATACTTTTTATATAGAAATGTAAAATCTTTACCAGTTCTTTCTTTAAATAATTTCTCTTTTTCCGAGAAATAGCTTTCTTGTTTTATTTCCATTTATTGCCTTTTATTTTTAGTTATTAAACACTAATAGTTATATATTATATTTGTAATAAGTTGTGTATATATTAAGTATTATTTTAATACAGTTTTTAGCTTTTCACTTCGTTGAAACCTTATATCATCATCCAAAAATATTATAGCATCCGATTCTACCCAAGAACCATCTATCATTTCCATTATTTTAGAAATATTTTCCTTTGATGATGCTCTACTATTTTTAATATTAATATCACCAACTCTTATTTTAGAAATCATAGTACCTGAATTATTTTTAACAACCTTAAGTTCTGTTATTTCAAAAACAACATCAAAATGATATTCATCATTACGACTAGAATTCATTGTAAATTCTTTTTGATATATGCCACGTCTTGAGTTAATATAAGGATCTAGTTTCTTTTTTTTAAAAAAAGACATAACATAATTATATAAAAAAATTATCCCCATCCCTATCCCAATTAATAATGATATCATGTCCATATTATATTTCGTTTAAGATTTTTTCCAATCCCTCTACACTCAAAATCTCTATTCCTAAACTAGTAGCCTTCACCTCCTTTGAAGAACCGCTTCCTAATTCCTTCACTACTAAGTATGTAGTGTTCTTAGAGACAGATGTGCTTACCTTACCACCATTAGATTCGATTATTTCATTTAAATCTTTTCTTCTTACACCAGTAAAAACAAATGACTTTCCTTTAAGATTTTCAGATTCAATATTCTTATCTTCATAACTTATAGTTACTGGTAGGTCTTTAATAAATTCAAAAAACACATCAAACGAATCTACATATACATTAGCACTAGTGTCTGCAAAGCCTTCTAATGCTTTAACTTCTTCAACACTTGGTCTATGTTTAAAATGTTCTAGAAGTGCTAGCTTCTTAGACCCTAAGCCTTTGAATATACCAGTGGCATGTTGCAATTTGCTAAGCCTAACATCAGTAACTGATTTTTTAAAAGAATTATATACTTTTTCAGCTTTTTTCTTGCCAAATCTATCAATTTGTAATAAATCATCTATTGATAGGCTTAGAACATCTTTAATACTTCTATAATTAGCATCCCATAGTTGTCTAATAGTACCATCAGATACATTATCAGCACCTAGTATTTCAAAAAATGCTATAATTTTTTTAATTTTTTGCTCATCAGTTTCAGTCTTCGTAATAAGTTCTATCCCATTTTCATTCCATTCAAGTTCGCTGCCTTCTATTAGAGGTATTTCAAAATCAACTCTTTCTAATACATCAACTATAAGAGGTATAACCATACCACTTCTTTTAATGGTTATAACTGCACCTATGCCTATACCCATTTCCTTTACAAATCTTGCATTATTACCAGTTACATTAGATACTTTAACACCATCAAGTTGAACAGGGTTTATATTTACAATAGGTTTTACTAAGCCATGTTTTGAAACATTCCAAGTCATGTCTAATACTTGTGTTGTGGCAGTCTGTTCAAAACTATTATGCTTAAATGCTCTAGCAAAGACTGGATTTTTAGAAGAAGTCTCTCTACCCAAAACTCTTTGGTGGTTCAAATCATTTACCTCTATTATAATACCATCAATTTCAAATTCTTCAGACCATTCTTTGAATAACTCAATCATTAAATCCTCTGTTATGTCGGATATCCTACATATTTTATATTTAACTTTTGATTCTTGGTTTTTATTTAAGAATTCTATAACTTGCTTTTTACTTTGAAAGTGTGGTCTAAATTCATTAGATATCCCATACTTTATATATTTACAATCTTTTAATTTATCAGTAGGTGTTTTAGAATTTAATAATCCAGCAACTAGATTTCGTGGATTTGCAAACTGTGTCGAGTACTTATCAGTGAATACTCTTTTGTCTATCATCACCTCACCATAAGTATATTGAAATAAACTTTCATTAGATATAAGCTTATTTCCTATGAGGTCATAGTGTTCGTTTGACTTTTGACCAACAATACCATCCCCTCTTGTGTATGCATCCCCATTACTCTCGTCAACACAAAGTGCTAGACCATCATATTTAGGGGTTAGTATAACCAATGTAGATTTGGGGACATCCCTAAGTCTAGACCAATCGTCAATATCTTCTATTGTTTTTATCTTATTCATAGATGCCATTACAATAGGAAGTTTTTGCTTTCGACTTTCATCTTCTGTTGCGTGTCCTATCTTTGTAAGTAATTCATCACTTGGTGATAGTTTACTTAATTCATCAACTAAACCATCATATACTTTATCCGACATAATAGGAACACCTAATCGATAAGCATCATTGGCTTCTACAATTCTTTTTTTAAGATTACTAATCATATTTTTTTTATTTTGAACAAATATAAGCAAAATAATTAATACAATAACAAGAATTATATAAATATTTAAATATTAATAAGGTTTTTGTCATTGCATTAATTATATGAAATGGAATAGTTTTAATATATAAATAAAATATAATTATAATATGTCTATAAATAGTAGCTTTCCAAAAGTAGCAGATCAAGTTATAAGTTTCAACAAAAATTTGGTAGATACTTTATCAAAGATAAACACGTTGACAACAACAACATCATCATCTGTTGATATCCAGATATTTGACGAAGAGGGTGTCCTGAGAAATTATACATTGCCTTCTTTTGTATCCCTAAAGGGTGAGATAGACAGGTTGAATAATAACATAAATTCACTATACAGCATAGATGCTAATGGATCTATGATTCAACAAAGTGGTAGCAACAAATTTAAAAAAATAATAACAGTTGATTTAAACAGAGATCCAATACCAGTATCTGATTTGGGTGTGGTTATTGATTTCAAGACAAAGGCTAATTGGTTCTTTGATTCAATGATAGATCCTATGTTACAAGTGGAATTTGATCTATCTTCTAAAATAGATAACAATGTTAGTAAATGCTTAGTCAGAAGGTATATTATAGAGTTTGAAAGAACTAATGACGATGTCCTAACACCAAACGGACAGTCTGCTTTAAATAGCTTTAATCAAACATTTAGGGGACAGACTGATATAACCATCATTGAGTTTAATAAATGGACAGAAACCACACCAGGTGTATCTAATCCAAGAAATGTTAGATTTGATGAAGAAAAATTTGAACTAGAGCCTAATACTATACGCTTTGATGGTGAGTTTACTGTACTTAAAACTGATGAAGATAGGCTTAATAGAAAGCTTTGGTATGTACTCAACACACTAAACTACATAGATATGAGTAATAATGATGAAGTTCTTGAACTATCTGTAGATGATGATGTCATTATAAATACTACTAAATCATCCACTAGATATCGAGTTTTAGAAATATCAAAGAGTGATTCTAATCCACGTGTTAGATTCGAAAGAGTTGAGGGTATAGAACCTATTGCAATTGGCAAAGGAACACTTAAAATATATTCACCAGTTGTATATAACAAATCTGTAAGAGTAAGCATAGGATATAATGAAAGGAATGTTATTTTTCTAAAACCAATAAATACTGATAATAATCTAGTTGCTAAAAAATGGAGCAAAGGGACTGGGTTTTTTACTAATGATTTAAGAATGTCATCAGATGATGATACTGATGGTTTGACAATGGAGCAATTTTATACAGAATATGTTAATGACTATGGTGTGGTTTTACAGGATTTAGTTTCTAAGAAAATACCAAATAAATTAGGTGCTACACCAGTTGCTCCTATATTAGATATAAACAATTTTAAAGTTGCTCAGGTGAATAAGCACTTGACAAATACGTCTAATAACTCTGAATTGAAACAAAAGAGTAACTATCAATCTAGCCTTAAATCAGAAGTCAGACAAATAGAGAAAGCTATTTCTGATAGAAACAAAAAGATAAAAATAACTAGATTCAAATCTGAATCAGAAAAGAAACAAGCTAGTTTAGAATTAAAAGACCTCACATCTAAGAAAGAAACTAGAAGTAGGTTATTAAACACAGTCACAAAAGAGATAATTGATATTTCTAGAAGTGTGGATACCAAATCAGAACCCAAATATAGACTAAGAGGATTCTGGGAATTCCCAACTGCTATATCTAAGCGTGGAACACTCCCACAGGAAGTTATACAGTTTAGAATACAGTATAGGTATGTTAGTGTTGATGGAGAGGAGACCCCAATAGAACAGTATAAAATAGAAGGTACAAAAGCTAGTTTTTCAAATTGGAAAACTACAAAAACTGATATAAGGGAAAGAATTTTTGATACACAAACTGGTCAATATTTATGGAAAGATGAAGATTTGTCTAATCCTGATGTACCAAATATAAATAGTCTAGATATACCTATACAAAACAATGAAAGAGTTGAGTTTAGAATAAAATCAATATCAGAAGTTGGATACCCAGAATCTCCAATAGAATCTGAATGGTCTGAGATTATTTCATTTGAATTTCCTAGTGAAGTAAATAATGAGTTAAATGAGAGAGAAAACATATCTAAAGATGCTTTAAAGGAAGATGTTTTACAAGAAATGGACAGCACTCTAGAGTCAAGAGGCTTAGATGATCACTTATCAACACAAGTATCTCTTAATTCTAACACATATCACCATGATTCAAATAAGATATTGTCGGGATTTAAAGATGATAATGGAGTTGCGTTAGATTTATTTCAATATTTGAAAGCGTTAGAAGATAAGATTAAAGGCTTAGAAGAGAGAATATCTAGGTCAAGGGGTGTGTTGGAAGCTGTTATACTAAGAAATAATCAAGAATTTGTAGTTTCAAATGGTAGCGAAACATCATTCAATATAGACTGTGAAGATTATCTAGAACCTTTTAGTGGCACAAATATATCTAGTGGTAGAGTTTACGAAAATAACATATATGTTATAAAAGATTTCGTAGTCAGAATAAGAAACAAGGCTGTTGATTCCCCACTAGGCTTATTGTCAGATAAAAGTTATATTAGCAATTCCAATGTTTATAGGAATAACTCACCTCAAGTATTTTTCGTAAATGAGCAAGATGAATTGTTAAAAAATGATAATACTGGTGTGAGCAGAAGCCAATTAAATAATCAGTTTATATGGTGTGTTAATTATGATTCTATAACAGATAATACAAATTCTAAATTATCAGAAAATGTTGGTAATGATTTTAGGATATCAAATTCAAATTCTTTGACTAATGTATTATCATCACCTGAATATAATTTAGGTTATTCTGGTAATAGCATATTATCATTCAATGGTAATAACAACTCCTTGATGGAGCAAAATAAGTGGATTGATACAACAACATCAGTAGACTCGACTAATAAGCTATTAACATCTATACATCCTGTTATAAAAGATTTAGAATCTATACAAGAAAACAATTCTGAGAAGATTAAAAATATAAAACCAGGTGGTGAAAATGATATTATTATACCATTAAACATTTATTTCAAGATGAATGCTTTAGATAGCAACCAATCAGGTGTGAACTTTGAATATATTGATTTAACCAAATCAAAGAATACAGTAACCCATATTAAAAAGGTAAAATTTTTATTTGAAAACGAATCAGAAAATAGACCTTTTGCATTTACTCTTAAATTTAATATGAACAGAAACAAACTTATATTTAAGAAATCATCAAGGCCAATAAATTCAAATATAACATAATTTAAATGAAAAGCTTTTCAATACTAAGAACAAATGTTGGATTAACTACCAATTCTAAAATAATGGTGAATAACGAATATGGTATCAGTATTGATAGTATTGATAGTAATGATACTTTATCATCAGGGAGGTACAAATATTTTAAACTAAAAGAAGATTCTTTATATGATGAAGTTTTACCATTATACTTCAAGGACACACCAAGTGAAATAGCCTTTGATGTTAAGTACAGAGATGACTCTGATGCTATGTCAAGTGAGTTAAATACACAATATGATAGTATTTATAATTATGGTGCTAGAAATATAATAAATAATAAAAATTATTCAGAAGAGTATGAATACTTTGCACCACTTTATATAAATCCAAGAAGTTTACCATCTAACTTTATAATATTCAGATGTGATAATCCTGGTGTGAAAATATTAGCAAAAGATAACTTTAAAGGAGAAATCATAAACAAATTAAAAGCAGTTAAGGTGTATGATTTCTCCTCAGAAACACCATTGGGCAAATGGATGAATAAAAATTTTGTTGAGAACGAATATTTTCCAAAATCACCATTAGAAATAGACTTTAGAAATACTGAGTTTAGCAAATGGAATGGTATAGATTATAAAAGAGGTGGATATGTTTCTAAATCTAAATTTATGGGGGATTATTTTGAGGAAGAAAAGGAGATATATGAGTTAGAAAAATATATTTATGATAGCTACAAAGACAATGGTGTGGTTTTTCCAAATATATTAAACATGTCTTTTTTGTTTGATGACACACCATCAACTTCTACGATTAAAAGAAAATGGTCATTAAACACTTATTATGGATTTTATTTAGACTCTATGGATAGAGCCTCTAGCTTATCACCTTACTCAACGCCTATTATTAGGGAGGATGTTATAATAAAAGAGGGGAATATATTATTTTCTGCTTCTAATCCAGAAAATCCATTTATAGAAAATTGGTCTGAAGAAACACCTTTCTATGTTGAGTATGGTGGTGATTATTATTTGATATCTAAGTATACAATACAACAAGATGATGAAATAAGACAAGTGCAAGCTGTTGGATTCGTGGATGAACTTTATCAAGATAAAATAATTTATAATTATAAAATAGTATCTGACATTGACTTAAGTGGTAAAGAAGATAGTATAAATAAAAACTATGGGATAATAGATAAAGATAATAAAATATTATCATATAATAATGAAGAATTTGTTATTGATAACTTTGATACTTCAGATGTTTGGGTTATAAAGATTGGGGAAGTATATCATAACATTATAAAAACAAGTTCTGTTCTCAAGATAAATACAGACTATTCATTTGAGATAAATGATAATTTCTTTGATTATAAAGTACGTGGTGAGACAAAGAGACTGAATACCGATGTTACATTTGACAAACCACCACTTAGTTTTGGTATATTCAAACTTAACTTTACTGATATTAAAGACTTCGATACTAATATTGTAGATACTGACTATTCCAAGTACGAATATGAACTTAGAGATGAGATAACTAGAACAGAAGAAAGTAAGATGTATTTCGAAGATCCATTGAGTCTTAATAATCCCAAAAATAATGAAGAGTTTATATATAAGAATAATGTAGAAAGTATACCAGTTTCTTCTGAATACACAGCCAATTATGAAACTTTCAAAGTTACTAATAATGAACTTTCTGATATATGGAGAATTAATCCTGTGTATTGTAGATGGGGATATCAAAATTCAATAGGTGCAAACGATAGACCTTATTTATTAAATAACTCTCTACTATTTGAAGACCATAATAGGACGGCTAATCCATTTATGAAGAATCAAAGTAGAGAAAATAGAAACTTAGATTATTTTTACACAATAAACTCTAACAGTAATATGTACACACACCATAGCTTGCATGTGGAAGGATTCAACTCTAACAATAATATTGAGAAAGAATTTCGATTTATAAGTTCAACATATTTAAATCCAGACATAGATTACTTCAGTGAGATATTTGAAAGAAAACAGTTTTTTGATAATAAAAATATAGTTAGGAATGTCAGAAAATACTCCCACATGAATGCAGGTGATGATGTTATACCTAACTCCACAGTATTCAGAGGTTTGGAATTTAGAATGTATGATGTTGATAGTGTTATTAGAAATGGACAAGAGCAAATAAAAACTATAAATACCACAAACTCAAACTCTTTTGAAGATTATAAGTTTTCTATACTATTATCAAATGGCAATAGTAGTCAAGTATGGGATATCATAACAAATTGGGAAATGGATAAAGAGTATAAAGAAGGAAATATAGTCTTATTCGATGATATCGTTTATAAGGCACTAAGAGACAACATAATAATAAATCCTTTACTAGAGAATGGTACAAGGTCTGCACCTTATAATAATTTATCAGACTGGGAAGCACTTGAAGATAATACGATATTTTGGAATCCAGTATATGGATTTGGTGGGTTTACACCACTTAATACTCCAATATTTGATACTCCTGGTGGTTCTTCGTCTTCTATTGGTGCAAGAAATGGAGATCCATTTCTTGGTAGTATTATTTCTGAACCATTACTTGTTACAAGAAATAATCTTAACATTGTTTATAATTCAGATAGGTTCTATTATACATTTAATGTTAACTCAACATTGGTTGATTTTTGGAATCCCCTAGGGAAACCAGGAGTTGTATTTGGTGCACAAGGTACTGGGAATGGTTATGATTTGTCTACCATAGTTATTTTCAAAGGCAAATACTATAGATCCAAAATAAAAGAAAATAAATATAGACCAGATAATAAAAAGTATTGGGAGGTGATTAATTTATCTTCTGATAGTGCAGTAAAATGGAAGCAAGCAGAACTATGGAACACAAGCCTTCCTTATGATATAAATAGCATAGTTGTACATAATAACAAGTTGTATATTTCATCAGAAGACGAAACAACAGACATAGGTGATGAGCCTGGTGTTTCTATATTATGGCTAGAGTTATATACGTTTGATTCTTCTAACAACATGGATGATAACTATGATATTTTCTTATTAAATGATAACTATTATAAAATTAAGTCTGATAATGGTGTGAATTCAAGTGACTTATTATCAAATGGTATAAATGTTTACATAAACAAAAAATGGAAAAATATATTAGTAAATATTTATATAAATGATGCAACTTTGACAGACATAAACAATGTTAACAGAGACGATATTTATAAAGACTTATATAATGTATTGACTGCTAATAATTTATCAAATTCTATAAATAATATATCAGATAAAAATGGATTTATTAATTATTTAAGGTATACTGTTATAGATGAACAAGGAACTGTTAGAGATTATGATTTTGATAACAATATTACTAGACTACCATATTTATTAACTTGTGAACTACCAGATGAGTTACAAATAAAAACGGATTCATTAATAAATAAACCACTTAGCTATCCAAATATAAAAGTAAGACTAGCACTTGAAGGTGGTAGTATAGGAAGTGTAGACATGATAAATTGGTACAATGGGACACCTCTTGCATATAGCATAACCAATAATGAAACAGAATCAAAAGTTTATAAAAATTACAACGGATTGAGTAATATACAGAATAATACTATATATAGGTACAGTGGTTATTATATGCCTATATTTTACGACATAGACTTATTCGATAAGTCTAATATAAGATTTAATGGTGGTAATTACAAATTTGATACTACATTAACAAATTTTGGATATATGAGAGAAAGAAAGTTTAGAAAAGTAAACAGAGGTGGATCTGTTTTGAAATTAAGAGACTCTAAGGATAATGAGTCTATTTATCCTATGATTGATGAATATGGTTATGCATTTAAAGATTTTAATATTTTTAAATCAACATGGGACAAAGAGTTTCATATAGAAAGTGTTAGCAACGTGGATAGGCTTAAGATAGATAGAAGAAAAGATATATCTGTTCAAAATATAGGACAACCTTTGGGTGTTAAGATAGAAAATGAAAAAAAATATAGATTATAATGAGAAGAAGTTACATAACACCAGAATTTCACAATAATTATATAAATGGGTCTTATAATATGGACGAAAATAGTACATTTTTCGGTTCTAAAATGCTAGAGATAGAAGACAATATATTGGTTGGGGAAGATGACATAATCTGGTACGAAAATAGTATTGGAGAGCAATTAAACTTAACGATAGAGTCATCAACACAAGCCTTGTTTTTTTCACCATCTGATGATAAATTACTTAACCATAGTATTTATATGGACAAATCCAAATCCAAATCTAGAAGTGATTCAAAATGGTTTATAGATATAAAAATTGAGAAAATACTTATGAATTTTTTATACGCTAATTTAAAAAAGTATAGAACATTTGAAGGTATTAAGAACAACAGAACTATCTTTGACAGTGTTGATGATAGTATTAATGCATATATTATCTCAAATGTACTAGATAGATATAAGTTTGATAGAATAGATTTGTTTTTAAGACACAGAAGGATAGATAATAGTATTAGTTTAAAATTAAACAACACATGGAACCCAAATGTAAAAGATGTGTATAATAAATTTGAGAGTAACCTTAATGGGATTGGTAATGAACTAAAGATAACATTCAATCAATTGGACAGTGATAAATATAGTTTTGAATATTATTTTAATATTAGATTTAAAAAAATATAGATATGGATAACTCAGGTAGATACGATAAAATACTGTTACTAATAAAAATGTTCAACAATAGACCACATCTATTGACTAGGTATTTGCTAGAAAATTCTGCATTTGATGATAAATTTATTGAAAAAGTATTACAGAATAAGAAAATAGATGAAGTATTTGAAAGTCAAGAAAAAGTGGAAGATATTAAGTTTGGTACTATTTCTGAAATACAAGATTATTACAATTCATTAATAGAGACTAGTGGTAAAAGCAAGAGTCAGTTGTCAAATGAGTTAAATAATAAACTAAATATTGCTATTCTTAATGAAAAATATGAAGAAGCTGCTAAGATAAGAGATTATATGAAGAATAATAATATTAAAAAATTTGATATATTTTAAACTTTTGTGGTATTAATTAGTATAATACCTATAAAACAAAAATAATATGATAGAAACAGTAACACAAGAAAAATTAGATTTGCTATTTGAAGATCCAGCAGATTTAAAAATGAGTTCTAAAGAATACAAAGAACTCGAAGAGCTTTATAATTCCTATGAAATGATATCACCGAAAAAAGGAGATGTTGTAAATGGTACTTATAAAGGTATATCCTCGGATCAACACGTATTTAGCGTTGGGGGTTATAAAGATGATGTTAGGATAGAAAATAAGAGTGGTGAGAATAAACACATTGATAATTTGGAAATAGAGGATAATATAGATTTTATAATTATCGATGTTGATACTATGAACTTTTTTATAAAGGGAAGTATAGCACAATTGTTTGAGGGTAGAGCACACCTTAATATCAAGAATTTAGAAAAAAATCAGTCAGTAACCGCTTATATAAAGGACATCAACCCAGCAGGATATAGTGTTCAGATTTTAGAAGGTGGTGTTGTTTTGGATGCGTTTATGCCCAATACACTAGCGGGTATAAATAAATTAGTAGATCCAAAGTCTATCATAGGTGATGAATTTGAAGTAACAGTAGAATCATATTCAGAACATGAAGGAACTTATATAGTAAGTAGAAAAAAGTACTTACAGACGTTAATCCCAGAGGTAGTTGAAACATTAGACTATGATGAGGTTTATACTGGACATGTGACAGGAACTGCACCTTTTGGAGTTTTTGTTGAATTTAATAAATGTCTTACTGGTATGATCCACAAGGATAATTTAAATGAGGACTGGCAGAATAGAATAAGTGATATAAAGCCTGGGTTTGAAGTTGATTTCTATATAAAAGAGGTAATCAAAGAAAAGGGGAAAAGATTTAAAATAATCTTGACACAAATGGTTACAGAAGATATCTGGAGTACCATAGAACCTGGTCAAGTCTTAACAGGTAGTGTTAAAGCTATTAAAGAGTTTGGTGCATTAATAAGCTTAGATTCAGAAACAGTAGGACTAGTACACTCTAGCGAAATGGCTAAATTTACGCAAGAATTTAAAGAGGGAAAAGATTTAGATGTTAAAGTGTTACATGTTGATAGGTCATCTAGAAAAATATTCTTAATATCACCAAATTAAGAATTAGTAATTATGAATAATCAAAAGGCTTCTAAATTTTAGAAGCCTTTTGATTATTTTAATATTTGTACCAATATATCTTCAACGAATACTTTCATATCGGATGTGCTAATTTTATCAATAGTATCTCTTTTAGTATGACAGTCAAAAAGAATACTATCATCTAGATATACACCATTATGTATTATGTTGGAAATTAATCCACTTGGTAGGCTAGGAAGCGGATTTATGACAGTTGAATCTATCCCATATTGTCTAAATATGACAGAGTCATTGAATATTGTATTGTATACGGGACAATCGAACAATCCTTTAATATGATTGTATAATTCTCCTTTGTAATTTCCTATGAAAAAGTTTTTACCACCTAGTCCAGTAAGTTCTAAATTAAGAACCCATTTTATATCCCCAAAGTAATTGTTATTAATCTGTTGTGCTAACTGCTTAGATCCTAATCCACCAACTTCCTCACCATCTAATAAAACAACATTAACACTTGGTATTATCTTTTTGAGTGCTATTGCATTAATAACAGATGCAGAGTTGTCATTAGCATTGTCTGTTGAATAATTTTGTACATCGTGGTGTGCCACTACCATTTTATCAGAACTACCTCTTAGAATTAAGTTATGTACATAAGTATCAGAAGATTTATTACTATCTACCTCATATTTGATTCCTTCTCTCGATAGTAACTCTGTTATGAATTTTAATCTAGGTGTCAATTCTTTGGTGTTTCTATAAACATTTCCTTTATTCCTTACTTTACAAAGGTTATAAATTTCATTATATATATCACACATGATGTAAATCTTTTACTGTTATACTTTTATCTCTCTTAATTATTACACTTACATGGTCTCCAAATACTTTTTTAGATTTAAACTCCGTATTTTTATCAAACGTACTCTCTATCATTTTTCTAAGAGTTAAATTAAATAGTGGAGTTATGTTGTTGTTATTTATTTTTATACTTTCTTTATTTAAATAAAAATTAGACTCTAAATCATATGGTGTATATTGCTCCCAACTCACACTTTCTATAAATACAAATCTTTCAAAAAGTGGTTGAAGCTTATCGTATATAATGTTTCTATTTTTCATTTAATATTTTTAATATTTCGTCCAATGTCATATTTTTATAATTTTCCAAATCTTCGATATTTAATCTGTTATTTATTTTAGAAACTGCCCATTTTTCAATCGATAGATTATTTCTATTCTTGTCACATACTGATTGAAATATACTCATTAATACTTCGCTTGTGTCGGCAATTTTAGAATAATTAACACCATTACTAGTTATCACTCTATTATCGTTATCATTGATTATATTAATATTAGTTGTCCTTGATTCTGATTTTGATAATACTCTGAAATTGTTTTTAGAAAACTTGAACACTCTATCAATTCCCTTAAATTTAATAGACACATCTGTATTGATAGTAGTCGAATAAAAAACAGACTCTACTACATAAATTCTATTTTTAAATAGAGATTTAAAAACACCAATACACTCAAGTAAAGACCCTTTTCTAATTTCATTAATTTTTTCTTTTTCTGCTTGGTAATATATTTTTGGTAAGGATTTTTTGTTTAAGCAAGTAAAATCACTAGGTTTGTAGTAATTACTAACACCTTTTAGATATATTTTTTCAGACCATTGGTTACCACTATTGAACATCGTGCTAACCTCATATTCCCCTCCTTTGACTAGAATTCTTGTGTCTTTTTTAGATATTACTTTCATATGCTTCTACCATTTTTTTAAGTTGTTCTATTGTCATAAGTCCCAGTGCTATACCGAATATCCTTTCCGTCTCACAATCTCCGAAATCCATTGTTCCTAAAATAAAGTCTTTATATGTGTCTTCATTTCCAATACCTAACTGTATTAACTTCTTTTTTCTATTGAAACTTTTTACATCAACAACAACATCCTCTAAATTTTCCCTCACATCGGACGTAAAATTAATTATATTACTATCTTTGTGAAGGTGGAAAAAAACTTTACCACTAGAGACTAATACCTCCATTAATTTCTTAGATTCAAGGAGTCCCTTTTTAGTATGGGTCTTAATAATCTTAACACACATAAGTTTATTTAACAAATGACCATTCAGTATTAATTTTACTTCCATTTTTTTAAATTTATATTTTCTATAAAAACAAATATACAACAAATTAATATATAAGATATAAAAAATAAATAAATTATGATAATAAACTTAAAGTCACAAACCGATTTATCTGGATTTTATGTAGTATATGAAGGTTCTACTAATTTGGAGAAAAAAGGAATATATGGAATAACACATTTAATGGAACACTTAATGACTAAAAACTTCGATCACTTACAAGAAAGCTTTGACAAAGATGGCATTGACTGGAATGCATACACATCTTCTAATGAAGTAGTATTTTTCATAACTGGGTTAGATGAGAAGGTAAATAAGTGGAAGTATAAATTTGTGGACTTATTAGGTGGTTTTGATGTTGAAAAGAGTGAGTTTGAAAATGAAAGAAATATTGTATTAGAGGAATACATGGACTCATTTAATGACCAAACAGCATCACATCAAATGAATTTGTATAGAAAGCTATTTAATAACTATGGACCGATAGGTGTTAAGGAAGATTTAGAGAATTTAAAGTTTATGGATTGTTTGAATTATTTCGAATTACAGTATGCCAACCCATCTAAGATAATAAACGTATCTAAAAAAAGTGACTTTAAAAGTAATTTAATAAATTTTAAAGAAAGAAAAATAGACCACGAAGTATCATATAGTAAGCATGATGTAACTTATGAATTGAATAACAATTATAAAGACAAGACTTCCTTGGTTATCCTATCACCTGTTATAGATAAAGATTTTGGATATGTACACTTCATAAATGCTATGTTATCCCTTGGACTAAAATCTCCACTGTATCAAGAAATACGTGAGAAAAAAGGTTTGGTGTATTATATACATTGCTATCTATCTAGAGTAAATGATAAAGCTATTGTTAATATTGCAACACAAACTTCTAATAAGAATTTTAACACATTAGTTGATAGTATTGAGGATGTAATGAGAAAGCCAGAAGAATTCTTAACACAAGAAAGATTTGATTTGATTAAAGAATATTTTGTAGTGAGAGCTAAAAAGGATGAAATATTAAGATATAGTAATGTAGGTAGATGGATATCACCAGAGGGTTATTCTATATATGATGTATTAGATGATATAACCATTGATAAGGTTAAGGATGTTTATAATGAATACTTTAACTTTGATGATTTTTACATATCAAATGATAGAAAAGAATTTGAATAATTATTTCAATAGTTTTTTTAATTTTTCCACACGCTCTTCTCTTAACATTTCTTCTAGTGTTTTAGTTTTGCTAATTTTATTATAAAGTTCATAAAGTTTAGTTAATTCCTCATATTCTTCATATTCTTCGTATTTGTTATAATACTTTGAATTTTCAATAAGATTATTATATATATTGCTTTTGTAATATCTTTCGTCTCTCATTTTTTGTTATTTAAATTATTTCTATATCCTAGTATTTTTTTTAATTTTTCTGTTCTTTCCTTTTGAACCTTTTCCCTATTTTCTTTCTCTATAGTATCTGTAATTACCTTTTTAATTATTTTGTATTCATTACTAGTAAGATTACCACCAAAAGAACCATAATGACTGTTCACGATTTGTTTATATATGTCTATGTTTTTCATTTGTTTTGAATATGATTACAAATATACTAATTTAAAACTAGATAGAAACCATGTATCAAATAATATATAATAAAAATAACTACCCACATAATGTCATTAGGTTCTAATATCAAAAACATACGAGAAAACCAGAGCATTAGTATTAAAGATATATCCAAAAGGTTAAAAGTTTTCGAAAAGGCTTATAGGAATATAGAAAGTAATATAAAAAGACCAACAGATGAACTTTTGAGGAAGTTAGCATCTGTTTTTAATATCACAGTTGATGATATTAAAAATTATAATGAAGAAAGAGCTAGGAATGATAAACAAAGGTTAGACTTAAAAAATCTAAAGACTGTGGTTAATACCAATACTTCGAGTATTAAAAAAATGTCTGTTAATATAGGAAATGTAAAGTTTGTCCCTATAGAGACACCAACATTAAAGGATGTTATATCAAAAAAGCCTATTTTACTAAGTGCAGTTGATTTATTTAAATATAAAAATAATTTAGACCTAGTTGGGAGTAGTATTTCGACAGAAAGTAAGACAAGCAATCAAAGAATAGGAGATTTGGAACAAGAAAATGAAAGAGTTTCATCACCTAGACTTTTGAGCTATGTAGAACCATATGATATAAATAACATACCTAAAACATTGTTTTACACAGAGGTAAATACAAATTACAAGATAGGAGATAGGGTTTTTATAATAGGTGGTCCTTATGATATAGATTTGACTAAGATAAATAATAGATATAAGAAAGGTAGAGATGGTTATAAAATTCTATTCATAGACAAGTGTAGAGTTGTTCTAGATATAAATTACACTGGGGAACTTCCTTTCAAAAGAGATAAAAGGGATAATTTTCTTAACATATATGTGGCAAAAGATGTATCAGACTTTAAACTATATAGTAAACAAATATCAACAAGGAGTGGCGTATTTCAATATAAGTTTTCTGCTGGTAAGAATAATATACTATATGTTGATAAATCTTATGATGGGTTTGAGGGGCTTGGTTCTAATACTGGTATAGAGAAAGAAGGATTTTATATAAGAAATATAGAGGGTGAGTGGGTTGATGTTACAGAGACACTTATATCTAGTAGCTACGAAAATATAGTTTCAAATTCTATATCTTCTTTTAATGATAGAGTTAGGATTAATAATGGAAATATATTAATATCGTATGAAGATAAAGCATATGAGTTTACAGAGGATGGTATATATCAGTGGAGCGTAGAAGATGGGGAATGGGTTATTGATAAAGATTTTGATGATGCTATAATAACCAAATCTAATTTTAGAAAGGGTTTATTCAATGGTAGGTTTAATGGTGGTCTATATGGTACAAAGAACAAAAAAATTCTATGGACTGGGGATGGAGAGTGGAATATGGGTACTTTGCTTAATGTAAAGTGGCTAAAAGGTATTATTAAGTCAACATTTACACTACCCGATAGTTTTATATCACAGTTTGGTGAAGGAAATAAGCCATATGAAAAGATAAATGGTGAAAATAATAACGGATCTGGTTTTAATTTCTTATTTAAATCTGATTTAAATGATGTAATTATAGAAAATGGTAACATATATGACACTTCATTTGGTGGTGATGTAAATCACTCTGTTATAGAAGACTATTTAAAATCAAATGATAGAGAATTTTTATTTGAATTGAATGGTGGATATTATAACAATTGTCAATTCAACGGAGGAAAGGTCTCGAATTCATCGGTTGATAATTGCCGTTCTAATAAAACTAAATTTGATAATATAACATCTATTAATTCAATATTTAATAGGTCTCTGATGTTAAATTCTGTTTATTTGAGTGATAACTCAATAAAGATATTAGACTATGACGAACTTGTATTAACTGACTCAGTAGATACTAGAGTAAGTCATAAGTTATATAAATTTTACATAGATGAGGATGGGTATAATACATTACAGTCAAAAGATAAGTTTTATATAAAAGGACTTAAAATAAAAGATAATAAAAGATATCCATTAAATTTTTTTAACAAAAGGTTTAAAATATCATCTTGGACAGAATATGTTGATTTTTACAACAAGAGTTTCAATGAAAGAGATAAAGATTTCTATAAAAGAGGTATAGAAATGGCATCATTTCTATCAACAAATGGTGATAATGAATTTTTACACACTGCTTATGAAGATACAAATATACATAAAAATGAGGTGGTTATAGAAAATGATAAAAATCTATACTCATTAGATATATTGGTATCTACATCAGATGTATCTGGTAGAGATATACAATCTACACAAGAGATACCATTTAGTGAAGTTCCTAGGTATGGTCTAGATTTTAACAACGATACTAATACACCTCAATTTTTTAATAACAATATAGATAATTTATTCCTTACTAATAAAATAAGAGATTATGTAGATATAGAAAATGCATTTATTGTCAATTCTGATTTCGATAGTGGTCTTATAGAAAATAGTGATTGGGTTAGTGGTGATCATATAGAACTTAACAACGACAATAACATATCTAATTTGTCTGTTAGTGGGTCTAATCTTTATGATATAACTGTAAATCCATCAGAAAGTACTTTATTGATTAAAACTACTACTGAACCTAATAACTTGGAATCTATTGAGGATAGTTACAAAGAGGGTGATGTGGTTTATCTTAATCAGATTGTATATAATAAATTACCACTCATACTGGAACTACCAGATACTTATACTGTGGTTAATAATGATTTTGATACAACTGGTGAGTTATTATTAAAGGAAGTCTTTACTAATAATAGCATACTATCATCTATAAGTACTAATACTGGTGGTGCTTTTACACAAGGGAACTTAAATAATAATTACACACATGTACACAAGCTTAAAATATCTAAATCTAAAATACAAGGTGGTATTTTTAGAAGGTCTTATATAAAAGATTCATTAATAGAAAATAATGATTATGATGTAAGAGACATTGATTTCAGCAACTTATCACTTATAAAAAGTCTAGTTATATCGGATAGTATATTTAAAAATTTAAATAATATACTATCAAAAGCAACATATATGAATTCAAATTTTTCAGAAGGAAGTGATGTTTTTGAAAATGGGATAATATATAATAGTGTGTGGGGAAGTGGAGATTTTAACAATGGTGTTTTTAAACAATCTACCTGGTTAAATGGAATTTTCAATGATGGTATCTTTTATGATAGTAGAAGCTTCAATGGGATAGCAACACCTGAATCACCTGAATATAATTCTAATTCAATTCTTTCTTATTACAGGAATGGTTTGACATTTATAACTACATCAGATGGCGTTAGAACAAGCACTACTTTGTTAAAAAATAATATATACGCATGGGTAAATGGTATTTTTAGAAGTGGTGAATTTAGAAAAAGTGATTGGCAGTCAGGTGAGTTTCAAGGAGGTAATTTCTATAATTCTAAGTTCTATACTGGTTTTATAAATGGTGGTGTCCTTGGGAAGAAAACCCTAAGAGCTAGTGATACTCGCATATACTCTGGTACAATTAACAATACAACTGTTGATAATGCATCACTCATATCACAAAGTCCAAACTTATTTATTAACAAAAGTAATCCGTTTATAATAAATTGGAATAATGGGGAGTTTAATGGTGGTGTTTTTGGTTCAAATAATATTACAGTTTGGAATAATGGTAGGTTCAATGATGGTGAGGTCAATGGAAATACGCAGTGGAAAGGTGGCGAATTTAATGGTGGTGTATTCTTATCCACAGCTGGTGAGAGTTTTGATTATACTAATAACAGGTTAAATTATGCTTGGCAAGGTGGTGTTTTTAATGGTGGTGTCTTTGGAAATGCAAGGAGTTCAAACAACCCATCATGGTGGGACGGGGAGTTTAATGGTGGTGAATTTCAAGGAAAGGTCTGGAATAATGGAATTTTTACTAATGGTATGTTTAAAGGCTCTGGTCAATCATTAGATACAATTTCTAGTGATATATATGAAGGGGATAAAAGTGAAAACGCAAGTGTATTTGTTGACTCTTTTTTAAGAAGCAATAGAGATTTTTATGGTTTATGGAGAAATGGTGCAGTTACTAATAGGAAAGATAAATTCATTAGTAATAAGAAATTTTTTACTAAAGCAACAAAGAGCAATAAGAGAACGAGTGCCAATAAAGCTATACTAAATGGTGTTTTGTGGCAAGATGGAATATTTGATGATAGGAATGCTGATATGGTAAATTCTGTTTGGTTAGACGGTGAGTTTGGTAATGGTAGATTTATAAATAGTTCATTTAATCCATTTGTAAATAGAATTTTTGAAAATACTACAACAGGTATTGGTATAAGTAGGATAAATAAAACATTTAATACAAACGATAGTTGTATATGGAGAAATGGTGAATTAAAAGGTAGTGATTTTCATATATCAATATGGGAAAATGGTATATTTGATAAAGGCAATGCATATGGTATGGTATGGAGAAATGGGACGTGCTTGTATATGAATGCTTATAATATATTTTGGGAAGATGGAACTTGGAGAAATGGTAACTGGTATGGTTCATTCATAGAGTATAGTGGAAGCGTAACTGATAATTTTGATGCTGAGTTGATAAAACGAGGTATTGATATAACTGTTTCTAACGAATGTCATATATGGAATATCTTTGCAGAACCAGAAATAATGGCAAGTGAAGGTGGTATAGCATATGCAAAAGAGCCTGTTGATACTGCTGATATTGGAGAGAATGACTTCTTACCACTGCCCTCAATTGTTGAGATTATACCAATTGATGGTGATCCAGAACTAGAAATTGGAAGTGATGAGGAAACTGTACAAAATGAGGCAGGTAATTATATATTAAACATAACTAGTAACATATCTTGGAACATATCTGCTGGGTCATCTTCTTGGGTTAGTACAAATCCATCATCTGGAAGATTGAATGAAAGTGTAAATATTGAATTTGTAAGAAACAGACAAAGTTCACCTAGAACAGCAACGATAGTGATAAGTGGCTTTGGTATTGTAAGAACATTTACTTTGAATCAAAATGGTACACAACCACCTTTCATACTAATAGAAGGTAACAAGACAGTCGGTAGTAACCCTGGTAGTTATAATCTAGTATTAACAAGTAATGTTTCTTGGAATGTTTCAGCTGGTAGTAGTTGGGTTGAAAATATATCACCTACTAATGGTAATGGAAGTGGTACAATATTGGTTGAGTATGGGTCTAATAGTGGTGCTGAAAGATTTACTGATATTAATATAATTGGATCAAATATAGAAAGAATACAAAGACTAACACAAGAGAGTGGTAATAATATAGAACTGTTCCCACATTTAGTGGGTCGTTATGACACATCTAACAACGCCTGTGCTGGAAATGGTGGAACAACTATTAATGTTTGGACAGATAATCAAACTTGGACATTTGGTAATGTAATATTTACAGATGAATTTGGAAACACACCTGCACTAACTGGTATCTACATTAAAGAACTTTATTGGAAAAGTGTCGTGGACGGACAATTCAATGGTGTAGATAGTCTATGTGATTTAACAAACCCTCAATAATTAATTTGAGAATATAGATAACCAACTGTAGATAAATAATATATAGAACATGACAATACAGCAACAAAATGTTATATGGTTTGGACCAGGTTGGGATTTTAATACTGATAAGATATTTAAGGTATCTGGTGCTAGTCCTTTAATATACTTAAACAAACCCAGCGAACTTAAGCAAAACAAATCTTACTACTATAAGATACACATTTCTAACTTAGCAGATATGTCTATTTCACAAAATGTAATAATGAGTGTTCTATGGGAGGATAGCTTTAGATTAAAATTCGATGAGGCCACAAATGGACAGTCTAGCTTTGGTAACCAAGATGGATATATATATTTCAACTCTTCACCAATAAATAATGCAACAACTAATAATTATATAAAAATAGTTGCAAATAATAGCTTTGGTAGTTATTTTGGGATAAAAGATTTGGAACTCTTTGAACTAGAGTGGATTATGTGTGGTTTATCTTGGATAAATGATAATCCAGATATTAGTCTGTTAAATAGCAGAGGATTAGGTAATAAAAATTTATATTGTAACGGATGGAGGTATGATAATAACAGTTCTGCATTTATATGGTATCATCAGAGGGAAGCCAATGTTAATAAAGCGTTTTCACCAGCTGGAGGAATACCCAAGGAGGAAAAAAGGGAATATAATTATGTTAATCACTTGTCTAGATATATTGGCTTTCAAGACTTTAATTTATCATTCCAATATACTAAAGGAGTTGATAATGGTATAACAACTGATGAAAATGCTGGTATTAGAGTTTATTTATCTGATATAGAACCACCACAAAGACCACTAGAGGATGGATTTGATAGATACTTAGATAGTTCTACACTAATAGCTTATTTAAGTGGTGAAGGTAGCTACAGTGCTGATTATATAGGTTTAGTTGGTAATAAGTATGTGGTTTTTGTAGGCGACACGGCAGCTCTCAACAAAGACGTAGTAATTGCAATATCTAACATAGAAATAAGAGGTGGATATTCAGATAATAATAATAAATTATTTGATGTAACATTACCAAACATAGTGGTTAGTGACTTGGGAAATAGTTTGTTTTCAACAATTGTGGGAACTGGTAAAATAATACGAAATAATACAGATCCTGATAACATAGAAACCCTTCCTGGTAGCAATTTAATACCAAGTGAGTTAACATCTAAAATAGGAAATTCCTATTTTAAGTCAGGAATATGGGAGAATGGTGTATGGAATAGTGGATATAGGAATGATGATGATATGAGAGAGATGCACGATGTGTTATTTTCTGTAAAAACATTTTCTGATATAAAGTGGGTAGTTAGAATATCTGGTCCGAGTGAATCAATAAACGCATCAAGTATATCTGGTATAGGTTTGGGTTTAGTTGGCGAGGCTCTATCAACAAAAGAAAGTTTAAAAATTGGTGATAAGATATCAATAAGTAATATAGTTGGTGTAGACATAAACGACAATAGGAAGATACTAAGGGGATTGTATACAATAATTAGAATTGGTGATGAGTTTATAGATATAGATATAGAAACAACATTCCCACTGAGAAGAATAGAAAGAGATTCCAAAAATCATAGAATTATGATAACTAGAAATGTGTGGCTATCAGGTGGTTTTCTAAATGGGTATTTTAAAGGTATATGGAATTATGGACTATTTAAAGGATATCCACTTATAACTGAAATGTTAGACACACATTGGATTGATGGTATTTACGATGGTGGACACTTTAAGGGCGTTGAGTATTTGACAGGAAATTTTATATCTACATCTTATGAAGATGGTTTACTATCTATTAAAACAGATTTAAAACACAATCTAGCGGTAAATGATATAATAGAAATTATATTAGACGATGATATAACAGTTAACACTGAATATAATGGAGAACATCGTGTAATAAAGATAAAAAATTCTTTTGAAGTTATATTAGATCAAGAATGGGGGCAGAGTGTTACTGATGAAAGTGGGACTTACAAAACTGGTTATTCAACTGGTCTTATACAAAATATGGATTTTAAAAGCAATAATGTATCTAGACTAACTTCCAATAAAACGCTTAACTCTCTAGCAGTTTTTAACTATAACTCTTGGTTGGATGTTACCTACTATGAAGATACTGCTGTTAATATCGGCAAACCACAAACAGTATTGAATAAGGTGTCTAGAAAGTATTTTTCAGAGAATAACTTATATGGTTATCCAACGAATGATGTATTATCTAGTAGTTCTAATTTTAGGGATTCTTTCTCTTTAAACAAAAGACTATATAGTCTTGGTACAAAGTTTAAGATATTTAGTGATTACATTGGTGAATCTTCCGAATTTAAGGATTTCTTTGGACCATCAGGTGATGATTTAGACTTATTTTTAGAAAAAGGATGGTCATTCTCTATACCACAGAACTCAACAAGTTCTATTATCCCTAGTCTAACATTTGATAGGACAGAAAGTTTAGGTGGATTTACAGTTATACAAGGCGAAGAACTTAAAATGTTGTCTAGTGGACAAGGTGGTGTTTTGGACTTAGACGAACCACTTGTTGATGTATTAGGAAGGGATAGGGCAGATATAGCTAGAAATAGATATACTCTTGTTGAATTCGATTTGGTTGAATATAACTCTGGGGAAAATGAATATAGGTTTCCGATAGATTCTCAATTTGGTGGAAATACTTTCTCTTCTAGTTTATCACCTGAGCCTACAATACATTTTGATAACATAAACAAAACATCTAGGTTAGAAAATGTTGAGTTACAAAGTGGTGAAACGCAAGAAATTATACAATTAAGACCATCTACCTACTTACCAATTTATAAGAACATAAACCACATAATAACACCCAGAAAGAGAAAGGTTGAATACTTTTTCAACAAAAGGCATTTATCTATGAATATAAGGGGTAGTGGATTATTAGGAGAGTTAGAAACTTCCACTATAATAGATAACTTGAAGTTACTTGAAATAAACATGGTACCTTTCTTCAAGTATTTTAGAGATGATAATATAAATAAAAGCATTCAGATACCATTTACTGGTGTTTCACCATATATAGATTATACAGATAATGACTTTGATTTTATTGATAATATCGATATAAATTTAGGAACTATAAGTTTGAACACGGGTGATATAGATTTTGGTAACTCTGGGATAGATATAGGAATAATTGATGTACCCGAACCACCAAGTGATGATGGTCCAAACGATCCATCACCAGGAGATGATCCTAATTTGATTATAGAAATACCTGTTTTGTTTGTTCCTAGAATTTTAGTAAGTGATAATCATCGTATAAGACTAGACTTTTCAGGAATAGAATTCTTAGAAAATGCGTATATGCCTATTAGATTAAATATAAATTTTGAATTAGGTGTCAATGGTGAAAATATAACATTTTCAGAAACACTATCTATAAACTTTAATGGGACTGGTGTAATAGATGCACAGGGAATAGCAGATTCTGATTCATTTGTGAATGGTTTAATCAGCTTTAGGGATTCTGTCTTTAGTAATTCAGTTGATGAATATTCTGCTACTTACACAATAGGACCAGACTCTTTTGAAATTGAGAGTGTTATAAATAATTCAATTATATTATTTTTACCTAATACAAGATTTACTACTACTGATGGCATAACAGAAAGATATTCTTATATAAATACAGATACTACAGCATCAGTAGAGGTCTATGGAAATATACCAAATGAGCCGAATGAACCTTCGTTAAGTGTAACACCAGAAGGTTTTACACTACCTAATAATAATAATGGTAATGGTAGTTTTATAATAGATTCTAATGGAGCTTGGACAGTTAGTAAGTCAGCACCTTGGATTAATGATTTAACAGTAGAGAGTGGAGAGGGCATTGCTAATTATAGCTTTAGTTATCAAGGAAATTATAGAGTTGGTGAGAGAGATGGTACTATTACTGTGTCACAAGTTGGTGGTAACCTCCAAGCAACTTATACACTTACACAACCTGGTGATCAACCTTATTTGGTTATTTCTAACGAAGGTCAAGTCTCTAGTGCTACCAGAGAAGTTAGTTCTAATGGGGGAAATTATACTATTGAAGTAGCTAGTAATACTAATTGGTCTATTGATACTAATGCTCCTTCTTGGTTAAGTGTATCACTACTCAGTTCATTTGGTACTAAAGATGTGGTTGTTTCACGCTTACAGAACACCACATCTGGTCCTAGAGTAGGTATTATAACGGTTAGTGAGGATAATGGAAATTTAAGTGTTACACAAGAAGTAACACAAACATCTAGTGGAAATGATGAAGAGACATTATTTCTTCATAATTTAAGTTCAGGTAGTACATCAGCTTTGGCATGTCAAAGCCAGTCTACATTATCCTATTATACAAATAATGATATATTTGAAAGTTCTACAAAAGTATATGCTAACTTTATTGGAAGTATAGGTGCTAATGGATTTGTGTCTAATGGATTTGGATCATTAGAAGTAGATAATGGTACTGTAATTAGTGGTGTATTACCTTGTGGAAGATAATTTTATTACTTTTTGATAACTAATAAATATCCAACTTTACCAGATTTAGAAAAATGACCCATAGAGTTAAATTTAGTCATTTCACCACTTAGTTTAATATTGGCTTTTTGTAGGCCAAAAATTCTTCCTTCACCCTTACACTTTCCACATCTATTTAGACCAACTTGACCTTTACCAAAACAAAAAGAACATGGTTGTCCATTATATTCTTTCCCAGTACCTTCACAGAAATCACAACCATCATCAGGATCGAATGTTCTAATGACCTTTCCTTTATTATCTTTTATCTCTATCTTAGAATTCAAATCTTTGCCATTACCATCACAAGTCTTACATCTAATCCATCTCTCATATTTTAGATTACCACTAAAACTATCATCAACCTCTATTTGTATATTATTTACTTGGTTGTTTTTAAAATCTTCTAATTTCTGCTTACTCTTGTCATAATCAAAGTCATAATCAACATCGAACATTTCAAGTTCCTCATTATAGTCTTTGCCATATATTGATTGATTATCATATTCCACTCTCTTGTTATTATCAGAAAGTACTTTATAAGCATCTGTTATTGCATTAAAAAGAGTGGGATCAATATCCTTGTTCCTATCAGGATGATATTTAAATGAAAGTTTATAATAGCTTTTTTTTATTTCCTTATCACTCGATAAATGACTTACTTCTAATACAGAATAATAGTTTAAGTGTTTATTCATGCCTGATATAAATAGTTTTCTATTTTCTTAATTGTATAATTAGTTAAAGCAACAAAATCACTTAATACTTCACTAGGAACATTTAACGATAACATCTCTATACTAACAATATTATCTACCCATCTAGGATTTTTTTTAAGATTAATATACAAATTGCTTATATATTTTAATCCTTTTGTATTTTTGTTCTGAATAATAATTGTCTTATCAGATGAATCATTTGTTTCTCTTATAACCTTGTCTCTTAATAAGTTATATTGTTTATATTTGTTATTATAATTATTATAAAACGATTTTGACCAAAAGTCCATAGATATACCTTCTCCTGTGTGTAAAGTATTGAGATAATCTAGATTATATAGATTATCTGTAATCATTATCTTATTTATATATTTGTAGTCACTCATTACTTATCTATTTAATATTCTTTTCTTTCCTTCTTTTTATAGCAAGGTTATAAATAGACAAATTATTCTCAATACTTATACTATTCCTACCAAGTTCAAAACTTGCAATTCCTGTTGTATCACTTCCGCAAGTATTATCTAAAACAGTTTCCCCTTTATTAGAGTACGTCTCTATAAAAAACCTAATCAATCCTAATGGCTTTTGAGTTGTATGGTAATCGTTTTCCCTGTTATATTTTAATATACTTTTAGGATAGCCTGTTTTTGTTTGAGTGTAAGTATCTCTTTTACTTTCAGAAGATAAATGCCCTAAACTACCTGCCTTGCCTTTATTACTACATTTAATGTCTGTGTCTTGTAAATTCAAGTTATAAGTAACGCTTTTTACATTGTTTAATATTTCATCATAATTATCATCAATACCAAATAATTTACATATTTTGATCCATTGTTCTTTTGTAGGTAATTGAGAACCGTTTAATTTATTTGTAACCCAACCTGTTATATTTCCGTTTTTAGATAATTGTAATCTTGAAACGTCAATTTGTTTTAAGTTAAGTCGTTCCATATTACTTTTCATAATCTCAGAAAATTGCATATTTGGTGTTTCGTTATAAAAAACAGATATATTTTCGTGTACTTTTAAAGGTTGGTAATTTGCCAATTGAAAGTTTCCTGCATTATTCTTTTCCCAAATCCAATCGTATTTATACCAACCTAAATTACTTGCTCTTAAAAATGTAGAAAATGGTTCAGAGCCAAATAATACAATTACACCTTTATCTTTAATAACTCTTTTGTACTCTTTCCAAAGTTTTTCAAAAGGTATAATTGTATCCCAACTACAAGCAGTCGTTCCATAAGGTAAATCACAACAAATAAAATCAATACTCTTGTCTGGTATTCGTTTCATTTCTTCCAAGCAGTTACCAAACCATAATAGGTTATTTGTCTTCCCATCATCAACCATTTTGTCATCATTCAAGAAAATATTATTATTCGTCTTCATCCAAAGTTTTTTTATTATTAAATCATACTAGACATACAACAATGTATAGTTACTCAATACTTATCTATTTAATATTCTAGTTCTTCTATACTAGAAAAAATGTCTTTATTTATTTGTATTATATTATCAAACATTTCTTGGCTTAGTATAGCATGGTGGACTACGAATATATTAATGTTATAGTCATTTGCAAACGATTTAAGCAATAGTAGTATAGAATCTATGCCCTCTAAGTCTAATGAAGAGAACACCTCATCTAGGAAAAGAATGTTAATATGTTTTTTAGTTCTTATAAGTTTTAAGTAAGCAATTAAAATACATATATTTATTTTCTTTGTTTCCCCAGTAGATAGAGAATCGTGATCAACAATTGCTCCCAATGATTTTATCTCTGCTGTAAATGTTTCATCTAATCTAACTTCAAAGTTTAGATTCATTTTTTTAATATTCTCTCCTATGAAATGATTTATAGGTTTTATTATATTTGTTATTATAGATTTCTTAACACCATCTTCGCTAAGTATTCTATTTAACTCTTTGTAATAAAGTTCTTTTTCTTTATTACTAGTTATTTCTTCTGAACTCTTTTCCTTCTTCTTACTAAGTTCCTTAATAGTCTCTTTAAACTCAGATATGTTAGATGTGTCCTCTTCCTTTAAGTTTGCCTTTTGTTTAGATTTAAAATCATCAATCTTTGTTTTATAATTTTTAAGAAGGTATTTCAAATCATTAAAAGACTCACTAGTTGAATTGGATATGCCATCTAATTTAGTTTTCTTATTTTTTAAAGATTGTATATTTTCTTTTATTTCAATAGCAATGGCATCATATCCTTTCTTTTTCTCTAATAAAGATGATTTAAGATCTAGAAATTTCTCAGAGTTAAAATCAGTGGCACATGTTGGGCATTTTCCAGAGTTATATAAGTTTATTTCTTTCTGGACGTTTCTGATGTCATTGTTTGTATTTATAAGTTGTCTATTTTCAGAATCTAATTCTTTAGACAAAATAGAATCTTTATCTTGTATTTTAGATACTTTAGATTTTAATAAAGTATATTCTTCCTTCTTAGAGTTTGCTTCATTTGTGATGCTATCAATATCTGATTGTAAATTTTCTTTCTCTCGTTCCAATGATTTTTTTATTGACTTTTTTATGGAATCTATAGACTGTTCTAATGTAGATATTTCAGAATCTAAGGACGTTATTTTATTTTTATTAACCTTATTTAGTTCTTTTAAGATACCATTTAGGATGTTAATAACTTCTAGGTTAAATAGTTTATCTAATAATAGTTGCTTTTCTTCCTTTGTTAAAGATATGAAGTTTTTAAAATCATTGATAGACATTGAAATAAATGATTTAAAAGTTTCTATATCAACCCCAACATATTCTTCTATTTTATCGTTTATATTTCCCTTACCAGCTCTCTCATTTAAGACACCATTTTCCCACAACTCTAATTTATTAGGTGATATGCCTCTTTTGACTTCAACATCAACTCCTTCTGATTTGAATTTTATTCTATTTAGTAGTTCACCATTTATTCTATTTGGCAATGTCCCTAACTTGTACCATTTCTTAGCTTTGTTTGATTTAACTTTTCCATATAATGTATATTCAAAACTCTCTAAAAGAGATGATTTACCATGTCCGTTGTTACCTGTCAATAGGATTAATTTTCCCTCATCAGTTGATAGGTTTAGAACTTGTTCATTATTACCAAAAGATTTATAACCCTTTATACCAATTTCGCTTATAAGCATTTTTTAAATTTTTAAATTATTAATTTTTATCTTCGTTGTTGCTTTTATCTAAATAGATGTCGTATTTGCTAGGTTCGAAATCATCAACTATATTTATTATTTCATCATACGGTACTACTTTCTTAATAATACTAATCATAAGTTCAGTGTAGCCATCATAATCTTCTATATCACATTCAAGCTCTTTCTCTAATTCTTTATCTGGTGTTAATACTAATAAATCTTCTGTATAAAAAAAGGTAGCTTCATAGAATGTTCCATCAAGACCCAAAGATAGCAAAGTTATTACTCCACCCTCATGTTTTCCTAGATAATCTATTATATTTATTGATATTTTATTTTTTATATCACTCACTCTTTTAATGTTTTTAATTTTTCATCCCTAACATCTTTATCATAACTTCTTAGATAGTCCCCAATAATCAAAGTTTTAAACAAGGAGTCTGCCTGTTTATTAAGGCCTTGGTCATAACACATTAAAGCATCTCTATAATAAGTGTTTATCATTTCAAACTTTACGATATTTTTTATTTTTAAGACTTTTTTGATATCTAAATAATAGTCGTTGTGGTTGTTACTAAATGATGTCATGTATTTAAGGATTTATTGTTATTTTCTTAAACTTTTCGTCTATATCATAGAATATTATTTCTACCTTATCTACATTCAGAAACTCAACTGGTTTCTTTGTAGCTTCGTTAATCATTACATCTTTTACATATATTACATCTATAGCAGGTTCTTCTCCAAGAAATTTCCTTAAATCTTCTTTTATAGATTTCAAAGACCAGTTTTCTGACTTGAAATCTATATCAGATACGTAATCCCTTATTGCATTTTCTTTAATTGTTTGCATATTTACATTTGTTTTTAAATATATCCTCTGTCTACTATATATGTATTATTACTTAAAAGTTTTAAATTATGTTCAATTTTCTTACAAATAGATATAAAATTAACAATGTCTTCATTTTCTAACTCGAACCATTCCCCACCTATTTTTTTAAATGAGTATAATCTATGTATTTGAGATTCTATCTTAGTACCATAATCAGATTCAAATATTTCAACTATTTTTAGATTAGCTGGATTACCAGTTTTTAATTCTTTCAGCCTTTTTTTGACTTCCCTACGAGTTATTCCTATTTTGTATAATTTCTCATTATTTATTTCGGATGATATTAAATATACGTACATATATTATATATTTTGTATACACATCTCCTTTTAATGTTTTAGTTAAAATAGATTAAAAACATGCAACATCATGATATAATAATAATATAATTATTTTTTTGTCTTAAAATGAATATTAATCCAGAAATTACTAGTATCTAATTTAATCATTACTTTACTCTTCCATTTTTTATTAGACATCCATTTTTTTAAATTAGACTTTAATTCATTCAGTTGTTCATCACTAAAATTACCATTAATCCATTCACCAAAACCTTTATATCCAAATGTTATAACATTATCACTTATAGTAGGATAAGACCTTTTGCTATAGAATCCAGGCTTATAGTCTTTCATATCTTCTTTTATTCTACCAAAAGTAAGTAAATCATTATATGATATATTAACAATTAGTTTTTTAAAAGAACTTGAAGACTTGGAATCTAGACCAAGTATCCATTTTATGGTGGAATTAGACAATTTAAAACTACCTATTGGCAATAGTTTATCTTCATAAGATATGCCATATTCTAATTTAGCCGAATTTTTAATACCAAAGTACATTTTTAACTTATCCTTAGAACCATCAATTAAACCGATATACTGTGTTAATGACTTAAATCTTTTGAATATAGTCCTTGCCTCAAAAGAACTTACTTCTTCTTGTTCAAAATAGGCTATAAAGCCATCCTTAGAGTGTTTATAGTCTTGAGATATGTCTTTGTAACCTAAAGCAGTTAAAGTCTTTAAAAACGACTTAAAAACACCCTTCCCAGCTTTACTTATTTCTGTCTGTACTAAAGATTCTGATAATTCTTTGTATTTATAATATTCGTCAAACTTTTTAATCATCAGTAAAAGTTATTTTTACACTCTTTACTGGCTCTAAAGAATTTCCTAGACTATCAGTAATATTAAATGTAAGGTAATATTCACCAGCAGAATCTATTGTACCTATTTCTTCTCCAATGTTATTTTTAAGAATAAAATTATCATCTGTGTAGATAAAGGAATTGTTATTAGAATCTCTAACATCATTCACAATAATACTAACTAATGTTCCTTTAGTGACATCACCAATAAAAGAGTCAGTATATTGGAATTCATCAGCAACAGTTGTATTATAAGGTTTTACAACATCTGGATTATTAGCATCTATATATTCCATGTTTATAACATCTACTATATTTGTGAAATACACAACTGGTCTATAATCAAAGAAAGAGGATTCATCATCAATAATGGCTAACATAACTTCTAACCTAACACCATATCTTTCATTTGGGTTTGATATAAATAATTGTGGTATACGTTTAGTTGTATTACCAGTAAGCACCATCATTTCTGAAACAACACCTTCGTATTCTAAATTATCATAAGGACTCCATGTTAAGTAGTTATCTTCTTTTATTACAGATTTGAAGTCATAGATAACTTTCATGGCTAAAAATGTAACATTATCACCCAATCCTAAATGATTGAGTAAATAATTCTGTTCTCCCTTTTTCAGTATTATTTTACCTTTCAATATTTGTGTATATGGTATTCTTAAGCCAGATAACATAAGGCGTTCCATAGTATTAGATCCTTCAACAGCAACAAAATCGCTTTTATTAAGCTTTATATAATTAAAACCATTATCAAATAAAGAATTTCCACATACACTCATAACATCACTTTTGTTTATTTATATATTAAAATCAAAAACTTAATTTAATCTATTAATACTAATCTGATACCTTTCATCTAATTTATCTGAGTTACTGACTCTAGTAACTTTTATACTAGAACCCTTATTTAGCGAAAAATAAGGTTTGTTCCTCAATAAAGTAGAAGTTGAACTATGTATTACAAATGGTGATTGACCCCTATAAGTACTTACTAAATCATTATTAGATCCAATATCAATTACTACAACATTATCACCAGAAATGCTATCACCAGTTATTGAGTTCAGAATATACTGACCAGAGTAATCAAAAATAGATTCCTCTCCAAAAAATAAATTATTAAGAAGTAATGAATCACCAGTATTTAAAGAATTTTTCACTAATTGATAATTTTCCTCTAATGATAGTTGAATAAGGTTATCTGATATAAGTGTTATGGGTTTACTAAAATCTATATTAAAATCAAATCCATCCCATAGATAAGAAGAATTCGGAAGTTCTGTATTAGAATTATAATATACTGGTAAATTAATACCCCCAATTAAAAGTGTCTCAGTTTGTTCATTATTATTAGATCCAGCATTTGATACCATAAATATATCTAGCTTTTTATTTTGTGTAGATTCTACAGTCCCTGTAATATTAATATCTAAAGTTTGCATAAGTGATAAATCTTTATCTAAGATAATAGTAAGTTTATCATTATTATCTAGGTTTAGTTGTATTTTGTCATCATTTTTAATATTTATAAGAAAGTCTCTATTTCTAGGAACTAATAAACTTGTTGAAACTATACCATCTTGTGTGTATAATTCACTAGATAATATATTGTCTACTTTATCGTATTTATTATCAACATTTATTAATTGAAACGTTGGGGGATTACCAGGTATCTCAACAACCTCAATACTACTACTGTTTTCGATTTGGTTCGTAGTATATAAACTTAATAACTTTTCTAAATTACTTATTTTTGTATTTATAGTATTCAAATCAGTCTGTGTATATAAAAGACCTTTCAATGAATTTAGTTCATCTCTAACAAAAGATTGTTCTGCAATTGTCTTTAAGAAACTATCATTAGTAGATGATAAGGATTGCATAGCTTTATTGAATAAATTCATACTAAACATAGAATTTATAGCTTCTGGATTATAAGTTTCGGTTGGGTTATCATTTATTATATTAAAATTAAGACTTAAGTTAAATGCATATGATGTACCATCTTGCTCCCCATTAGCTACTAATTTTTTAATAGCAGGGAACTTAATATCCTTATCACCACTCAAGCTATTGCTAGGATTATCTAAAAATGATATACCGTATAAGTTGGTAGTTGTATTACCATTATTATCCTCTACTGAATAGTACCATAAAATTGCATTAAATTCAAAATCTCTAGGTGGTTCATTATTAACATTAAGTGCATTAAACTGATCAAAATTACTAACAGTTCTGTTGGGTATATTCATTTTGACATAATGACTAGTGTCAAAGTCCAAAGTAACACCGTCAATTTTAGTATTATCAATAACTGGATTATTTATATCACCCTTAACACCATAGTAATCTCCATTCCTTCTTAGAGAATCACCATTTGATGTTCTGTATGTGAAATCTAGTGTATCAAATTGTCCAAAATATCCACCTGGGTAGTTTTGGTTAGAACTTACTATTGGTGAGTTGAAAAGTTCGGCACCTCTTATCTCTGGTTGGTACTGATTAGGTATTATTGGAAAAGTTACATTTGGTTTATAATTCTCATCAGATAGAGTTCTGAATAAAACATCAGGAGTCTTTCCTGTGTGGTCTGGTATATGAGCATAAACCTCTGTATAAGACCTATTAGCTTCTTGTACATTGGATACTCCATTTATTTCTCCAACATACTGAACCAATCTGTTATAAACTAATCTAGCTTGACCAGTAGTTTCTAATGTATCACTTAAAGTAGACTCTAAATCAACAATTATTCTTTGTCCAACAGTACCAGTGCTAGGAAAACTTTTTAATATTTTTGTATTAACACCTTGCTCTGTGTCAGCATCAGATAGGCTTGACTCATTTAGTATATCAGAATTTGATACATTGTATATGTTGATAACATCACCCTCTATTAGATTAGTTGTACCACTAAACTCTATTTCTAGTTTTGGTGGTAGGTTAAACTCGGTATCTCCTGTTTGTCTATATGCGACTGTGTCCCAATCTATTATTTCTCTTTCTTTCCACAAGTACTCTGGAAAGTATTCATCATTATTTATATCCCTAGATTCAAATTCTGTTAAATTACTAAAATACTCATCACTTGGTAAGGCTGGTTCTAATTGTAGTATGTTCAATTTTTTACACCACTTCCAGAATATCTTTTCGGAGGTAGTCTCCAATGATTCATTATTATAATAGTATTCTGTATTATTGAGTCTTGACTCTCTTATAGTTACCTCTTGATTAGCAACATAATTTCTTAGAGATTCAACAATTGACTCACCATATGCGGCAGGTGGGTTAGCACCAGTGGATTTTAAAAACACATCAAAGTCAAAATAATTAGGACTAGATGTGGATGTAGTATCTTGTTTTGGTAGATTAAGCAAAGTATACTTAGAAAAGTACATTTTATAATTACTGTTTTGGTATGCAGCACTTATGTCTTCTGCTGCTCCAGGAAAAGCATAAAATGTTGTACCATTTTGTTTTAATGATTTATAAAGAGGTGTTTTAGCCATTTAGTTAAATTGTGTTTTTATAATGTATATATATTTCTTTAGTACCTCTTTACTTACAAAACTTTACATACTTACGACACTACCCATAAGAATATTCACTTACAACATTTTAATTATTTCCGTTATCGTCCTTTTAGTTCCATTTAATGTATATTCATACAATCCGAAAGAGTTATTTTCAGTAGGTATCTCATCAAAGTATTTTATATCATTAAGAACCTCATCTATATCATTTCTATACATTAAATAAAAATCATATATATCAGAATCATTAATAAGTCCTTCTATTTGAAAATCTTCGGGAGATTTATTGTACGAATCTACAAAAGTACTATACTCACCACCATTGTTTTCAACAGTTATCTCTATCATATCCTTTATTTTATCAATCAATTCTAAATACTTATCATCTTCAGCAACAAAGTCTGGTTTGATATCTTCCTTTATGTAGTCTGTCCATTTTTTTATCATATACTATATATTATTTTTTAAAATTAGTTTATGACCAGTCTGCACTAAATACACCATCATACCACACACCACCTTTCCATATACCGTTCTCAAATAATCCATTAAACCAAAGACCACTTCTCCAATCTGCATTCCTAAACCTACTAACCGACCTAAAATCTAAGTTTTGTTCATTTACAGTGTCTTGTATATTTATATCAAGATATATATCACTGGTATTTTCATTTTGAATAGTATTTACAACAGAATATATACCAGGCTCTTCATTAGTTCCTAGATTATATATATCAATTTTTCTAGATATACTACTAAAAGATGATGTTTTATCTGCAATAATAGTTATTTGATCCCCTATATTATAACTATAAGGCTTATCAATAGTTATGTAGTTATTTTCTATATTAATACCAACAATGTTAATATCCTCTACAATTCCACCATACCACACACCAGACCTAAAGTCTATATTATAAGCAACGCCACCATAAAATCCCCCACTAAACCAAGTCCCTGTCTCCCATATAGAGTATTTATGTACTTCTGATACATCATAATTACCATTAGTGTCAATATTTAATCTAGAATGAAAAGTTCCATTGATAAATTTACCAGACTTCCAAATAGAGGCCCTACTATTATATGATTTAACACCAAATCTTGACTCAACACCGTTTTTTTCATCAAAAACACCATTAAACCAAATTCCATTATCAAAATCTCCACCATTCCAAGTACCACCTAACCAATAAGCTGGTCCGTTATCTGTGCTAAACCTTCCATTATTCCAAGTACCGTCTATCCATATACCACTTGTAAATATACCATTTTCCCAAGTACCACCATTCCAGAGACCATCAAACCATTGTCCGTTTATCCACTTTCCATCATACCATCTACCAGTATTCCAAGTACCATTTTCCCAAGTACCACCAAACCATCTACCAGTATTCCATACCGAACTAGTATTGTTATCAGAATTTACATCAATGGTTACATTTATAAAATTATCCTTTATATTTTTTGACTTCCATATACCATCAAACCAATCTCCAGATAACCAAGTACCACTTATCCACGTACCACCAAACCATCTACCACATTCCCATCTTCCTTTATACCACACTAGACCATTATTATCAAGACCAATAACGGCATCGCTTATCTCACTCTCATAAATCCATGAATAGTTTATTGCTAAAGTCTCAACATCAAGACCATCAACTAATCTAAATCTGAATCTATTATAATCTACGTTTGATAGAGAATATAAACTACCAACTAGTGTGGTGTTCTGTGGATTCAATTCTATAGACACCTTACCTAGTTTATCAACACCAACATCTATAAGGTCTGTTGGTTGATAATTTAAAAAGGGATCTTTCCTAATATATCTAACAGTCCCAGTATCTGTTCCAATTAAAGGCCTATTTCCATAATTTATATCAGTGACTAAGTCAAATTCGTTTATTACATTAACAACTCTATATCCAAAATACTGAGGATTAAGTTCTTCTGATGATCCATCACCACCATTAAAATCTAATATAACACCATCCCCATTTGAAAGTTCGTGCTTTTGTGAACAAGAAACATATAATTTATTCTGAAACTCACTTGTATTCAATATTGGAACAGTTACTCTTTCCTCTAATCTAGTTATATTGAGTGCTAATTCATTTTTAAAATCAGTATAGACTATACCACTTATAGAATTATTAGTCGTAAAGTCTGATAATAATATTTTAGCATAGGAATCAGTATTTACTTTGAAATTTAATTTTTTATTCAGACTTTCATATTCTACATCCCAAATCTGACCAGAATCAAAAGTCCCAGATTTATACTTCTTAGTAGAATATGACCTTTGTATATTATTCAACAACTGTAAATCACTACTTATAACCTCTAGTGATCTTCTTGACTCTATATCAATTGAGGTTAGTGGATTAACTTGGTTTTCATTTGGGTAAATAAATTCTTTGTGAAACTCTATAATATACGTATCCGTGCTTTCTTCATAATATTTATCAAAAACCAACATCTGTTCATTTGAAGATAAATCTTCGTCTTGGTATAAATTTAAATTGACAAAGGTATTTAAAAAAATACTCTCCCATTCAAATTCTAAATTAGAGCCAAAAACTAATTTATTATTCTTTTTTATATTATAGTCAATATAAATAGAGTTTATATCATTAGCAGAGACGGGTATGTTATTATAAACAGGCATAGAGTAATATTCCTTTGTCGGGAAGAATCTAGGATTTACTGTATTTATATCATTAATAGACTCTAAATAGTCTAATAAATTATAAGTTGGTGTGTAACCAAATTTCAGAAATGAGTCTTTATATTCCATTGTAGATATTTTAGCACCATCATTAAGACTAAACAATGTAGTCATATTATAATATGATGTTATGTTATTAAATTTTGGTCTAAAATTTATTACACCATTATTGTTAAGTATTATATCATATCCCTTATATAATGGATGTTTTTTAAAATTAGATACAAGTGAATCTCTAGAATTAAATCTGTTTAAATTAGTTATCTTAATCTCTGAATTTTTAAACATATTAATAATAGATTGGTTAAACTCAGTATATAGATATACAAATGTATTATCTAAAAACACAACAGTTTTATTAACCATAAAGTTTTCATTTAGAAAGTTTGTTTCTACATTTATGATATCACCCTTACTTGGTGTATCACTTAAATTACTATATTTTATAACCATTAAATAACTACCAAGATATATGTTTATAGCAGAATCAAGTGGTCTAGACACTTGTGGTTGTGAAATTGAACTAAATCTACTAAATTTATCATTGTATAAACTTGGTGATAATTTTAATAAATCATCATCTGAATTAGAAATTACTTTTATAAACCTTTCTACATTTTTTTCTGTTTTGGTAAATTTAGACGAAAACTCCACTTTGGTTGTGTCTGTCATTGGTGAGTTTGTATAGTGTTCGAATGTTGATGTACTATCTTTCCAATAATCTATCCAGTTAGTCTCATTTTCAAAGGACGAAAACTCTATACTACCACTGATAGAATCATAGCTTATTTCTATAGATTCTGGTAGTCTGTATTCACCATCGTCTGTGAAAAAGTTTAATTTACTAGCAATATCATAATCTAGGAACAACATCTTTGACTTTAACTTGTTCAAGAATGTATCATCTATATCCTCAAATACTAAGGTATTATAATCTGAACTACTAAGTAAAGAATTATTACCACATATAACTATTTCGTTACCCCCAAAGTCAAATAACTTATTTGGATATAGTTCAGATACAAAGCTAGCATTAGTTGCAGTTATAGACCTATTATCAAAGCGTGTTCCAACTCCTATAGAATTGAAATCATCTAAACTGAATGAAAATATACCATTACTATCTGTTTCTTGATTAAAACCAACAAAATAAAAAGTATTAGTGCCTTCTTTTCTCTCAATATTTACTATATCCCCGTAGTTTTTGTCCTTAAACTCCATAAATAAAAAATCAGTATCAAGTGGTATAGATTCATTTATATCATAAAATATTATATTACTATCATTGGTAACTATTATAACCAGTTCCTTCGGACTATCAGTTATAGTTATATTAAACTCAGAAGCATTGAACGATGTATAAAATGGATTCCAATTATCAACGGTTGTTATGATTATATCATTTATATTATCAACTAATAAAAACTCATCATCTTCATCTAAAAATTTGGATATCCTCCTCTTGAATGCCGTCCATTTATCACCATCGTTCTTAATCTCTAAAAACACGCCATTATCCCCACCTATAAATATCTTATTTGTATTATAAAAGATAACTTTGTTAAAATTAAATGATTGAAAAGCCTTAACATCAAATGGTATCCAATCCTTGCCACCATTAGATGTTATAAATATTGTATTATTATCACCAACCAAAACACCATTAAGATCATTAAAGAATGATATAGAATTTAAATTACTCACGACTTGTGTATTAGATTTTATTAACTCTATTTTATCTACTTCAAAATCGTGTTTCCTAGTTCTTAATAGATTACCCTTATTGCCCACTATCCAATAATATAATGTAGTCTGTGATATACTTTTCAAATCTACTTTAAACTTATTTCTTATTATATTGCTTCTACCGTCTTGATTATTTATAATAGATCCAAATTCTCCAACAGATATTATCCTCTCTGGTATTGAGTAATTGGTTTCGTTAAACTCATACGATTGTGTTCCGTGTTTTAAAAGGTCGTAATAATTTAAATCGGCTATGTTATTATAATCTAATTGATTTCTAAGTAGTTTATTTTCTTTTTGAACAAATTCAATAGGCTCATTAAATCTAGTTGTTGGATAATATCCATTAGATAACCTAGAAAGATGAAACTGTTTATCTTTATTCACTAAACCTAATTTAACACTTACACTATATCTAATACACTTCTGATAATCGTCTAAATCATCTTCTTTAACAAGCCTATCATTTTTTACCAAATATATACCATTCCTTTCATCAAAATACTCATAAGTAATATTAGTACCCAATGTATCTACTACAGTATAATTTCCTTCGAAGAAATCATCTGGATTTGTTGTTATTTGTAATATAATAGTTTTCTTTTGGTCTTTTACAAGTACTCTATGTCCTTCTAAAACTCTAACACCATCTATTTTAGTATCTCCAAGATTTGCACTTAAGTCTAGTATATCATCTGTTGTTGCCAAGTCAACATATATGAAGCTATTAAAAGATTCTCCTATTATTTTTTCTGGCGTGAAAAGGTTTTTTAGAGTAAGTCCATATTCTGATAAATTCTTTGTATAAAATTCATATGCAGTATCCCTATTTATAGGCATGGGATACCTAGGTGGTACTAATGTGCTAACATAATCAGAAACACTTGGATCAATATACCATGTTTTATATCTTCTATTTGATAGTATATCATATATATTACCTTCATCATTAAATGGTATATAAGTAGCACCGCTTAGACAATTTGAATAAAACCTAACACTTTCTTGTTCTTGTTTTAAAAATTCATAATTGTTATAAATTAAAGTATCTTTCTTACTAAACCATTTATCTTCTATTTTGTTATATTCCCACATATTATCTTTTAACTTTTAATTCCCATATAACTGTTTTGCTATTAAGGTTGATATTACTATTTATAATAGAAACTTTAGATTTTTTTAATATTTCTTTGATACTTTTTATAAAAATATCATATTCGTATATATCATAAATATATTCGGACACATCAATTTTATATTCTTGATTTCTAGAGAAAACCAAATCATAAATTAAATCTTCTATTTGTTCTGTTGTTTCCATTTATAGAATTTATAGTACTTTTATTGTTATTATATATTAAATAGAGTTAGTTCTAGGTTAATGATGAGTAACATTTTTAATATATAAAAATAAAAGGTGAATGGGAAAATCTAAAAAAAAGAATTCATTAAACAAACAACAGTTTACTAAAAGTGGTGTAGAGTTAAGTATTAAACAAGACAAATTATACAAAGGTATTAGAAGTAATATACTTACTACAGTACACGGTCCAGCAGGTACTAGTAAAGCACAACCTATGGAAACTCCTGTACTAACACCAAATGGGTGGTCTAGAATGGGAGATTTAAAATTAAATGATAATGTTATTTCTAAGGATGGGAAACCTACTAGAGTTATTGGTATATTCCCACAGGGTAAAAAGGAAATATGGGAAATATCATTTTCTGATGGAACTAAAACTGAATGTTGTGGAGATCATTTATGGTTAACCCAAACTGAAAAAGATAGAAGCTATAGGAAGTGGACAAAAACAACAAATGGTATAAGGAAAAAATATAAATCACCGTTAGATGGTACTGTAAAAACGACAACTGAAATTGTGGAGACACTATATACAAAGAGAAATAGAATAAACCACACTATACCTATAACTGAGCCAGTAGAATTTGATAAGATAGATATTGATATTGATCCATATGTTATTGGGTGTTTAATTGGAGATGGTTGTCTAAGAGGAAGTATAGGATTTACTTCTGTGGATTCAGAAATAATAGAAACTATAAAAAATTCTATTGATAATGACATGAATTTAGTTAAGAGAAATGGTATTGATTATTGTATTACTAAAAACATATCTGAATATAAGAATAGGTATAAGCAGTATCTCATTAAGATAGGATTATTTGGTAAATTAAGTTATCAAAAATTTATACCTAATTGCTACAAATTTAACTCTATAACCAATAGAATAGAACTATTAAGAGGTCTTATGGATACTGATGGAACAGTGAGTAAAGATGGGGTTGGTGTATCATTTACATCAACATCTAAAAAGTTAACCGCTGATGTTATTGAATTAGTTCAATCACTAGGTGGTACAGGGACTTACCACACACCAGTTTATAAGAAATATACATACAATGGCGAACTAAAAACAGGTAGATTGGCTTATACAATTTCAATAAAAATGAATCCAAATATAAATCCCTTTAAACTTAAAAGAAAGAAAGATTTGGTAGTTCCCAAAACTAAATATATACCACGTAGACACATCGTTAGTGCTAAGTTAATAGGCAAAAAAGAAGCACAGTGTATAAAGGTCGATAGTGAGTCAAGTCTATATCTAACCAATGATTATATAGTCACACACAATACATTTACTTCATGTTATGCAGCATTAGGACTTCTAGCTGATAAGAAAATAGAGACCATTATAATCACTAAACCTATACAAGAGAGTGGTGAAAACTTAGGAGCTTTACCAGGTGATAAGGATGAGAAGCTACAACCTTATAAACAATCTTATTATACAACATTCGTCAAGATAATAGGTAAAGAAACAACAGATGAATTATTTGAAAATGATGAGATTATATTTGAACCATTAGCATATATGAGAGGATCAACATATGATAATTGTATAATGTTATTAGATGAGTGTCAGAATGTTACGATAAAACAACTTATGCTATGGGTAACTAGATTAGGAACTGATTCTAAGGCAGTTATGATGGGAGATACTTCACAGTATGATGTTAGGAAAAGAGATTCTGGATATAATGATTTTATGGAAATGATTAGTGGTATGAGTAACCTATTCCCATTCGAATTTTTAAACGAAGATATTGTTAGGAATAAATTCTTAATTGAACTAACTAATCGCTATGATAAGTATAGATTTAAAAAAGACATTTAGTAAGAAATCCCAATCATTGTATTGGGATTTTTATATATAGTACATGAAATATATCTTAGAATACAAATCATTCTATAAAGTTGGAGACATTGTACTGATTGAATATTGGTACAATGATATGGTAACACCAGTTAAAATATTAGAGGAAATAACTAAAAGAAAACTTAGGATTTCACATGATATAAAAGAATCAGAGATAAGGAATGCTCCTGATGAGGTTGTTAAATCAACTCAAGTAATAGATTTATATAAAACAACCAAATAAACATGAAACATATAAAAACTTATAAAATATTCGAGAGCAATAGTCCTAAATTTCCAACTACTAGGGAAGAAGTTATGCAAGTGTGTGAAAAGTATCATATAACAAGATATACCATTAATGATGATTTAAGTATTGATGTTGGTAGTTATGTATATTTAGATAAAAAAGGCTTAAAATATCTACCTCTTAAATTTAATTATGTGAGTGGTAATTTTGATTGTTCTCATAATAAATTAAAGACATTAGAAGGTTGTCCACAAACAGTAGGTGGTATTTTTGATTGTGAATATAATAAACTAGTATCATTAGAAGGTTGTCCACAAACAATAGAGGGGAATTTTAATTGTAGCCATAATGAACTACAATCATTAGAAGGTTGTCCACAAACAATAGAGGGGAATTTTAATTGTGGCCATAATGGATTAACGTCATTAGAAGGTTGTCCACAAACAGTAACTGGGGGTTTTGGTTGTTCTAGCAATGAATTAACAACATTAGAAGGTTGTCCACAAACAGCAGGTAAGTATTTTGATTGCTCTTATAATAAAAAATTAAAATCATTGAATGGTAGCCCACAAAAAGTAGAGGGGGATTTTAATTGTAGTGGAAATAACTTAAAAACATTAGAAAGTGGCCCACAGACAGTGGGTGGTAATTTTAATTGTTCTTTTAATAAATTAAAAGATTTAGAACACATATCAGAAGTAAATGGAACAATATATATATACAGAAATCCAGTACATCTATTACTAAACACTTTTATTAATAAAGCGGATACTTTTATGATAGAAGATTTTATAGACTATGAAATAGTTAGAAACAGAGATACTGTTATGCTAGATAGGCTTCAAACTTTCATTAGAGATAATGATTTAGAAATGCCTAATCTGGAAGACATTAAAGAACGCTATAAAATAATAGAATAAAATGAAACATATAAAAACTTATAAAATATTCGAAAGTACTAGTCCTAAGTTTCCAACTACTAGGGAAGAAGTTATGCAAGTGTGTGAAAAGTATTATATAACAAGATATACCATTAATGATGATTTAAGTATCGATGTTGATGACAATGTTAACTTAACTTTATATAGTCTAGAATATCTACCACTTAAATTTAATTATGTGGCTGGTTTTTTTGTGTGTACTGAAAATAACTTAAAAACACTAGAAGGTTGTCCACAAACAGTAGATGGTTTTTTTGATTGTTCTCATAATAACTTAAAAACACTAGAAGGTAGTCCACAAACAGTAGGTGGTCATTTTTATTGTCCTTCTAATAAATTAGAAACATTAGAAGGTAGTCCACAAACAGTAGGTGGTGGTTTTGGTTGTTCTGATAATAAATTAGCAGACTTAGAACATTTCCCAGAAGTAAGTGGGAGTATAGATATATACGATAACCCAGTAGATTCATTAGTATATACCTTTATCAAAAATGCTGATAGCTTTCTCATAGAAGATTTTAACGACTATGAAATAGTTAGAAATAGAGATACCGTTATGTTGGACAGATTAGAAACTTTTATAAGAGATAATGATTTAGAAATGCCTTATTTAGATGATATTAAAAAAAACTATAAAATAATAGAATAATATGAAACATATAAAACCTTATAAAATATTCGAGAGCAATAGCCCTAACTTCCCAACTACTAGAGAGGGAGTTATAGAAGTGTGTACAAAGCATTATATAAGGAACTACACTATTAACAAAGATTTAACTATTGATGTTAATAGTGATGTTTTTTCATTTGATGATGACCAATATTTACCTATTAGGTTTAATTATGTGAGTGGTGATTTTACTTGCTTTGATAATATACTAATATCACTAGAGGGTAGTCCACAGACAGTGGGTGTTAGTTTTGAATGCTTTAATAATAAACTAACATCACTAGAAGGTGGTCCACAAGCTGTAGGTATGGATTATAATTGTGCTCAAAATAAATTAGTATCACTAAAAGGTGGTCCACAAGCAGTAGGTTATAACTTTTTTTGTGGTGATAATGAATTAATATCATTAGAGGGTTGTCCACAAACAGTAGGTGGTTATTTTGGTTGTGTTAATAATAAATTAACTGATTTAAAATACTTTCCAGATGTCAGTGATGGTATAGGAATAAATGATAATAGATTAAAATCACTTAAAGGCAGTCCACCGATAGTAAATGGAGAATTTTATTGCCATAATAATAAATTAGTATCATTAGAAGGTGGTCCACAAACAGTAGATGGTAATTTTAGTTGTGGTAATAATAAATTAGTATCATTAGAAGGTGGCCCACAAACAGTAGGTGGTTATTTTAGTTGTGGTAATAATAAATTAGTATCATTGAAAGGTTGTCCATCTGTGGTTAATGGTAATTTTAGGTGTAATAATAATAAGCTAAGAGATTTAGAATATTTTCCAGAAGTAAGTGGTGATATATTTATGATGGGAAATCCAGTACATTGTCTAATATATACCTTTATCAAAAATTCTGATAGCTTTATGGTAGAAGACTTCAACGACTATGAAATAGTTAGAAACAGGGATACTGTTATGCTAGACAGACTTAAAGAATTTATCAGGGGTCATGACCTAGACATGCCAGATTTAGAAGAAATTAAAAAAAACTATAAAATAATAGAATAATATGAAACATATAAAACCTTATAAGATATTCGAAAGTACAGGTCCTAACTTCCCAACTACAAGAAAGGAAGTTATACAAGTGTGTAATGGGTATAGAATAAAAAACTATACTATTAATGATGATTTAAGTATCGATGTTGATGGTGATGTTCATTTATATAGTAAAAATTTAGAATACTTACCACTTAGATTTAGTTATGTGAGTGGTGCATTTCTATGTTTTGATAATGAATTAAAAACATTAGAAGGTTGTCCACAAACAGTAGGTAGGTCTTTTTCCTGTTCTAATAATTTTTTAGTATCGTTGAAAGGATGTCCACAAACAGTACGTGGTAGTTTTAATTGCTCTTATAATAAAATAACAGACTTAGAACACTTTCCAGAAGATAGTCATACCATATACATAGAAAATAATCCAATATACAATCTAATAAATACGTTTATTTTTAAACCAAAAACTGATAGCTTTATGATAGAAGACTTTATAGATTATGAGATAGTTAGAAACAGAGATACTGTTATGCTAGATAGGCTTCAAACATTTATTAGAGATAACGATTTAGAGATGCCTAATTTGGATAACATTAAAGAACACTATAAAATAATAGAATAAAATGAAACACATAAAACCTTATAAAATATTCGAAAATAAAAGTCCTAACTTCCCAACTACAAGAGAGGAAGTTATACAAGTGTGTGAAAAGTATGAAATAGAAAACTACACTATTAATGATGATTTAAGTATTGGTGTTGATGGTAGTGTATATTTAGAGAAGAAAAAATTAGAATACTTACCACTTAAATTTAATTGTGTGAGTGGTGGATTTTCTTGTCATAGAAATATATTAGTATCGTTAGAAGGTAGTCCACAAACAGTAGGTGGTGATTTTGACTGTCAAGGTAATGGATTAACGTCATTAGAAGGTTGTCCACAAACAGTGGGTACTAACTTTGAATGTTCTTATAATAACTTAAAGACATTAGAAGGTAGTCCACAAACAGTAGGTGGTGATTTTGGTTGTTCACTTAATGAATTAAAATCATTAAAAGGTTGTCCACAAACAGTAGGTGGTGATTTTGATTGTTTTGGAAATAAATTAAAATCATTAGAAGGTTGTCCATCGGTAGTTAATGGTAATTTTAATTGTTCTTTTAATAAATTAAAAGATTTAGAACACATATCAGAAGTAAGTGGTAATATAGACATAAGACACAATGTAGTATATTTACTGATGTATACCTTCATTGATAAAGCTGATAGCTTTATGATAGAAGATTTTATAGACTATGAAATAGTTAGAAACAGAGATACTGTTATGCTAGATAGGCTTCAAACTTTCATTAGAGATAATGATTTAGAAATGCCTAATCTGGAAGACATTAAAGAACGCTATAAAATAATAGAATAAAATGAAACATATAAAACCTTATAAAATATTCGAAAGCAATGTGTCTAACTTCCCAACTACAAGGGAGGAAGTTATAGAAGTGTGTAAAAAGTATGAAATAGAAAATTATACCATAAACGATGATTTAAGTATTGGTGTTGATGGTAGTGTATATTTAGAGAAGAAAAAATTAGAATACTTACCACTTAAATTTAATTATGTGAGTGGTAATTTTTATTGTCATCATAATAAATTAAAATCGTTAGAAGGTAGTCCACAAACAGTAGAGGGGGATTTTAAATGTTCTTCTAATGGATTAAAGTCATTGGAGAGTTGTCCACAAACAGTAGGTGGGCGTTTTAATTGTTATTTTAATGAGTTAGTATCATTAGAAGGTAGTCCACAAACAGTAGATGGTGATTTTGATTGTTCCTATAATGAATTAGAAACACTAGAGGGTGGTTCACAAACAGTAAATGGTAATTTTGATTGTTATAGTAATGAATTAAAGGACTTAGAACATTTCCCAGAAGTAAATGGAACTATAGATATGGGGGCAAATCTAGTAAATCTATTAGTATATACTTTTATTGAAAATGCTGATATCTTTATGATAGAAGATTTTATAGATTATGAAATAGTTAGAAATAGAGATACTGTTATGTTAGATAGACTTAAAACATTCATAAGAGATAATAATTTAGATATGCCTGATTTAGAAGAAATTGAAAAACACTATAAAATAATAGAATAGACATGAAACATATAAAACCATATAAAATATTCGAGAGTGTTAGTCCTAACTTCCCAACTACAAGAGAGGAAGTCATAGAAGTGTGTGAAAAGTATAAAATAATAGATTATACTATTAATGATGATTTGAGCATTGATGTTGATAGTTATGTTAGATTAGCTAGTATAGATTTAGAATACTTACCACTTAAATTTAATTATGTGAATGGTAGTTTTAATTGTTATAATAATGAATTAAAAACATTAGAAGGTTGTCCACAAACACTAGATGGTGATTTTAACTGTTCATATAATAAATTAATATCATTAGAAGGTGGTCCACAAACGATTAGTGGTAGTTTTAATTGCTCTGATAATTATTTGAAACTATTAAAAGGTTGTCCACAAACAGTAGATGGTAGCTTTGATTGTTCATATAATAAATTAATATCATTAGAGGATGGTCCACAAACAGTAGGTGGTTATTTTGGATGCGATAATAATAAATTAACTGATATGGAATACTTCCCAGAAGTAAATGGTCCTATAATCATAAATGGGAATCCAGTAAACTCTTTAATATTTACCTTTATCAAAAACGCAGATAGTTTTCTCATAGAAGATTTCGTAGATTATGAAATAGTTAGAAATGGCGATACTGTTATGTTAGATAGGCTTCGAACTTTAATTAATGATAATGATTTAAAAATGCCTGACTTAGAAGGTATTAAAAAACACTATAAAATAATAGAATAATGATTAAATATCACTTAAATCAAAATTTGTTGTTTTTATTTTATAACAATTTGTCCAAAACCCAGTCACAAAGTCTATAACAGTATCTGATTTAATTCTATCATTTTTATTTATCTCATTCTTTTCAGTATCACTAGAACATCTTTGGACATCAGCAATACCAGCAAAGAAGAATATATAAGCTTCTCCAATTTCTATGACATCAGTGTTTTCATAACATTCAAAATCATACTCTACATTTGAATGTCCTTCAATTTCTCTCTTAAAATTTTTCATAGTACAAATTGTTTTATAAAGCAAATATACAACATATAATATGAAAACCTAATAAATATAGATAATAATTATAAAGGGAGGTGTTTATATTAATATATACGTTAGCTGTTCACTGCTTATGTCGGATATCATTATGGTGTCTTAAAGATTTGATTAAGAATCAAAGATATAGGTTTAAAAATAAAAAGAATAACTATGAAAAAACAAATTTTAAATCCTAAGCCTAATGCTTGGGTCGTATCTTCTAAAGACAAAGGAAGAAAATCGATTAAAAATGGAAAAGTTTATCTAAAAAATAAAGAAAACTTTGAAATAGAATTATTTAATCCACTAAGTGAAAATATCTTAGCAGATATTAAGATAAATAAGACTTCTATTTCAGAAAATGGACTCATTGTAAAACCAGGACAAAGAGTATATTTAGACTGCTTTATTGACGACTTAAAAAAGTTTATATTTGAAACATATAATATTGGGGAATCACCAGAAGCCAAAGAAGCTATTTCTAATAATGGTGTGGTTGATGTATATTTCTATAAAGAAGAAGTGAAGCAATTTAACATACCATTGAACCAATATTGGTATGGTGGATATCAGAACTACCCAATTACTTACACCCATCCCTATCCTTGGTGTACATACACTACTAATACTGGAACGAGTTTTAATTTAAATAGTGGTAATTATACATTAACTAATAATAGTTCATCTAATTCAACATTAACTAATAATAGTTTTTATAGTTCAACGTTAACTAGTGATGTTCTTGGATTAGATGTAAGTAGTAGTATTGAAACTGGAAGAGTTGAAAGGGGTGATGTTTCAAATCAAAACTTTCAAAGTGTAGAAATGGTTTTCGAAAGCTATTGTATATCTTCTGTTTCTATTATGCTATTACCAGAGAGTATAAAGCCTATTGAAATAATTAAAAAGAAAGGTAAATCAAAAAATTCAGATGGTGTTATAGAATTAATAAACAAATTACATAATTTACTTGAAAGTGATGTTATAACAGAAGAAGAATTTTCTAATAAAAAGAAAGAACTCCTCAATAGAATATAAATTAATAATCGAACAGCTATTAAAAACCACTATGAACACATATTGGTTTTTTAATATATAATAAAAATAACCATAAATATGTTCATTAAGAAATATATAGAATTCATAAAAGAGGCAAATGAGGCGAATGTCAAATTAGACATACCGAAAAAATTCACAAGACAAGATATAGAGGAATTTTTCTTAGATTTCACTGATAATGAATGGGATATGTATATAAATAAAGATATTATAGAGACAGATCTTCTAAGAGAAGAATACCATATAAGAGACTTAATGATAGGATTAGATGAAGAATATTACCTAGTATATGATGTGGAGTTTAGTGCTAATTCAAACACATCAAGTGATAATGTTTCTTTAATATCTGCAATAGAGTTTATTACTAACTATACAAAGTCATTAACTGATTATGATGTAGTTATAAAGATAGACAACGGTATAGTTGATGTGGATGAGATATTCATTAATGAAAATAATGAATTTATACATAAAAGAACAGGATCTAATTTAGGAAATTATGGGATAATCACAATAGTTGATCACTTAATAGGGAGTATAACAGCTAAGCAGCTCTTCCAACATTATGACTTTAAATATGATTATGAGAAAGATGGTAATGTATTTGTGGATATAGCATATACCGAACTTATAAAATATGTGAATGATGAGGATTATGAGAATATTTTAAATAATGGATATACAGAATATGAAGATTATGGAGACTATGATATGAATTTACATGATTTGCTTTCTTTATTAAACAAAGAAAATTTTTATTTGTTAATAGACATCTTTGTAAAAGAGCAAAATGGATGGGAATCATATTATGAAAATGAGTTTAAAGAACTAAATATAGAAGAAGGTATAGATTCTATTGATAAATTTAAAAGCTTCTTATATAATGAAAGATTCCATGATACATCAGATGAAGTATTTGATACTAGTGATGATACCATAATATCTTTAAATTACACTATTAGAGATTTGGAATTAAGAAGATTAGAATTTGATTATTTCAAGATAGTAGAAAATGCATTTGAAAAAAAGATTTTAGAATCAATAGGTGGTGAAGTTATTACCAAAGAAAATAAAGAATCTAGTGATAAATTTTTTAGAGTACCATATAAGCAAGAATGGGTAGAGGGATCAGATTTTGATGTTAATGATATGACACAGAGTGATATCGATGAAATTTTTGAGGAATATATGTCAAATTCTTGGTCATATGATTTAAAAATATCAGCACCAGAATCTTCATCAATTAATAATGATGAACTAAACCAAGGTATTAATGAATTCTTGAAAGGCATTAGCTAATAATCAGATACATTTAAATACTCTTTAAGCTTTAAAATCATATAGTCAGTTATCAAATCAGATGTATTTAGTGAATCTACGAATTTAGCATCAACCTTGACAGATTTACTCATAGACTCAGCCTTAGAACCATCACCACTAGCTAATCCTTCATCATAATCTCTCTCGCTCAAAGGAATTATATAGCCATAATATTTATTAGTATGACCTTTATTTATAAAGAGTGGTTTTAGTTCATCAAATAAGTAACCATCTTTTATTATTATACCAGCTTCTTCTTCTAATTCTCTTAACACTGCCTCTTCTTTAGACTCTCCCTCTTCTACACCACCACTAAGGACTGTTATATGGTACTCCTGCCCTTCTCTATACTTATATGTCGGTATGTACTCATGACGTATTAAAAATTGATTAGACTCTATGAAATAAGGTATACAGACAACTAAATCCTTTTCTTCAATTATAGACCAACCTTCGTAATCAATTACTTTAATATATTCGTTATCAAAGAGAATATTATCTTTCTTTTCTTTAGGTTTCTTTTTTAAGCTAGAAAATTTGTCCATTATTAGATATTAATTTTACTTATATATTAAAAACAATACATTGCTTAACACTCAAAAGGAGGATCTCTGAACAAATGGATGTAATCAACACCAAAAATATGTCCTAAATCTTGAAGGTTTTTTAAACCACCCATCCTTATTTTTTCATTTATTATATTGAGTGGGTTGTCTAGAACGTAACCACATATCTCACCATTTTCACAACCTATTTGCTTATCATCTCTCGTGAAAATATCAATTAATAATATCTCTTCCTTGTCTCTTATTCTACCTATTAATTTAGATATAAATCCTCTAACAGCCTTTTGTCTATGTGGTATTTCAATATATCCTAGTCTATTTATCTCTATATTATTGTCATAGTGATCTCTTAGAACAGAGGTTTTATATTTATGAGAACAACTTTTTTTAATGATTATATCATAATCATTTGGAAGTCTATCTATAACTCCGTAAATATATAAGCAAGCTGATCCAGTTATTATATAATCTTCTATTTCTTCATCTATAGAATTATATTTATTCTTAAGAATATTAAATCTATCCAAGGATGGCTTTAAAATAGTTTTGTCATTAATTATAGATATTTTATAATTCCTGAAGCATTCTTTAATATTATTCATAATTTTATTTTTAATATGTGTTATCTAGGTATTTTTTAAACTAATTATTGTATCAACTCTGTTAAATAAAAACCACTTTTTGATTCTAATATAATGTGTTAACTCGGTGTTTTCAACTTTATAATATGTGTATCCAATAGGGTTTATGACACTTACTTTAGTAAAAGTTCCACTTATTCCCTTTTTTTTTATAATATCTGAGTCCGATATATCTAATCCTAAAAAGCTTCTTAATGTCACTTTTTTTTTATTATTAGAAGCATCATTCACTTTTTTTTTTAAATCTTCTACCTCTTTTAATAACTTCTTAATTTTATCATCAGAATCTATGTTAATATTTTTATTAGATTCTTTGCTTTTTAGTTCACTAGCGTTAGTACTAAATAAATCCCCTTTAAAGTTAATAGTCCCATCCTGTGATAAAGTTGATATGTATTCAAAATGAACTTGATAGTATTGATTTAGATTAACATCATTCAGTAGTTCGTGTCTATAACCATCAAAAAATGACCATAATTCTCTGCTTATATCAACCATTCTATAATTACTAATAACTCTAGCTACTATATATTTATTGCTTCCGAACGTTTTAATCTTTAAAACCTCTCCCTCTTTATATTTTACCTTTGAGGTAAATGCAGTCTTTCTTTCTGTCTGGATTAACTTTTCTACTGTGTATATTTTAGCGTTCAGATGCTCTGGTATAAATAAGCCATTATTTACAGGTTGTATTATTTCTTTATTACTATTTATTAAGTTTAAATACTTACCATCCATAAGTTCGTCATAACCAGGAACTCTATTGTATTTAGTACCTTTTCTATTATCAAATTTGAAATGCCTTAACAAGATATTACATAGGTGGTTAAATGTCTGTGGGGCTACCTCTGGTAACTTTGACAACCCAGTACCATAGCCACCACTAGAAAATACGATTGTGTTTCCCTCTAGTGCAAGTTTTTTTAATCTTAATACATCATCATCAATTTTTTGAATATTAGATTTTAAATCTTTATCATTATAGAAAGATAGTGGCTTATTATTAGGTCCTATTTTAGTTCTGATTCCAAAGGTATTATCCAGACCTCTTATTACAGCTTGTCCACCTTTACCAACTCTAGCGTTATTATCACCAAATACAAAAATATCACGACTACCAAGTACATCCTTCCTCTGCCAATTCCCCTCAAATATTTTTATCTTCATTATTTAATTTTTTGTTTTGGTAAATCTGAAAATGTTGGTCTTTTTATACCAACCTCACCTTTGAATATAATATCCATTTTTCGTTGACGTTCCATTGATAAAGACTTAAAAGAATTTAAATCTATTTGTATTGCATTAATGTTATATTCCTTAATTAAAGCTTTTTCATGCTTGCCATACTCTACATAATTAAATTCTTCTAAATAGGTAAGTTCATCATAGTAATCATCATCATAAAAGAATTTATAAAATGCGTCATCATCACAATCTAAATTATTGTAATATACTTCGTCTAATAAACAAGATTGGTGTCTTTTCTCATCCGAAACTTTATATACATAACACATAATCTATCTATTAAATTCATCCGACTATCTCTTTTATTTTACATTCTCTTGTTATTCCTTTATTATAGTTAAATATAACCTTAATGTTTACTACATCACCATTTGATGTAATAACAAGGCTATATTCTATATCTTTTAATTTATTAGGTAGATAAGACATTACAAACAATCTAGCATCATCCATATTCATTAAATTATTAGTATTGTATCTAATAATATTCTGACTGAATAATATGTGATTGTTTGAATCTTTACACTTCTCTATATACATTTCTATATTAACCATATTAATTTTTATAATTTTCTATAATTACCCTATTATTCATTATTTCTCTTATTTCAACATATGATTTTGGTGTATAGTTAATAACATTACAGCCTACATCTTCAATTTTTCTTCTATATAGAATATCTTTCTGTGTAGCATATAAAGACCCATGTGTATGTCCGTGTAGCATCCAAGACCCTACATGGCATTTGTTCCATACTATAATAGGATAATGCGATAATACAATCATTTGAAAGCCACCATTTCTTTCAGTATCTACAATACTTTCATCCTTTACATAAATCTCAGTACCATAACTTATTATATCTTCAAATCTATTAGTTTTTAAGATGTTTTTATAACTATCGTGGTTTCCTAGTATAAAATAAATAGTACCATTTAAGGAATCTGCTATTTCTTTTCTTATAGCTGTGCCACTAAAGCTAAAATCACCTAAAAAGTATACTATATCACCATCTTTTACCACTGAGTTCCAGTTATTTATTAAACATTCATTCATATCATCAATGTTTGGAAATGGTCTCTTGTCAAAATCTAATATTTTTTTGTGACAAAAATGTAAATCACTTATAAAAAATATATTTTGTTTAAAATGCTTCATCTATTTAGTTTTGGACAAATATAGGGTAAATGGTTCAATATAATATATAATCTATGAAAAAATTTACAAAAGTATTAGAAGGTAAGGAGTTGGGTTATACAGATTTCTTTGGTAATAAAGTGAGTCCAGAAAAAGATTTTATCAAAATGTTAAAATCTGGCATTACCCATATTATGATGGAAGAAGGAAAGATTTCAGAAAAAGCTTTTAAAGAAATTGATGAAGTTATAGAACAAGTAGATAAATTGATTACTAAAGAATTAGTACAAGAGGCTATGGATATGCATAGACAAGATAAAAGAATTAAATTAATTTGTGAGTTTATATATGATAAATATATAAACTAATTAATATTTTAGTATATAATAGTAAAATAATAGTAAAATGAGCAAAATTCCTACATCAACCAATCTTATATCATCTAATCTTACATCATCTAATCTTACATCAGCCAATACGAGTTTAGTATTTAGTGATAATGATACTTTTACTAATTGTGTCACTGCTACTTCAATAATCCTCAAAGATGAAAAAGATGGAAGTGAATGGTGTATAAAGATATATGATGGTGAACTAATAATAGAGCCTGTTGATAAGGTTGCTAAGCGAAACTATAATATTAAGAGAGTTTTGAAATAGTTATTTTTTAATTATTCTTATTATTAGATTACCATTACCCTTTATTATCCTATGGTAGGTCTCTTTAGGTATAAATGTATTTTTTGTTATGCTTTTAGGTAATTCGTTATCCAATTGTATTTTCCAATTACACTCATTTATACATGTAATATATCTATCCTCTTCATCACGATGCCAAACCATTTCATTAGATGGAATAGCTTGTGAAAACTCTCTTATGAAAGTGTTTTTACTTATCTTATTTTCTGTATAAGGATTCTCCATATTCACCAATAGCTATTTGATTGACCACTAATACCTAAAGAATCTGCATATCTTGGCAACCTACATGACCAATATCCAGCAGTTGTCTTATCTTTTTTATTCTTACAGTCATGTCTAGCCGCAAAGTTTTTACTAGCTTCTTTATCATCTAATTTAACACTAAGTCCACCTTTTTTATCACCAAAGTTTATCTTTATTATATTCCCAGTATCTGGATTTTTAACATATACTTTATATTTCTTTGGACCACTTGACCGAGTTGGTTTGTTTATTTCTACTTTTTTACCACCTTTATATTCGTGTTTCTTCTCTTCTATTATGTACTCATCTGATTCAGAAGGTATATCTAATGGTACTTTTATACCTTTATAAATCCCATATCTGCCTATATCAGTATTTTCATAGAGTTCCATATCTAAATCAACCAATTCTATAACACCATCTTCGTATAGATTTCTAACTTCTTCTAGAAGTATGTAAAATGACTCAGAACCAGTTCTAAATATATTATTTGTAAAACTTATACTATTATCAATGTGATATTTTATATTTTCTGATACTAATCTATAATCACTAAATTTTTTAATTATCCCCATGTTTGTTTATTATTTTATCAAAAACCATTTGACATTTTTCATATTCTTCGTTTAATTCCAATGTTTTCAAATATACCATTAATTCCCTTTTATCAGATAACATATACCTTATTAAGAACTTTATTTCCATTATCTGGTCTATATCTTCGGATTTAGTAAATATTATAGAATTGACTATATCTTGGTCTATATCTTTCATGTTATTATAAGAGTTCCAATCATTTATTCCTTTATCTTTTATTAATTTAAGTATTTCTTTAGATATTAGTTTAGACCTAACACATCTTTTATATTTTTTACTAAACACTCTCCGTAGAAAACTATCATTTAAATATTTGATGTATCTCCTAATATTCATACTATATATATTAAAACACACTAGCAAGAAAGACTAAAATTAATATATAAATCAAATATAATATCTTGAATGTCTAATCACGAAAATCTAATTTGGTTTAATAAAGAAGGAGATTTCCTTAATTTCAATTATAATGAATCAGTTAATAGATTCGAGGGAGATATACTCTTCCATGAGAGCTCTACTGATATATATAAAACATACGGACTTTATATGTTTGAAGACGTACCATCATTTGACTTTGAAAGACCTAATGAATTAACTACAAGAAAGTTTCAGTTGTTTAATGAGAGGGGAATACACTTTTATGGCACTGACTTAAAAAGCCAAGACATAACTAAAATAGAACCAGTAAACAACGATGTCGGATTTTATTCTAAATGGATATATGGTGATGATTTCCAAGCTAAGTTTCCAATTGGAACTATTGTATCATTCGATAATCCTTTCTTGGAGTTCAATAACCCTAATAAGACCTACGTAGTTTCTGGTAATAAAAGCAATGCTATACTTATACTATCACAAGTAGATAATAAAAGCTTTGAAATAGATTATCAACAACTCTATGAAAATGAAAACTCTTATATAAACCAAAAATTATCTGGTGTCAATTGTATTGGTGTTTATGATTATATAGATATAGAAACTTATAAAGAAAAGTTATCAGATTGGAGCGAACCAGAATTTTATGATAAATATTTTATAGGCAAAAAATTGAATATAATAAATTCTAAATTAAACGACAAAGTAGTTACTGTTGATAACACAAAACTTATTGACTTAATCCACTATGAATATTTATTACATAAGGATGAATTACCAGATGATAAAGACTTTATTATTGAGGTGATATCAAAAACCGATTTACCAAGGATATATAATGGGGGAATAGTTATAGATAGTGATAGTAGGATAAACATAGATCCAAACTTTTATCCAGCTATCATAAAACCTGGTACTGAGTTCAAAATAGAGGGAAGTATAAACAGTGATGTGTTTTTAAGAGTATCTGATTTGAGAAATTGGGATGGGATATTAACAACAACCGATTTTATAGTGGGTGACCAAGTTACATTCAACAACAGAATATTTCAGTGTAAAGAGAATTATGTACAATCTTTTTCAAATATTGAAACATCATCAATCACACCTAGTAATAGCGAAAAATGGGGTAGACCCGATTATATAAAAATAGAACAAATATTACAACCAGATAATATATCATTAGGTCAGTTATACCTTACTACAGATAGATTTTATTTCACTTATAGTTGGGATACTAACAAAGAAATAACACTAGCATCTGCAATAGAAAAATATAAAGATGATTTAAATTTATTTAACATAGACCTATATTATGAGAATAATCAGGTTAATGCTGATTTGGTTTATCCAAGCCAGTATGCTAATGTCAATTTTTATCACACTGAGGCTATAAATACCAATAAAATTGGAGGGTTTTTTAAAGCCATAGAAAGACTAGTTGGTGTTGGAGAAGATTTAGATTACGAACTTAATTATAATAATTCAGAACTTTTTGATTTTAAAATAGTTTTTACAGACATAGATGAATTTGGTATAAAGGTAAATATAAATGGTATGATATATGAAGAAGAAGTTAGCTTTATATTTTCGGGAAAAAACTCTATTGATGTAGAAAGAACAATAGATAGAACACTTAGAAACTGGTTGAGTAGAAATTATATCGAATTATTTAAACTAGGTATAGATATTCAACTTAGATTTTCTGGAAACACTACTTCTCTTTTCTATAATTCAATCAGAGTATTATCACAATATCCAAATGTACCTGTTAGCGTGGATGATGTATTAGTTGGGACAACTGCTAATTATTATATAGAACATTCAAGAGTATTATTTAGAGACTTGGGTGGGTATCTAGATATAAGAATAAATGGTATATCATATGGTGTACAAACTATTTATAATAGTAGTACTAACACACCAGATGTGATATCAACAATAAGCAAATGGGTTAGAGAACACAATAATAGATTGAATGATTTTGGTATAATTGTCAAAAACATAAATCAACTTTTGATATTTGATATAAAAGACCTAAAGAGAAGATTAGATTATACTATAACAACTGGTAAGGTTAATATACCTGGGTTAAAAGACTTTGAGATAAATAACTTAATAAAGGGCAATGAGGGTGTTATAATATCATCAAATGAAATCCTATTACCAAGAGATAGAGATGAGAGTTTAGAAGATTTTGAAGAATATGGATTTGCAACTGGTATGGCTTTGAGTATAAACAATACTATATATTCTTTAGTTAATCAAGAATATACTATCCAATACCTAGACCCACTCATAATGAATATAAGTTATGAAGGCCCATTTTGGGGACTTACATCTAGTATTTGTAATTCATCTGCATTTGTAACATTGGCATTTGATAATGGTTATGGTTTAACTGGATGTGGTGAACCGTTATCCCCAGATAGAACAATTACAAGTCCGTTTAATACTGAATTTAGAAACTTAGAGCCAGATAATAATTTAAATCTAGATAAAAGTAATAGTCAGTTTAAGATTGATTTTAATGCTAATGACTATGAAGTTATCGAATTTGATTTAAATAGATTTTCTGGTGCTGATAATATGGTTGATATAATCTATATACAGAACTCTAACTCTATATACACACTAGCAGACTCTCTTATAGTTCACAATGCATCAACATCAAATATTGTTACAATAATTGACCTAATAAATAACAACGGAAGTATAAAACTTAAATATAATAATATTAATAATTATTTGTATGCACTAACTATTAATAGCATGTATATTATAAATCCCTTAACAAATATGGTAATTGGGATTGTAGAATTTCAAAATAATGGAGAAGCTTTTGATATAGACTTTAATCCATTGAATGGTGATGTTTATGTAACATTTTCTAATCTACCAGAAATATCAATATGGGGGAGTATAAACTTATCAAACATACCATCTAGGACAATAGATAGCAATATAAATGAATTTCCATTAAATGTTAGTAATACTAAAAACATAGTATTTAACGACTTTGAAGGAGATATGTATGTATCAACAGATAATGGATTTATAATTAGAATAAACTCCAACAGAACTATACAAAATGTATATGATGCTGGTGTGTTAAAATCAGAACTATTCTATGAACCAGTCGAGGAATCTATTTATTTTTTCACAGATACACATTTGAGTAAGATAGATAATGGTGTGTTAGAGGATATAGAAGAATATAGTAATGACTTTAATGAAATTTTATTTAATAACTTAACGGGTAATATGAATATATCTACTGGTAGTTCTAATGATGGAGATTTCTTAAAAGTAGATATAATAAGTGATTCCTTAGAAAGCTATGATATAGATACTTATGGATTTTTAGGCATAAATCAGTTTGATGGTGATGTTTATTTAACATCACAAACACTAGATGTTGTTTATGTTATAAATCCTATCAACGGAACTATACTACACACACAGAACTTAACTAGTGGGGCAACTCAAATAATCAATAACCCCGAACGAAATTCGATGTGGGCTATACAACCTAGTAATAAACGAATAATAGAAATGTCAGTTGAAGTGAACACTACAATCACACCATTCGAACAAGAGCCAGAAGTAGTAGGCGAGAACCTTTATGGTACACTAAATCCTGATTATGTCAAAAGAGAATCTATGTGGTTAAAGACCAAGGATTATATAAGAAAGCCTAGGGAAAATTTTGAAGGAGATACACAAGTTAGCTTGTACTGGAAATGGGAAGATAATAAAACACCAGAATTTTTCATATATGATTTTACTGGTGATCAGCTAGAAAATAATGGCTCTTATTCATACACGGGTATTAAACCATTTGATAAGATTGTTCTTAATAAATCGCCTAATAAAGATATAAATAGAATTAATCAACCAGAGTTTCAACAAACTATATTTGATAAGATATCATATGAATTACCATTTATAGATGACCAAAGAAACGTATCTACTGATGTTGAGCCTTTGGAACTCTTTTTAGGATATAAGTCTACGCTAGAGGGGGCATATCAATCTATTTTAAAATTATATAAAAAAGAAAGTGTTAGATTTGATATCGAATCAGATTCTATGACAGATATAACATTAGAAATAATAGAGGGTAGTGATAGAAGAGGTATAATATATCTAAATAATACTTCTCCAATTAGTTTATCAAATAGAGGCTTAAAACCTGAACAATTACTTGTTTTATATCTAAATGACATATCTAATGAATCTAATCAATATACATCAGTAAACAATGCCTCGGTGTTTAAGATAAGACAAGTTTTTAGTAAAAGTATAATAATAGACTTTATAAACTCAAATGATTTTATTTCTGACGAAAATACAGTTATTGATAATTACCCAAGCGTTGGTGATACTACTTATCTATCAACAACCTTCAAAATTATTGATAAGGAAATAGGTAGATTTAATGTTTATGGACAAACTGAAGATGAAGACGAGAGGTTTAAGATAAACCTAGCAAACGAAGGTAAGCTTATTGGACCAGATGAGGTATTTATATTCAAACAATATGATATACAAGAAGGTGGTATTGATTGGACATTTTTAAATAAAAAGAGAAAGGAGATGCTTATGATGAAACAACTTATATATCCTTATATAGGTGCTTATAAATCAATAATAAATGCTATCAATTTTTTTGGATATAACGACTTACAATTAAACGAGTATTATAGAAACGTAAATCCAGAGTCCGAGAGTTTTTCTAAATTATTTAAGGTAGAAATACCAGATATTTTTGATAATTCAACAGAAGGATGGGATGATAATGATTTCATTAAAAACACATATCCCAATACTAACTTTGAAGAAACTAAGTTATTCAACCTAACCTATAAGATAACTGATAAAGAAGGTAATAGAGTTATAAACTATACACTTGATGAAGTAATTATAAAATTACAAGGATTGAAGTATTGGCTTAAAAATAATATTATACCACTTACTCATAAAATAGAAGATATAACAGGACTTGCTTATGTAAAAACTTCGAACTATATACAACACAGATTGCATGATATAAGGATAATAAATATTAAGGAAAATATGACACCTATTTCGTGTAAAATGAATGAGGCATATCTGATGCCTATAAATTCTGGATCGACTGTATATAATTGTGCAATTGACTTCTATTCAATAGTAGAAAGTATTGGAAAAAGTGATTATACAACAGAGGGTGTTAAAGCATATGATGGGTTTAAACTAGAAATCCCCGATAGTTTTGACATAGAAATTCGAACATATAAAACTTATAAAGAATGGGAGCCATTTTCAACATATAATAGAGGTGATAAAGTTAGATATTTAGATTTTTTATATGAATCAGTAATAGATTTTAATAGGACTAATAATCCTTCTAAATATAATACTGCTTTACCATGGTCACCAAACATAAATTATAAAGTAGGAAGTATAGTATTATACAATAATAACTATTATTCTTTAAGAACTAGTGCTTTGATGTCATCAACACCCCCTTTATCTGATTCTGTTAACTGGTTAAAGATTTCACAATGGATTAGGATAAGCTTAGAACCAGTTCAAACAGTACAAGAATTTAGAAAAGGTAGTAACTTATTGCCATATAGTTTCACAATTGATTCCAACATTGATCCTTTTATAACTATTGAGGTTACATCTGATAATGGGTATGGTGAGATTTATAGGGATAGAAAAAATTATGAATTAAAAGGTGCTAATGACTTAGGTTTAATGAGCGTTAATCAAGTAAATTTACCAACTCTTAGGTCTCCACTTACACCAATATTTGATGTCCCAACTGATAATACTTAAAATATTTATTATATTTTAAATAATTTCTTTACCTAGTATATGCAACATAAGTGATACTTTTGTTGTGTTGTTAAATATATTACCCGTGACTAGACTTCTATCGATAGTATCTACTATAATTTCTTCATCTCGGTCTAATACTATAACTCTATCAGAGTCAACGATATTGACTTTCGTTCCTTTTGACAAACTAAACCTTTGCTTTGAATTAAGGCTTAGTTCTATATTATCAATTCTGCTAGATATAGCTTTCAGGTAAATTCTTAATTTTCTATAGAATGCTATGATAAAACCCATAACGGTCATTGATGCTGCAACTATTCCTACTATTGATATAATGTTCATAAGTTTTTAAGCTATATATAAAAAACCCCCTCTTATAAATAAGAGGGGGTTTTTATTTTTTTATAAAATAGATTATGCCTGTTCTACTTTAGCATCAGTATCCTTTGTAACATTAGGCTCAAATTTGGCCACCCAGTCTTGAATGTCACCAGAAAGTGTTTTACCAGTATTATCATAATAGTTTACAATTTTACTAATATCACCAATTCTTTTTAATACATTACCAAAGTTATAAGCACTTTTATCAAGACCCTTTACTTTGTATTTAGATATCAAATGGTAGATATAGGTAATTTCTGTTGCATCAACTTCAAACCCTTCTAGTACTTTATCATCAGGGAAGTTGCTTTTTAGCTTCATATTACCCATAGTGTTAGTAAGTTCAATAGCTAGAAATACAGTATTTACATCATATTCCATTTTCTTTGTTATAGTGTCTGTTAAAAAGTTATATTGTTGTCTGTTTAAATAGAAAACATATTTAGCATTTCTTAGTTCTGTTGCATAATCACCCCATAGGATTTGTGCTTGTTTATAAAGTTCATCTTTTTCATCAGAAGTTTTTCCAAAACCCTCATTTTCTGACATATATTTTAGAATTGTAGCCTCGCTTTTATCTAATGCGACCTCATACTTTTTATCTAAAATTACATGCTCTAATTTATTTTCATTAAAGCTTAATCTTGGTTTTACTACATTTGTTTGTATATTCTCTTTATTATTCATTTGTTTATGTTTTTTTTATTTATCCATTAATTTTATCTTCTCTATCAAAAATCTCTTTGATAGATTCTAGTTTTCCCTTAGAGTCTTGGTATTTTTGTAACCACTTATCTTGCTCATCTTGTAAATCAGAGTGTTCCCCAATTGCAGTTAATCTATCAGATGTGTATAATCTTAATGTTGCTACTGCTGTTTTAATCTCTGATTCGTATCTTAGTACTAGAGCATCTAAATACTCTTTCCCAACTCCTTCTGCCTTTATCTTTCCCATATTATATTAAATCTGCGGTTTGTCCATCTGCTTTTTGTTCTTGATATAAATCTTCAACTTGATTAGCCTTAGCTACTTTTTCAACACCATACTTATTAACTATTGATGAAAATGTATTTAAGTCTGTTTTTCTCAACTTAATTTTACCAGTTTCTAAGTTACATTCTAACTTATCTAGCTCTTGTTCAATTAATATTTGAATTGATTCTTCATCAAACACATCCATTAATTCTTCATTCATAATTATCTTTACTTCTTTATCCAATATAAAAGAAATATCTTCGGGGATTCTAGAGATTTTGATAATTGTTTTTTGTTTGTAATCTCCTATGAATTGAAATTTGATGTCAATAGGAAATGATTTCTTATTAAAAACGTCATAAAAGTCTTTAATAGTGTCTTCTGATAATTCTGTGTATCTGTCCATAATTTTTGTTTTTATTTGTATTATTAATTCTGTAAAAGTTTAAATATAAATGTAAAATAATGTAGCTGTTCCTAAAATAACTAAAGGTGTGAACACATAATACATGAAGTTATAGTACTTGTGGCTTTTGAACAAAGAAAATCCAAATACTAATAAGAAAGAATATTTACCAACCTTTTCTACTGTGTATGTCTTGTGTAATTCTTTTAATTCTATTGAATCTAGATAAATGCCTAATTCTGTAACATACTCTTTAAGATAAGTCTGTGATATTCTTTCAATATCAGACCTCTTTAAAGAATATGCTTCACCAATTAAATTTTCTGGTATATTTAGAACAGTATACATTCTATCAGCTTTATCAATGCGTACATTATATTTTAGCTTTAAGTTATCTTGTACAGTCTTAATTCTCTTTTTATAGAAATTAAATAACTTTATATTTTTAAATACATTACTCATAAACATTATACTGTTATAAAGTAAAATGTTTTAAATTATTTTGCTTTATTTATCATTTTATTATAAGTTCCCTCTGGATCATCCTCTGAATCACCTGAAAATTCCATTAAAACACTATTCAAAGAAGATGTAGACCTATCTATATTAGTGAGTAATTCTATAACTCTATCTAATTTTTCCTCTAGTTGGCTATTATCAACTGATTGGATTTGTGTTCTTGTCTCGATAATACCCGATTGGTTAGTTGAATCACCACCAACAGTTTGTTCATTTTGCAATTGAAAAGACTCTGGATTACTCATTTGTCCAGTAAATCTAACCATATCTCTGAAATCAGTTATGTTTAATGATTTCATTGATGAACTAAGATTTGTAAGTGAAGATGCTAATTTATCATAACTTTCTGACAATACAGATATTCTCTTAGCTATCTGTACAATAGGATCGGTTTCAAATATAGCACTAGCACTATCTCTTAACCCACTAAACACCCCACCTTCATCATCTGCTGTTAGTTCTTTGACCATTTCGTTAAAATCTATCATGTTTTTAGATAAACTCTGCATATAGTCTGGACTTATGCTAGTTGTGAACATACCATCTTTATCATGTAATATTTTTGCAACCGATGATATTTTATTAGCAGTGTATAATACTTTTTTATAATTAACATCTTCTTCGTCTATATAATTTGCTAACATTGTAAAATCCTTTACAACGTTCTCAATACTACTACTCCACTTTTTATCTGGGTAGCTTTCCCATGTTACACCATCACTTGAAAATATCTTAGCAACACTAACAATGGTTTCTGCTATGCCACTTATACCAGCTTTTATATCGTTTATAACAGACTTCCCTGATTTCCAAAATCCAGACTTTTCCATTAATAAATCATAGACTGGTGCAAATGCACCAATTGCCGCCCCAACACCAGCTGACCATTGCTCACTAGGATAAGATCCAGTAAATTTAGATGCGTTGCTAGCAAAAAAATCAGCAGAACTGACTATACTCTTAGAAATGGTAGTAATAGCATCATTCATATCAGAAAGAGAAACACCTCCACCAAAAAAACTGTTATTCTTAGAGATAGCCTCATAAACTACTGAGAATGCACCAATTGCTAATGCAGTTCCCTTTGCCCAACTTTCATCTGGACCACCAGCATAACTCCCTTTTTGTAATTTAAAAGACAATGCAACAATTGTATCTCCAATGCTTAACATCATCGCTTTAGCTTTATCCCAAGGGCTTTCTGCACCAAAAAACTTAACAACAGATGATGCTAATCCAACTGCACCTAATGCAACCATTATTGGTGCAAACGTGGAGAATAACAATGCAGTTGATTTTGCCCATTCTGTCATATTGGGAATGTTATAATTACCCTCTCTAAGTATTTTAGATGTAGCCACTATAGTTCCAGCCACACCAAGTATAGCAACTAAACCTGCTGCAAAAACAAGTGCTTGTGGACCAGCAACAAACAATCCTAGTCCAATTGCGGCAGCGCCAAAACCCAAGAGTGACAAACCAACACCAGTTATCCAATCCATATCTGGGAAATCTTCATAATTACCTAGGTTAAGTAATTGAGAAGATGCCGCAATCACACCAGCAAGTGCTATAATAGACAAGCCACCTTTTGCAATAGCACCAGGTGATAGTTTTAATTTATCAATCAATTTTATAGGTAATACCATAAGAGAGACAACTATAGCCATTGTTGATCCTAATAATAATATATTAAGCATTTTAGAAGAATCTATATCAGCAGTTTCTTTCAAAAAATGCGAAGAAGCCATAATAGCTAGGGATAGTCCAGTAAATATAGCAGGTGCTGCCAATGATGCAACAATGGCAGTCTTAAAGTCCATTCCTTTAAACGATGTGATTATTTGTCTTAAACCAAATGATAGTAAAACAAATATACCACTTACCATAGCTGCTGAAAAAAATTGTGTTAGACCTAGAGGTTGCACATCTTTTAAAAAGTGAGAGGAAGCCATAATAGCCATGGAAAACCCAATGAAGATAACTGATGACAAACCAGCTGCCAAAGCAGCAGTTCCTAAGTCCATTCCTTTAAATGCTGATATTATATTCCTAAGACCATATGACATTACTACAAATATTCCCATAGTCATTATAGCACCAAAGAATGACACTAAGCCTAACGGTTGAGTATTTGCTAAATATTCCGAGGATTTTGATACTGCCCAAGATATTACTGGTAATATAATTGGTATGAATAAAGATGCAGTTATTATATCTGTAAATGATGCACCTCTAAACGCATCTATCATATTCTTAACACCATATGACAGTATTGCAAATGCTGATGACATTACTATAAGGCTTGCGAACTGTTCGCCTGATATTGGCTTAGACTGTGATAAAAAATAGCTAGATATAGTAAGTGCAATAGATGCTAGTACTAACGCACCAGATGCTATTGCGGCACTTTCTAGACTTAGATTTAAACTTGCGACCTTTTCAAAGGCAATAGATAATATTGTGATTGCTAGAGAAAGTCCAATAACTGACATAACATCTACTGAACCAACTAAATTAAATGCTGATCCAATGGCTAAGACAGCAACTGCAATCATAAGGATTGTCCCAACACCCCTCTCTATTTTTTCCTTTTTATCTTCACCAACTTGAATACCTTCTGTTTTTTCACCCTCTTTTTGTTTAGAGAGTTCTATAATAGTCTCTTGATTTTTTAGTATGTCTTGTGTATTAGCCTTTATCTCATTTATACTAATAGATATGGTTTGTAATTGTTTACCAAAATCACCACTTTGTATGGCTTGTGCAGTAGCAGATTTAGGAGTCTCCTTACTTTCTAAGGATCTTGCTAATTCCTCTAAGCCGTAACTTATATTATCTAGTGCATCTAATAATCTCTTATCCATATAAAACTTTTAATTATACTATATATAAAATTACAAATATTCTTATTGATTTTATTAATAAATATTCTTATTGATTTATTAATTATTGCTATTATAATTCTTTTATTGTCTATGAGACAGACACTTACAAGATAATAGAAGATATGTATTTAATATATAGGTAAATGAATGTTTATTTATACGTATGTTGGTAAATGGAAAACAGATAAAGCTTGGTAGCATACCTGGTAATAAGCTAGAAACCGATTTGTTAAAAAGGATTAATAATGTTGTTCTAGACAATGATTCTATACCAGCAAATGGTGCTATTCAGCAATATAATTCAGCAACTCAAAGATGGGAATATTTAGTTCTTGAGGATGGATTTTCATATTTCCCAATATGGGCAGAAGAAAGTGGTGGGTGTATAAACTCTAGTGCTAACGGTGGATTTCAGTTTTCATATGGTAATGGTGATGAGACTAGTCAAAATACTGGTATTAATCTATTTACAGACTGTGAGTTAGTATCTATAGGATTATCATCAGAAGATGCAGTAAGAGGTTCGAATATAGGTGTTGTTAGGAATTCAATACCAGTTACATCAACAGGATTACAACCTGATGGTTTAAATTGGTTATATGAACTACCAACACCAGTTACATTTAGTAGTGGTGATATAGTTAATATGTACACCATTGATGGTAGTGGTGGGAGTGCTGGTGTAAGAATTGTACGTTGGTTCAAGTATGTGATACCTAACGGATTTTTACAAGGAGTAAAGGGTGAAAATGGTACTAATTTCAATGATCAACTATTCGGAAATGGTGCACCTTCAAATTTATTGGGTGAAAATGGGGATATATATTTTGACAATGATAATGGGGATATATATCGAAAAGGTGGTTTAAGTTGGACATTTCAACAAACATTTACATCTAATGCAACTAGCATAAAAATGATAGAGGTTACAAATAATATATCTGAACAATCTAATATAAACGATTCAACTTCTGGTACTCAATTTGACACAATTAATACAACACCTTTGATAGACACATCTACAAACCTTTACACAGTATCAAGTGATGGTGTTGTGGTGAATGGGGGGTGGTGTCTATGAAGTTTATGGTAGCTTCTATATGATATCACAAGCACAAAGACCAAACGTTGGTATAGAATTTACAATTGATGGTG
>Ga0307932_1000006_pt1 | contig 83683 bp, 86 predicted proteins | sample OrgLakmetageno48_FD_201843 | JGI IMG/M metagenome (GOLD analysis project Ga0307932, IMG submission 201843) | Saline water microbial communities from Organic Lake, Antarctica - #48 | ecosystem: Environmental > Aquatic > Non-marine Saline and Alkaline > Saline | place: Antarctica: Organic Lake...
GACAGCTGACTAGGGCACCATTGTATGCAATGGCCCATTACCGCGGTGTATACGCTGCCCGGGCCACATTGTCTAATTGCAATTAGTTAACATCAAATTCTTAGGAGTTCCTAAATATGAATCTTGCACAACACTTTCAAGCAGCCACTTCCACTGGCCTAGAAAACACCAACGCGTTGATGGGCGGTGCTTCTTTGGAAGCCTCCGTGGTTGACGTTGTAGAAGCCGGTTACGCCGTGGCTGAAAATGCTCGCGTTGAAGCCGAACTGCAGGACGTTACAAACAGCCTGGAAAGCTACCGCGAAGCGCTGAGCCTGTCTCAGGAATCCGGCAACATCGATCAGACCGCTGCATCTTGGATGCTGGCCGCAGGCGAAGCCATCACCGGCCGCGTCGGCGTATCGCTGAACAGCGTATCCACTGAATCGTTTGGTAGCCCATCGGATGCGGCTGACGCCGTTGAGCTGATCTCGTTGGAAGCCGGCGGTCTGTTTGACAAGCTGGTCCAAGCCATCAAAGAGCTGATCGCCAAAGCCCGTGTCGCCCTGAAAGGTTTGTGGGTTAAGTTGACCGACGGCGGCGCTAAGCTGGCCAAGCGCGGTGAAGCACTGGCTAAGAAAGCCAAAGACACCAAAGGCAAGCCTTCAGAAGACAAATTCGAAGCCTCGTTCATCGGTAAGGTTCATCTGGATGGCAAAGCGCCTACTGGCACGCAGCTGGTCAGTGCTGTTAAGGCTCTAGACAGCCTGGCAAAGCGCCTATTCAATGACACCGAGTCCACAGTTAAGGCACAGGCTGACGCAGTAAAAGCCATGCTGGGCAACGCTGGTGAAGGCAAAGCGTTCGACGCTACTGGTTTTGTTAAGCTGTTGGCCAAATTCGACGATGCTTTGGGCCTGAACAACACCGGACCCGCGCACTTGTCCGTAGGCGACGGCACGGTCGCTTCTAGCGACGAACTGATTGGCGGCAAAGTGATCTTTGTTTCCAGTGTGGCTGGTGCGCCTATGGTCGGCAAGGCTGTTGCTGGTTTCTCCGTTGGCGTTGGCAGTGCCAGTGAAACGGACAAAGAAATCGGAAAAGGTGAGGTTGTTGTGTTGTCCACATCAGAATGTGGCGACCTTGGCGGCAGCATCAAAATGATCGGTGAGCGTCTTACTGGGTTCAACAAGAACTTCCAGGCGCGCGACAAAATGAAAGACATGGTCAACAGCGAACTGGATAAGATCCAGAAGAAAATGACGAAAGACGAAAAAGACATGAGCCCAGAGCAAAAGCAAGCCGGTCGTGATAGCATCACTGCTGTTCGTGCCGCGCTCAAATCCCTGGACAACCCTGTGTCTGATTACGCGCGTTACTTGATGACCACACTGGCCACCGTAGTGGCGTGGGGCGAGAAGTCCCTGAGCATGCACAAAGAATCTTAATCTAACGGTTAAGCTTTCTTAAGTAAGTCTATAAAAGGCGGGCCTTGTGTCCGCCTTTTATGCCGTCTGGCATAACTGTATAAGACTCCCCATACGTAAGGTACCCCTCATGAGCTTAATGAAACACTTCCCTAAGGACGCCCCCCTGGTCGAGGACCTGGACATAGACCAGGTAGGGATAGTGGAGGCGTCTTTAGACGTAGACGCCTCCGTCGCGTCATTAGAACGCCATCTGAGCGCACTGGACACGCAGGCGGTGTATGATGCACTCTCACAAGAGTCTGGGGCGTTGTCAGCCACGGCCCAGTACTGGAAAGGCTACGCCCACACAGCCATGGTCACCCTAGAAGCGGACGACGGCAAAAGCCTGTGGCGAAAAATACTGGAGACGATCAAAGCTTTTTTTGCTAAGATACGCGATTCGTTCAAAGCGTTCTGGGGCAAGATGACCAAGGCCATGCCTTTGTTTGAGGCAGAAGCGGAGAAGACCAAGAAACTGGCTAAAAAGCTAAAGGACCCTAAGACCAAGGATTTCGACACCGCGCTTTACGGCGCGTTGGGTAAGGGCAGTCGGGGGACGGACGGTAAGTCATTTGAAGCGGACATGCGCTACTTGTCCCGCATCGTAGAAGAAATCGTGGGTAAGAATCGCGAGGTCTTAACCGCAGCCGATGACTACATCAAAACGATCAACGCCGTCAGTAAGACCTTGCCTGTGATCACAGGCAACCCCATCGCCAAGAACGTCGCCGCGTTGGTGGCGGTTCATAATTACACATACTTCTCTGAAAAAGACCAGACCTTTGACATCCCTAAAAACGCGTCGTTGGTGGTTCAAAACACCCGGGTATTGCCAGGCGGCTATGTGTTAGGGTCCTCGACCCCTAACCCTACGGCAGTACGGTCGTACACGACGACCGCGTCCAACATCGCCACTATGAAACAAAACGACAAGTTTGAAAACATCATGACCGGCTTTAGAGCCCTTAGGATGACCACCCCCAACCATGATCGAAGTAAAACGGGCTCATTGCCCACACTGGGTAAGGATGACATCATGGCCGTGTGCGACCACGTGATCGACATCGCTCGTAAATTCCTGGAGTTTAACGACGGGGTGCCTGCCCGTGACAAACGATTGAAGGACATAGAGAAGGCCAACGATGAGCTGGGCGCCGGATTGGACAAACACGGCGACGGATTGGGTGTAAACCAAAGGGTCATTGTTAAAGACACGGTCAACTTCTCCAAAGGCATCAGTGCCGTGTTAGTGCAGTTCCCCATGTCGGTGGATACCGTGGCGTTAAGCGTCGTGACCAACGCATTGAAATACTGCAAAGCGTCAGTCGACAACTACTGACCCCACCGCACTAGGAGGGCATTATGCCCTCCTAGTATGCTGTCGATTTCCAGCCTGACAAACTATCGTGTGACATACCCCAAGCAAGGCCTATTTTTATGGAAAAGACCCTGGACATTTACACGTGTCGGGTACAGGATCACCATCGACTAAAGCGCCTAGGCATCGCGTGGTTAGACACCACGGTAAAAACGGGCACGTCGATTTACGCCCCCACCTGGACGATGGTGCAGCAGTGGAAAGCAAAACAAATAACCGATCGTGAATACACCGTCCAATACATTCAGCGCATGCAAAAAAGTTTCAATCATCACTCAGATCAATGGCTAGCAGACCTAGACTCAGATCGATTGATACTGGGGTGCTTTTGCCCACCCAACACATTTTGTCACCGACGCCTGCTGGCTCAGATGTTTGTTCGGGTCGCCCGCGCGTACACCGACACGGACGCTACATACCACGGGGAATACCCCCTACCACCTAAGGACTAGACCGCATGGATCCGCACCACCCCCGAACACGTCAACTCATGCTAGAGTCTTTGTTAGTACCTTTAGTGCTGCTACCTATACTCATCTTGTTTGCGGTCACTGCACCCAATGCTGAAAACGTCAACACCGTGGGGCGTATAGGCGCATACCTATTGTACGGCGCTGTGTATTTTCGATGGCTACCACACGCCGCCGCCTGTAACGCCGACTCATGGACCACCACCTGGAATTGGAAACTGTTATTGACGGTGTACCCGGCGTACGCTGCCTATCTGTTTATTTTGACCCGCCTTGATAAAGAAGACACCACATGAGCACCCAAGGCCTAGTCAGCATCAACTCGGGGGTTGAGGTGGTGACAGGCCTTTCACACGGCTTTTGGTCGATGGTAGGACTATGCACCATGGTGGGTGTTCTCTACCCCCACCCGTGGGCCTATGGTTCCGTACTCATGTTACTGGGTACTGTTTAGTACTTCTTGTGGATGCGCTTTGTGCGTTTGGGGAAGACATTGACGTCGTGCGAGCGGCAGTTGGTGGTGCCACACAAACGGTACGTGCCTCTTAGTCTGCTTCAGCGAGTTTTTTACCGTTTACGGTGTGGTGGGATTTGGATCAGGTAGTCAGGCACACCGAATGGCTAAGATCTCAGCGACAAAAAATACAATAATCTAGGAGCAACGGATGTATGAATATTTTAATCATAGGACACAAAGATCACGGTAAAGACGAGGTTGGGTTACGTCTGGGTCAGTTGTTAGGCTGTAAGTATCTTTCCAGTTCGCTGTTCATGTGCGAACGTGCCGTACTGCCGACCCTCGCACCCTTATACGGCTACACCTCAATAGAGGCGTGTTATGCCGATCGAGACAACCATCGTCAAGAATGGTTTGACCTTATCTACGCGTACAATCGTAAATCCCCGACGCGTACTGCGGATGAGTTGTTGGCCGAAGCGCCTATTTATGTCGGTATGCGCAACCGCATCGAGTTTGACGCTAACATGGATAAAGGTAACTTTGATGTGGTGTTGTGGGTTGACGCCTCAAAGCGCAAGCCGAAGGAGTCTCACGTGTCCATGGAACTTACTGAGGAAGACGCAGACTACGTAGTGTGTAACAACGGCTCGCTGGGCGATCTACACCCTCAACTGGTGTACTACGCATCGCTGATCACCACCCGCGCCCTGGCAAAAGAGTACGCAAACACTCCAGGACTCATCGTATAACCGATTTACACACCTTAAACAGGAGCACCCTTGATGGCTTTCATGCTGATAGAGACACCTGAGAATATGAATACCGTCTCTCGCCCGATCTCCCGTCAAGTTGTGCGAGAAGTGGCGAGGCGGCTGGGGATCTCCGAGGACACACCGATTTACAACCCAGGCTACCTGGGGTCCATGAAAACCCCTGGTAGCGCCATAGGCCGAGTAGGCCAGCCAGAAGACGCTCCTGTGGGCGACGATGAGTTGGCGGGCATCACGATTCAATTAGAAGAAGAATACGACGAGGATTCGTTGTTCACCACCGCGTTGCATCAGTCCGAGTACCCACCCATCTTTCACGATGAGGCGTTAGGGGTTGTTGTTCGCCCCGTGTACAGTGCCACCGTGGCACGGTTGGCGTTTGAGGCTCGGTTTCGATCTCGCACAGAGGCCGTTCGGTGGCGGGATCATATCCGCCACAAGGTCAGTGCCGGGCAGCGGGAAATGAACCACACGGTACAATACGCGTACTTATTCCCGTTGGAATGCCTTCAGCTGATCCGTCACGTGTACGATTTGCGTGAGTCCAATGCAGGGTACGGTGACACCTGGACTGAATACGCCACACACGCCTTTACTCCGAGATTAAAACTGCTTACTAATCAAAACGGGACATTCCAGGCACCGGCAATTTCTGAATCTCAAACGGACATTATAGGGTGGTGGGACTTTGAGTTGGCCCCTGACGTACAGGCTATTTCCGAATCCGGTGAGAAATGGCTGGTGTCGTTTGAGTACACCTATCGGTACGACAAACCCACCGCAGTATCCACACACCACCCTATCCTGGTGCATCAGCAGCTTCTCGATCAGACGTGGATACCCGCTATAGAGCGCACAGAGCAGGTCTCGGTGCGCACTTACGCATCACGCACACGTAAGGCGTTAGATGCCTTACAGGATACCATGGCGCACATTCCGATGATCTCGGGTGTACAACTGCCTGCGTGGGACGATTGGTTGCCTGCCAAAGTGCCGCCGTCCACCGTAACGGTGTTTACCGCGATGCTGATGAAAGAGGCGGACGATCCCACTTTGTTGGTGGATCTAACCGCGCTGGGAGACTACCGATTTGAGCCGGCTATGCTGCACTACTTAAGTGAGCAGTATCGGAAACTCACCGTGAGGGGTCAAGCCCCTATTCAAGTCGAGTTGTATAAAAACAACGAGGTAGCCCCTGAGCACGGTGTGACGGTGGATGCTACGTTGCAGGTACGTACGGCTCAGCCGTTGGACGATCGTTCGATATACCACTTGAGAGTGTCCTTGTGCACCAACTTAAAACTGCTGTCAGCGGTAGGGCGTAAGTCGTTAATGAATTACCCCAAAGCGTGCATGCTGGTGTTGCAGACTCTCGACCCAAAACTGGAAGAAAAAGGATTGTTGCCTAAAGTGCTGGGGGGTACTTACATACCCCCCAGGCAGTTTGACGCAGCAGCGGATGAGATCAATCGCGGGCTGTTGACCAAGCGGGGAGTATTAGAGCCGGTCATGAAAACAGTTGGCACATTCTTCATAGGAGCCTATCGCGATGGCGATCATAAATAGACACCCTAACCCCCCGGCGCCGAAACGGGCAGAACCCATAAATGTCCACACCGAGAATCGTACGGCGGTGGTGGACACGGGCGTCGAGCGTCTTGGCAACTTACTGACTCACGTCGAGGGTATGTCTTGGTACGTCACCTATTACCAACAAGTATTGGGTGAGGACGATCAAACGGGGACGCAGGAGGTGTCCCTCGACCCGGTGAATCAGCAGTACCGTAAGATCGAGGCAATGGAGTACAAAGTTCAATCGCCGTTGTCGGTGTCGACCAACTCGGAAACCTACGCGCAGACACTCACAGGGTCTGCCGTGATCTACCCCGGCACACTGATCCCTAATAAGGGCGATGTGTTCCTGGCGGATATAGGCGCCGGCGAGCTAGGGGTGTTTACCCTGACTAAAATAGAACTGATGTCCCATTACAAGGATCGGTGCTACGAGGTCAGTTATCGGATGGTTCGGCGTGTGGACAGTAGGACCGATGTGTACCTGATCGATCTGGACCACAAGGTTGTCCGGGAATACACGTACATCAAAGACTACTTGGTGTACGGAAAAGACCCTATCATCACGTCTAGCGAAGCCACCCTTAACCAGCGACTGCAGTCTCAAATCGATGCGGTCCTTATGTATTACTTTAACGTGTATTACAGCGACGACCACGCGACGTTGCTGTTCCCCGATAACCGATCCATCACGTACGACCCGGCGATCCCTAAGGTGATGCTGTCACTGTTTAATACACACGACCATCCTTTTGTGCACAAACTGCGGACGATCAACACAGAAGCCATACCCGAGACTCAGCAGATGACGATCTGGGACGTGCTGTTGCGTCGTACGCCAGAGCTCTTGGCCACGATCCCTAAAACGGCTAAGCGGGTGCCCACAGGACACTACGCCAACAACCCCCAGCTGTACAACATCGCGTACAGTGGCATGGAGTATGTGATCATACCCGAGCGTGTTTACAGTGTGAATCAGCATCGTGATGTTCGGTACTTGCACGACTACCTCCCTTCGTTGGAGGTGCGCTACAAAGATCTGGGCAAACAGATGAGCAGCAGACACGAATTAGACACAGGGCATCTGCCAGACACCCCGATCGTGCGTCGTCTAGACACGTATGTGCTGACCGCCGGCATTTACACCCGCACCGAGGTAGACACCGAATTAGAAACACTGGTCTCCTCGTATCTGTCTCAGACAGGCATAAATCGAGAGTCTTTGCTGAGACTCTCTGAGAGAGCCCTCAGATGGCCTTACCTGGAAGGGTACTACTACATCCCCGTATTACTGATACTCATGCTCACGTCCCTCAGGGGCGCTTAAGGAGGACACTATGGCGGTGGTGCGCACAGCAGCCTGGTGGATACACCACAAGTACTACCGATGTTCGATCCGTAACGCCGACATAGCCGCACGGGAAGAGCATAAATACGGCTACCGCCGAGCGGGCGTCAGTGACATGGACGATCAGGAGTATGCCGCGGGCATGAGTCCGGTGCGACTGACCATCATGGACATCGCCGAGCTATGGGACGACGGGGGTAAAATACAACTGGACAACCCACGCGACGCCATCGAAGTGTGTACCAAAGTTCAAGAGCACCTGGATACGTGGAACCGCGCGTTAGAAGAACGCTTGACCCTGCCTGGTAAGTCCGGGGACGTAGAAAAGATCCTCAACGATTTGGTCAAACTCGATGGGGTGCAATACCACTTTCACAAGATGGCCTTGCGCTACTTCGGTGAGAGCGTGCCCCGTATGCGCCTCGAGCGTCATTTGGCCGGACGTAAGCGCCGTGGTCTTAGTTTGGATCGTGTTGAACAGGTCGTCCCCTCAGAAGAAGAAGTCTCAGAGAACCGTGCGTACAAGCCTGTGTCGGATTCTCTTAAACTCAAAGCACTCAAACGTAGGAATCGAGGATGGCAGTAATAGACTCTACTCTCATGGCAGAAGTGCAAGCCATCATCGAAGACGGCAGCAACCCGGTTCACAACCGGTATCGCCTGACGTTTCTACTGGACGGCTTGGAGTACCCGGCCAACAAACTTAAGGAACTCAATATTGACCGGGATTACACCGCCGCGTTGGCGGATCTGGCCATGGCGGAGGTGGAGGTAGAAGAAGAGATTTATCTTCGGTACCTTTACCCCAACCGAGAACGGCTGATGGCCAGACTGTCCAAAGCCCCGACGATTGCTCCGGACGATCCAGAGGTTGATTCGTTAGGGGGCACGCTCATCACCCTTTGGCGACCGGTGTTGCAAGCAAGTGCGGACGAGACTCTGGAAACGAATCACCCGATATCGTCAGACCCGGCAACGCAAGGTCAGCGAGGCTTTCGGACGCTGGTGGTGCAGCTCATTCACCCGGCGGCGGATCACGTTCGGCGTAAATCGTTGGGTGGGGTGTTCAATCGGGTTTCCGCAGGGGATTTGCTAAAAGGGTTGTTGACCCACACAGCGGCCTCTCAGGTGATCGAGGAGCCCTACCGCGTCAAAGGGGTAGACATGGTGCCCCCGGACACCAAAGGCCCTAGAGAGACGATCGTGCTGCCACATGGGACACCTGTGACCTCGCTGCACAAGACTCTGCAGCGTGATCAAGGCGGCATTTATCAAACGGGGATTGCCTCGTACATACAGAATGACCGCTGGTACGTGTATCCACCGTTTCATTTGGACAGGTTCGACCGAGAACCACGCACGTTGACCCTGATCAACTTGCCCCCCAACCAAGCGCCGATGATTGAGAATACGTATCGGATTAAAGACAACGCGGTCATCGCGCTGCTCACCGATCAAACAAGAGAGATCGACGACACGGAAGATCAAGAACTCAACCAAGGCAACGGGGTGGTGTATCTAAAAGCCTCCAAGGTCATGGAAGGCATCATCGCAACGAAAGGCAATAGAACCACGACTCAGCGGGATCAAAACATCCGCCAGTACGGTCTTCGTGAACGACAGACACGCGAAAACTATCAGGTGATCAGTCCTGAGCGTATCACGGACAACGACGCCGTGCAGGCCTCTCGTTTGGCTCGACGCAACGGACGACACATGCTGGCTACTTGGCACAATGCCAATCCTGATGTTTTGTACCCGGGTATGCCTGTTCGGTTTCTGTCGCTTAAGGGCGACAACTTGACCTTGTCTTCGGAGTTGTTTGGTACGTTGGTGCGTGCTGACCATCAGATTCTCATGAAGGGTCGGGGTCAGGCCATGAACCACCATGCATGCATCAGCGTCCTTACGTTGTTCTTAGGACGACCCACTAAGGACAAGGGGTGACGCCCTTGTCCTTGCCTATGCCGTGGTCCAAACGATCTGATATAGACATCATAAAGTGGATATCGGTGTCACTTAAGACACCCCACTTGTAAGGAGTCTTCCAACGTGATCTTATTTTACAGCAACACCGTCAGCGGCGCCCTCATTGCCACTGTGATTAAGCAACTGTGTAATAAAAACAACATCCCACTTATTGGTGTGGGGTGCAATGATTCCAGGTCGGCCTCTTTAAATGTCATGTCCACACTGCTGAGTGTGGGACGTCCATCTCGCAAGGACGTTGTCTTTGTGAATTTACCTCCAAACGTAGCCGTCGAACAGTTCTTATCGGATCAGAACGAAGGCATCCGTTCTGTGACATCCATCGGCACGGAGCTTTACACCGTCAAAACTCGCCCGTTTGATAGACTGACTCAGTCGGGCGTCATTAGTTTGTTCAACGTGTCGGGCACAGATACCTCGCTGAATCAACAGCTGGCCGCTATCTTTAGCGATCAGCAAGACATAAGGCACACCCTACGGCGAACAACGGACTACGCTCAACACATCCTTTCAAAGGACACCCCATGCGCCTGAATATCTATGTTGAGACTTTGCCTGGTCAAGACACCCAAGTATCAAAGTTTACGGATGCTTTAACAAACTCATTGATCAATAAGAAGGTGGCGACCACCGTAGTAGACGGTCATGTTGGGTTGCATACAAGCCCTTTTACCCGGGCGGATGCACTTGACAATGCCGCGCGCCACCTCAAATCGTCGTTTACTAATGGATTAGTAATATGGCGAGATACGCTGGTCACTCACTTTGCTTGGGAAGCAAAGCACGATACCCTAAACCGATACAGAATAGAATCTGAATTACAAGCGTTGTCGATGCTTTATAAGGTAGCGGCTATCCGGGGCGTTCCTGCGCCGGATGTGATCATAGTGCCTAAACGCCCTACCGAAAAAGAGTACGGGGCGTTAGTTGCCGAGTCGGGCCTGCGCGTGACCGACCAAGACCGCCATCGGTGGTGGAAGAACGGCTCAGCGTTCTTGACAGCAGCCTCAATGCGCGCCGGGGACTGGGCAGCAGCCGACCCTTACGTTGTCTCGGTGAACTATGCGAACCCTGACGAGGCAGTAGCCGACGTACTCAGACTACTGCCCGAGAACATCTGGGACGACTACCGTCAAGGCGGCGGCGTACAAGTCACCGAAAACGAACGCTTTATGGGCTTGACCCCTCTGGAGATTAAAGTCCCTAAACACATTCTGGATCAGATTAAACACGAAGCCCGCGACTTGTCCATCCCCTTGGACAATCACGTTGCGGCTATTCTTAAAAAATACTTATTAGAGGGTATCTTAGGCCCTTAACCGGAGTAACACCATGAACACACTCACCGTAAAGCAAGCCACCCAGTACATTTTGTCTTTGTCCGCCGAAGATTGCGACCGCATTGCTTTGGAAAACGGGTCTATGTCCATACGCGTCGTTGCTGAGACAGCGCCCGCAAACATGACACGAGGCCGCACGATCGACGGCTGGACACTGTTCTGGATACCGGTGTGTAAAGAGCCGATGACCTGGCAGATGCTGTTGGGTGCGGACTCCACCCGCACACACGCCCTTGCCACGAAAGGTCGCATACAGCGCCTAGTCAATGACTACGGCACCGATGCTGAAACAGCCAGACGTTACACCGAAGCCGCTCGCGGTATACAGTACGGCTCCACCGACACCGTGATCACTATCGTGTTAGAGGCCATGACGTACCGACAGGAATGGGAAAGATTCCCAGGGCCATCAATCGCGATCCGCTTCTGGCTCAACGCTCACCCAAAATACAAGGACGTTAACCACGGCAAACTGGTCTCTGCCAACAAGATCATCAAAACTCTATGGGGCTTACCCGAAGTCACCTCCTCAGGCGTCCACACCCTCAAAGCGTACAACGACCGCCACAACCACCAGGTGATTATCCCTCAGATAACCACCAATACGCTCGCCGCCGCTTGGTCGTAACCGACCTCCACCCATAAAAGGAAACAAAAATGAGCCATGTCACACTACGCACCCGCACCGCCGATGGAGTGATGGTGGGTTCGTACATCACCGCCGACCCAGATTCTCTAATGAATCTAGAAGACAAACACAAAGCCTTGCGCGCACTGGAGCAGGCGATTCATTCCAGTGAACTTATGGTCAATCCGTTTATGGTGACAGAGGCGTCTGTGGCCTGCAATAACCTCACGTACCGTTACACGATTCGTAAGCACCCTGCCTTAGCTACTAGGGATACGAAACAGCCTCAGTCTTGAAACACAGACTACGTTCTTATCGTGATCACACCCTGGGGTGGCCGGACCAGCCCCCTGCTCTGTGGTGCAGCATTAAAAGCCCTGTGTGCTCGGGGCGGTGTGTTGCACGTGACAAGCGACTAGAACATTGGCGAGGTCCACGTTACACCCCCACACTGGTGGGGGTAGACATCGTAAGAGGAAACTTTTATGTCTAATTATGCATTTGTGCTGGATACCAATAGGCGTCCTTTGGCGCCGTGCCATCCAGCTCGGGCCAGAGAGTTACTCAGTAAGGGAAAGGCATCACTACCGGTAGGGTAGCGATTAGGAGCAGCGGCAGCTTTACGATAGGGGACACAGTAACCCATTATCGCCATCTAGAAAAACTGTTTTGTTCCGACGGTTATCAGTACCAAACAACCCAGCTGGCAAAAGTGATATTAACGACCGACACACGCATTAAAAAGATGTACCGGTCTTTAATAAAGACTTCCTACCGGGTGGTCACCAAAGAACTAAAGAAAAAAGTGACCCTCTATACCCTGCAAACGAACCTAAATAACTACTAACAAGGACTAACCCCACATGAGGAAACTGTCCGATGAACAAGAATGGTCATTGTTGGAGCGCTATCATCTGAATAAGATGTTCACCGCGAAGGCGCGTGAGATCACCGACGACTACATCGCCGTGACCGTCGGGATTAGCCCCACAGACGTGCTGTGCATCTTACGTGGCAGGACCCACAAAGCCTTGCAAAAATACCGTGAGAAAGTCATGACGCTGGCGGCTAAGCGAGATCACAACAAATCTCACGCCGCCCAGCACAGCGACAAAGTATTGATGGCAGAGTTCAACTTGACGGAAAAAGAAATGAAGAGCATCCTCAGAACACGTCGAGGATAAAAGCATAGAGACAGGGCCTCACCCCTGTCTCTTTTTATGCCGTCGAGTGATCGTCTGAACACTCACAACGGAGGCCGCTATGAGCATCACGTGGCCGGATTTCAAACTGCCGCCTATCAATCTTTACAACGTCCCATTACTTTACCCGGAGTCACCCATGAACGAGCCTCTACAGCCCTTAGGTCAGCGCTTCCTTTTTTGGAAGCAACGCAGTGTGCAAGAACAGTTGTCGCATTCACCTGAAGATCAGTACCTGGGGGCTTTACAACGCATCCAACAACAAGGCCGATGGATCAACAATGACCGCACCGGCATACGGTGCCTAACCGTCATTAACATAGACTTCACGTACAACGTGGGTGCTGGGGTGTTCCCTTTGGTGACCACCCGCAAGTTGGGCATTAAGACCGCCATCGGTGAGTTGCTGGGGTATCTGCGCGGCTACACCAACGCCGAAGACTTCGCCGCCCTGGGCGCTAAGTCCTGGTACATGAACGCCAACGAGACCCCCGCCTGGCTGGCCAACCCCCACCGCAAAGGTGAGAACGACACTGGACCGATCTACGGCGCGGTCGCTCGCGACTGGCCTAAACACGACGGCACGACTATGGATCTGCTGACTAAGATCGTCGACAACCTGACCAAAGGCGTCGACGACCGTGGGGAGATCCTCACCTTCTGGAATCCGGGCATGTTTGAGTTGGGGTGTTTGCGGCCTTGTATGTACGAGCACCATTTCTCCCTGCTGGATGGCGTACTTCACATGAACTCCACCCAGCGCAGCTGGGACGGTGCGCTGGGCGGCCCTGCCAACATGGTGCAGTGTTATGTGTTGCTGGCTTTGATGGCCAGGATCACCGGGCATAAGCCTGGGGTGGTCAACCACCGCGTGGTAAACGCACATCTGTACGACGCTCAGCTCGAGCTGTTCAAAGAGCAAATCGAACGTAGGCCGTTCAGCGCACCGACACTGGAAATCGATGAGCGCATACAGACCCTGGACGACCTACTGACGTGGGTGACGCCTGAGCACTTTACCGTGCACGGCTACGAGCATCACCCTGCGATCCAGTACCCGTTTGCCATCTGATGACCCTCTACACCCATGCAAACGAACCTAAATAACTACCAAAAAAGGAAATACTAACATGATACACCACATCAGCCACATCGATCTAGACGGCTACACCTGTAGCCACATCGTGGCCTCGGTACACACCGACCCAGACACCCTGCGTCAAACCAACGTCGATTACGGCGAGCTCACAGAGCATTTGATCACGGTGTTGTCCGCGGTCGATCCGGTCAACCCATTGGAAGAGCTTTTGATCACGGATCTCAATTTAAAGACAGACGCCGTGGATGCGATACTGCAGTACCGTGACCGCTATCGGTTACTGACGCTGATCGATCACCATCAAAACGATGAACGTGAGATGGATCGGCTGGACGAAAACGTCAACTGCCGCCTGGTGCTGGATCCTGCGTACAGTGCGACGTGGCTAACAGCCCATCACCTGTGTGATGAGCAGTATCTGACGGGATCGTTTCTAGCGCTAGTGGAAATCGTCGATGCGTACGACATGTATCAGGTCGGGGATACCGCACGATTCCCTTTAGGGTACGTGTTAAACGAGTGGTTCATGGACGTCATTAATCAAGCCCGACCCGTGTTAGCCCCAGAAGGCGTACGTATACTGTCTAACGAGCTGTTGTCGTTCTACAAAGATATATCCTTAGAGCTTCAAATCAAGTACCCTGCGGCGGAGGTGTGTGATCTTTTGTACCAGCTTTTGATGGAGTCGATTCACGTTGATATTCCGGAACGCTTTCGCGATATTGGGCTGATCGACCCGGACCGTTACCACGCCACCGATAACGCGGTTCACTGCAGTGCTTACCCACAGCGTGTGGCAGCGTTACTGGCAGCGGCGGGGATAGGACCCCACGGCATTGCTCAGGATTATCTGATCGAGATCGACGACGTCACCCTACTGATGTCTCCCGTAAAGCTTCCTCGTGGCGTCTTGTTTCAGCTGATGTACACGTTGGGAGTCGTTGACATCCACGTGATGATGACCGACTCGGTAAAAGGGCGCGTCGAGTTCCGGCAGCACAAACTCAAACCGCACGTGGATCTGTCTCAGGTCGCTCACTTGTGGGGCGGTGGGGGGCACATCGGTGCAGCCGGGTGCCACACGCAACAAGGCTGGACGTCGTTTGAGCCTGAAGTAATAGAAATCCTAACCAAACAACTCCGGAAATTGACCCCCGATGAGTAAAATAACCGGCCATCAACGTCTGACCATGCTGGCGGCCGTTACCACCGCCATAGGGCTGGGTGTGGATCGACCTTTGTGCGATCGTCTGGTGTCATTGCCACCCGTGCAGGCAGAAGAAGACCGTCAGCGTCGTCTGTCCGCCGCGACCGATAAACGCCAACGTCGCCTGGCTAAAAGGCGACCCACCTAAACACGCACATCAAAGGAGATCCACTGTGAACGATACACTGGATACAGACACCACCGCGTTTTTTCGGGGGACTGAGTATCTGGGGTGGTTTCACCCTGTTTCTGGGTACACAGGGCTTTACGAGGTGCATTACCACTCCAACGACCCTGACAAAGCCGTGGTGGTGGTGGCCAACTGCACGCTGTCCATCGGCGAGACGCTGGGGAATATACTGGACACGCTGGCGGTCAAACACCCGACCCTTTTGGTCGGTGTGCGTAAGAAACCGTCGCAGGTTAACTACCGCCCCATAGGGGATCGGTTGTGGTGTTTGATGCTGACGCCTATGGCCGACCCTCAGTACGTGCAACGGTACGCGGACCGCTCTGTGGTGCAATTAGTCTGGTCCGATGACCACCATCGATTCCCCTGGAACGAGAAGTGGGAGTACCATCCAGAAGTGCAGCATCTGTTGCCGGGTGGGACGAGAGTTCTCCACTAACAGGATAATAACATATGAACACGGCGCTTACTGTGCAGCAACGCAAGTACCACCGCCTTAAAGACGCGGTCCTTAAAGAGGGGTTTAGATACCATCTCCTGTACAACGTACATCACCCAGAGACACTCCCTGCGTTGCATGGGGTTGTCTTTGTATCTTACGACCAACTGATGGAGGTAAACGGTCACTCACCCCACCCAGACACCTCAGACTCTGTTGTCTGGGTGGTCCACACCTCAGAGGAGGCTTTAACTGCACCGCGCCGGTGTTTTAAGTCGCACATCCCCGCCTCTATATGCATGCTGTCGACGTCGGTTGGGTCGTTAAGCTCAGACTATGCAGTGGATGAGATCCGGTCCGCGCTACCGGTGGTGCCTGGGCATCATTGCCAGTCCATTTCAGACTGGCTTAAGCGCAGCATTCCCACGACAACATTTATAAGGAACCTGTAATGAGACACATCCTCTTATTTCTCATCGCGTTGATGAGCACCACCGCCGCGACAGCACAGTCGTGCCCTACGTTCACGACCGAGCAGGACATCCTACTGCGTAAAGCCTACGCGATCGGTAATTATCGTGAGTGGGGTTACACCTTAGCCGCCATCGTGTGGCGTGAATCCTTTGTGGATGAGTACATCGTCCGCATCAACGGCCAAGACGGTCAGCAGGGCTCCTACGGCGTCGCCCACATGCAAATCACCACCGCCGCCTACCTAATGGGTGAGAAGAATATATGGCGTGCTAAAGCAGAGCTAGCACTTCTCATGATCAATGACGATACAGAGGCATTGCTGCTGGCCTTGAGGTATTTAAAGAAACACGAGAGTCTGGGCTGGCGCGGCATGGTGGCACGTTACAACGGCAGTGGACCGGCCGCCCGACGTTATTCGAAGGACGTGATATCCAAAGTTAAAACGCTGCAGACCTGTATGTACCGAGGGTAGTCCGCCATGACCATAATCTTGTGCTTGTTGGTATGGGCTGTGCTGGCGGTTGTACTTGTCAATGTGTTTCACTATCTGGCGGTGACAAAGAAGTGGGTGCGTATCGCACCCACTGTCTGGACTGCGATGTTGCTGTCCGTATTCTTGCCTTGGAGTTTAGTGGCTTTAGGTGTACTCGCCTGGCACGTCACGTTTCAAAGGCGGGGACCTAAATAATTACAGGTAGACATTATCTTATTGCATCGTAATACCCCGTACTTTAGTGCGGGGAGTTTCAATAGAAGCCGTCGGCCATCTGGACGAGACTAACTTCGACGAGTTGAACGACTGACCCACCTGTAAAAAAAGGATCTGCCCATGTTAGCCATTTTCGATAAAGGTCAGTGGTATTTCAAAGTCACCGCTGACAACTGGGTCCACGTAGGCCCCAAACTCCGAGACCTGGAGACGGTTCTCCGGGGGCTCGGCATCACCGTAGGCCGATAGAGCCTACTACGCCCCCCGTACTGTATGTACGGGGATATCCACACCACAGGAGCATCACCATGCGAACTATCCACAACGCACTGGAAGATCGGGAGCTGAATGAGCAACCGACAAAAGACGAAGAAGAAGAGCACGAGCGTAAGCGCAAAGAATACGGACACGACCAAGATTAGCACCGGCCGTATTCGGCAGTACGCGTAGGGGAGGTGTGCCTCCCCTATGTTTTTTGTTTGAAGATAAAGGATGTTGGGATGCTTATCCATGCTGTTCGCGTTAAAAGGCCTTACCCTACCCTGTACCATCTATCGTTTAATGCGGACATAGAAGGTCTATGGAAGCCACAGATCCCAGATGGCAGCTACGAAGACGACCCTGGCGACCCTACGTTGTACACCGAACCTTCCACGCCTAGGATCTCTTTGTCGCCTACCGTGGAACAGTGTTTCCAGGCGGTGTACGCCAACGTTAAGCACCTGTTTGCGGATTCGCCCGACCGTACGGTAACCTTTAATGTATACCGTGCGGTTTTTAACGGTCGTGAAAAGCTTGTTTATCCTGATACGTTGTCCAAACAACGTATGGTGCACGACGCGCACATCACCAAAGAGCACTGTGTATTAACCCCTCTAAGAATGGAATGGGTATCACAAGTAAGGGTGCAAGAACCCTCCAAGCAAGATCAGCGCCCCTATTACGCCTTCGGTGATTTGTCCGGTGGAGTGTATGGCTGGTTGCCCCACGCGATACGCTATAACGCTGTTTCTAGCGAATGCGTACTACCTCCGTCACTCAACTGGTAACCCCCACATGAACACGTCACACACCGTCTCTACGGAGGCCTCCGATTTACTGCGATTGTCTAAGAGCGCTTTGGCGGATAACCCTGTGTACGTCCTACTGACCGACACGGGTACGGGTTTTTCTAAGTTGTCCAAAGCGATAACGGGGGATCCTTTCAATCACGTCTCACTGGCCTTAGACAGCGATTTAGAGTATGTCTATACCTACGCACTGGTCACGACCACCAACGGCCGTAGAGGCGGTCTGAAGCGTGAATCCAAGGCCATGCTAAAAGGCGCCAGGTACAGTCTGTATGAGATGTCCCTCACCAAGGACATGTACTTCAAACTGGTCAGTCGCCTTAACCACCTGGAAGACAACGTCTCCCAGACAGGCTACAATCATTGGGGTTTGGTCAACACGTTGCCGGGTAAAGAGATCTTTGCTTCAACAGCCGAAGTGATGATCTGCAGTCAGTTTCTGGCGTCTGTCATGGCCGATGCGGGCGTGGAGTTCTTTAAAGGTCGTGCTCACAGCACGATAAAGCCCTACGACTTCGTCCGCAGCAAGCTGCTAAAACACGTCCGCCGAGGGACATTTTAACATGGCCACCACCTGGCACCCCGACTTTGCACCGTCTTATACGCCCAAACAAATGCTGACCATGGGCGTGTTTGAGGGCAAATACATCAACGCCATCAAAGGCCTACCCAGTGACTGGTACGACCTGCCCAAAGTCGTAGGGCCCAAAGACGACCCGGATGTCACCTTAAACCATTTTAAAGTCAAGTCCCGTCAGCCTTTATCGGTGTGGCGTCAAAACGACTGGACCACCAAAAACTCACCACTGGGGCATTTTGAGTGGTATGTTTTGTACTTCCTAGGGCGCAGGCTGCCCAAAGAAGACGACTGGCAGGTCAAGCGCTGGCGATCCTTTGTGGCACGGCACATGGGTCAGATCAACGCGTCGTGCAAGCTCACCGACGACACATGCCACACCAAACAGCGCCAAGGCCTGCTGCAGTGGGCTTGGGATTCCCACACCGAGATGACCGATGAGCAGCTCAAAAAGAACCTGAACAAGATGCTTCGCAGTACGGGTACACGCGTCTCTACCGAGTCTGTTGTATCGTCACGATGGTAGCCTTATCTTATTGCACCGTAATACCCTGTACTTAGGAGTACACCATGAGCAACGAGTTGACCACCCCAGCAAAACCCACCAAACTGCTGATAGAGAAAAACCTCAAAGGCGAATTGATCAAAGGGCGCATTGAGGACGCCACATTGCTGTACGTGCAGCTGCAAGTTGGGGAATTGGCCTTCGGTTCAGAAACCGATCTCAACCTCGTCGTTCAGATGGCCGTCACGGAGGACACGGCGAAAAACTGGAAAGCGACATTCCCCAAGAACGGGTGTCGTGAAGTACCTAACGAGACGTTTGCCAAAACCTACAAAACCAGCCCACCGTACCCTGAGGAAGAAAAGCAACACGTCCTCAAACTGAAGTCCCGGGGCACGTACCACCAAGACGACGAAGAACGGGATATCAAGGCGGGAGATCTTATCCCGTATGAAACCCTGACGCGTCCCAAACTGTACGAGGTACGTGAGGGTAAGGCTGTGGACGTCACTAAGGAGGTGCAACCGGCAAACGGATCCAGGGGCATCGTGGCGTTCCGTACCGCCAACAACAAGTTTGGTACCTTCCCTGTACTGTCAGGCGTACTGGTGACCGACCTCATCGAAGCGCAGCAGCAGGCCAGCATCGCGTCGATCTTCGGCATCACGGAAGACACTCCGGCCACGAATCGACTGTCGTCAGAGGCGGCAGTCGACGATGACGACGACGCCGGTGATGACAGCGAGTACTGAACGGATTAACATAGAACGCTAGGAGGGCGGGAACGCCCTCCCACTATGCCGAAACCCTAAGAGTACCCCGTACTTTAGTACGGGGAGTTTCAAGCCACCTGTGAACTAAACGTCTGTAAGTATACATTATCTTACTGCACCGTAATACCTCGTACTTCAGTACGCCCACGTAAATCACCAACCGTAAGGAACTTGCATGAAACGCACGGATCACACGCACGCCGTAGACGCTCACCTGGAGAGAGTGTCAGACCTCCGCCAGCAACAACGCACCTGGGAGATCCGCCACAACAACGCCGTCAGGAACTCCCCACACCTCTCAGGCACCACCACTGAACTGGCCGCTGCGCTGAGTGTCAGTAAAGGCGAAGTACGGCGCCTGAAGCGCGAGGGACGCCTAGAGGCGGCCCTGAACGATCTACCCCCCACGACGAAAACCGAAGCGTGAATCGATGCAATAGGTTTCACTGAAGCCTATCGGCAATCAAGCTGTCGTCGGGGTCTTTAGGACCCCGGTACACCCCCTTTCAAAAAAGAGTCATTCATCATGTATAAATTAGTTGCTTTTGTTCTGTGTTTGTTTTCTACCTATTGTTTTTCTGCTGTACCGTACTGGCAGATGGAAAAAGAATACGACGATTTTGAGCAGCGCACTTACGCCAGGATCACCGGTAATAATCACGACAACGAATGGTTGTTGTTAGAATGCACTCCCGAGCAGACCGTGGGCTTTTCCATTTTCATAAATGAGGCTGTGTTTAACGATTCTGGCCCTATAAAGGCCCAGCTTGTCTGGAAGAACGACGCCAACAAGTCCGCCAGTAAAAGAAACACCATAGAAAACTGGTGGCTTTTAGAAGACCCACGGCATATTTTTCTACCGTACGAGGAGTTTGATTCGTTCCGGGATGATCTTCTTGCGTTCAAAATATTGAGCATTCGAGTGACTGACTCACAAGGCACGGCCCACGACATTTACATCAACCACGGTAAATTCTTAGAATATTACTCAGTGCTTGAAAATGTGTGTCGCAACGAAGGCCAAAAAGTCTTACGCACTTAACCCAAATGACAGACGTATAAACGGCATAACGTGTGCACCAGACGCTGCAGCGTCTGGTGCACCTGAGAGCCCCTATGAGACTCTCTTTTTTTGTCAACTCACGCCACGTGCTCTCACGACCACCATGCCGCCCCACCGCCTTCACCTTCGGTGGAGGCGCCTATGGCACGACGTGACATGTCCTTGCCCTCAACATCCATAGGGATGGTGCCCACCGGCTGGAACTTGTACACACAGTACAGGTTGCGCTCTGAGGTGATGCCTGACTTACGATGCTTACCGCGCTGAATGGTCAGGTACTTTTCGCCGCCGGCTCTTTCGATGTGGATGTACAGTTCCAGATCGACTTCGTTGTCGATCGTCTTACAACCGTCCCAGTAGCCCTTGTTGGCGATTTCTTTTACAAAGTCATCCCGACCTTCACGGAGCAAGTTCTTGGCCTCAGTGGACAACTGGTGAGGCGTACAGAACGTGATCTTCTTTTTCGAGGTGAAGTTCCGGATGCGGCGAAACAAGTCCCGAATGTCCGATCCGGTGCCTGAGGGCGTATCGCAGCCTCGCTTGCTGATCATGTTCAAATAGTCGAACACGCACAACCCAATTTCGTAGCCTTTCCCTTCATAACGCAGGATTAGATCGTAAAACTTACGGTACGTAAAGTCGGACGGATCGAAGCGTGAGAACGCCACGTGCCAACCGCGACGCTGCAGTCGCTCGGTCACATAGATCGCCGCCTCGTCTTCATCGACGACTTTCATGTCGACCGCCTCACCGGTTTCGTTTTCCTTTAGGTAGGAGTACAGCCACACTAAGTTCTGCTGAAGCTCGTTTTCTGCGGAACAGAACAACATCAGTGGCTTGCGGGTCTTATCGTACACATACGGGTCGTTGTTTAACGCAGCTTGGGCTAGCAGCAGCAAGCCAAAGCCCGATTTAAAGTGGTGCTGCAGACCACCCCACAACACCATCTCACCACGCCGTAACCCTAGGCGCTCCTCGCCACACATGCGGTTCAGACCCTGCAGGCCCAGGGATATGATCCCTTCTGAGGATTCTTCTACTTTAGCTTGTCTGAATATTCGCGCTACATCTTCTACGTTGTCCAACTCCACCTCGTCTACGATGGATGGGTCCCGCACGTCGAAGTTTTCGTGCAGGTGGGGTTCCAGCTCAGAGGATATTTCCGACGCTTTCTCTCTCCAGTTGGTGCTGCGATTGGCTTTAAACGCGGTCTTACCGGCGTTTGACAAGATCTGGCGTATGTGATGATCGGCCAGGTAATTTTTTAACTGGGCTTTGTGCTTTACACACACTTTCTCCAACCCATCGTCGACCAGGCGCTCTTGGGTCGAAATCTCAAAGGACTCATAGAGGCTGTCGTCATCCTCCACCACGATGCGCAGACGACCCCTCAGGTCGTCGTAGTCAAACGCTTCGGCCAACGGCTCTGAACACATCTCTTCAGCCATGTGCTTCATACCCGACATGATATGATGCGAACGGTCGTTATCGATGGCTATTTCCGGCAGCTTTATGGTGGTAAGTATCTCTTGCACAAGATCCGCGGAATGATCGCTGTTATTGATTCGCTGGTGTTCGCGGTATAACAGGTTAATGCACTTGAGTACTACTTGCTTACTGTTCATAGATGTCCTTAGTCGTAAGGCGCCCTCACTAGGAGAACCCCTGATGTCCACGGTTAAACTAATGATCTATCCCGAGTGGATGATCGACGCAATGAAACAGAACGGGCTATCGTTCGAAAACGGGAAAGATCTTAAAATTCTGGAAGGCATAGTATCCGTACGAGATCTTATTATTTACTCTTCGGTCAACTCGCTGCATTTTCACGAGGTGATGTCCCTAGCATTCACCAACTTCACCAACGTCAAACCGGGCCTAGACATGTCCGACATAGAAGACTACTTTATGTCTTCAGGCGACGACGGCGCCAAGCAGTTGTCGTATCGTGAGTTGTCGGAGCAGATCTACAGCCCTGAGATGCTGGGCAGTGCTGCTATGCAGATGCTCTGTAACGACAACGCTACCTCTATACGTCTGGTGCCCGAGGTTGTTATAGGCGACACCATCCACGCGTGTGTGGTGGCAAGTCACCAACCTAAAGCCGCATGCACGCTGAGGACTCTAGAAGACCTCTTGCAAATAATCAATGATGAATCCCCTATTGTTATGGAAGACACCGCCTTGTACGAGATTTACCACAAGGCATTGATCCACGGCGTGACGTCATCCTATGACTCCTAGTGATGACGTACACCGACGGTACCGTCACCGGTTTCTCTGCGCATCCCGCGTCCGCCTTCTAGAGTCGGACGTCTTACAACGTATCAGCTGATATCAAAAAGGACCTACGCATGTTTGAGAATATGAATGTTTTCCCGAAAGAGCGCCAGCAAGCAGCGAAATCTCCGCTGCAAAAAGCTCTGGATCAGCTCCACAACACCATCCAGACCGGCGGAACTCAGTTCGCGAACGCGTCTGTTACCAAAACGTTCTTGGGCATGGAGTCAGTTTCTGACGACATTCTGATGGATACGAAGAACACCTTCGTCGCCGCCCTGGAAGATTTCTCCAGCCAATTCAACTCCACAGACGATAACTTCCAAATCAATGGCCAATCTGGCCAGGTGGAATCGTTTGAATCTGCGCTGTATGACCTGCGCGGCGAAAAGATCAGTGGCGTTCCTGCGTTTAACGTAGAAGCCGCAGCCCACGCAGCGGTAGCGGTCGGTGCTCCGAACGACTACCACCAGCGTGCAACCAAAGTCTCTACCTCTTTGGAAGACGTGAGTCTGTACCAGAACATCATCTCTGGCCCAGCCGGTTCCATGCCTGTTGTTGATTCCGTGTCTATGGAGTCTTACGACACCCAGGCCCTGAACAACTACGCAGCTATGTCCATCGCCTTTAACGGCGGCGGCGCCCGACAGGACGCCTTCGGTGAACTGTTCTTTGACACCAAGGTATGCCCTGCGGATCAAACCGGTCACCAGTTGGAAATTCGCCCGACTATGATCATGCGTGATCCACGTCACGGGGATTCTGGCCGTCCGATGGAATTCGGTCGTCGTCGTTTGCTGGACGCTGTGTACGATGACAGCATCCTGGCTTCCGAGTCTACCGCTTTGATACCCTTCCTGGACGCTGGCACTAACGACACGTACTTCTTTGAGGAAGGCGACGTTGCTCTGCCGAACCGCACCGTGGACGGTGTAGACATTCCCACAGGCTTCCTGCGCGCCGGTCCTGAAATGGATCTGTTGTCACTGACCGCTCACCCAGGCCTGCTCGACAACGGCGTACTGGATTTCACCGACAGCATCGACCCACCGCTGAACATAAAGACCCTGCTGGTGAAAATCTCCGACGGTACCGATACTGAGTATCTGTCGTTTGACACCACCATGATGCAAGGCAATCAGTTCCATACCCCAGCCGAAGGCAAAGGTCGGGACCAGACGCTTCAGTGGAATCTGAAAGGCTTGGTTGTTCGTAAAAGCAAAACTCAGTTGGACGGCACCACATCGACCCTGCTGGGTCCACTGGGCGCTAACGATTGGTCGATTGGCCTGAAAGGTCTGATCTCCGGATACGCGAACCTGCAAAAAGGCAACATACAGATACCTAAAGTGGAACTGTCGTTGGCCAGCATCACCGATGTTGCAGGCGAATCTGTTTCCACCACTGGCGGCGCTGGTAAAACGTTTGCAGACGCCCTGACCACGATTGAGGTGGTTGGCTGGGTACCCGAAGGCACGCGTTCTAACCTGAACCTGCGTCAGCGCGGTTTGATCCTGACGTACGAAACCTCTCGTTTCCGTTTCGCGCCTCCTCTGCAGGCACCTCTGTCTGTTGTTATCCCCACCAGCAAGACCGGTGCGGATGCGGTAGAGCTGGAAGCCTTGACCTCAGCCGCACGTGTGCGTAACTCCAACAACGCGGTCATCGCGCTGTTTAACTACGCCGACATGCTGGAGCGTTACACCAACAACGCCGGTGAAATTGGCTATCTGCAAGGCCCAGGTGCTCAGGTACTGCGTCCTTGCTACATCGAACGTGAAGTCGATGTGGATGCGCGCATCACGACCATCAGCTCGTACACCCGTGAGCTAGACGTGAACGCTATCCTGATCAACGAAATCCGTGACGTGGCTCACGAGTTGCTGTACAAGTCCGGCTATCAAGCGGCACTTGAGCACGCATCTTTGGGCAGCAACGTCAAGCCTGTACTGTGTATCGGCACCGACCCACGCACTCAGCGCTACCTGACCATCAAAGGCGACCCCCGCACCAGCGGTATCGCGATGGACAGCCAGATCGCAACGACCATTAACCGTCGCCTGCGTTCTAGCGCCAATGATGAAGGCTTCATCTTCTTGACCTTCAAGCGTCCAGGCGTAGCTGCACAAGGCATCGACCCACTGTCCTTTGGCTTTCACAGCTGGACTCCTGAGTTGGTATCGGTGAACCCGATTAGCCGTAACGGCCAGACCAGTCGCGAGTTGACTGTCCAGCCGCGCAGCATGCACTTCCCAATCATGCCTGTCATGGCGAAGCTGAAGATCGTTAACCTGATCAAAGCCGCCACCAGCCAGTAAGGCCGTGTAGTGTTGCAATGACACAGATGGGGGCTCCGGCCCCCATCTATGCCGTCGAGGTGTAGATCAAATAATTACAAATAGACATCATGGACATGTAACCGCCACACTAGAGCACAAAGGGGAGGTCGGGTAATGTCCGATCATAACAAACCAAATGAACAGATCGCCTACACAAGCGATATGCGAGCATGGCATGCCCGTGATTCAAATTTTGATGTAAATCACAACGGGGTACAGCGTACACAGACGGTAAGAAACTACACAAACGAAGTGATCTATGTTCAGCACCGCGACGGAATACCGTTTAAATTAAACCCAGAGATCCGTGCCAATGGGTACGAAGAAATTGGTGTATTGATCCGGGTTCGGTATCGGTACGGTAAAAACGTGGAGGTGTGTGCTGACAACACGCTTAACTCGCCTGCCAACAACCCTACAGGGGATGTTAAAGCCTTACAACACGCCGCCCGACATCCGCGCACCGAAGATCGCAGTAGCACCAAAACGTTTGAGGTGGACTATTTTATCTCTGCGTTGGACATTCGAAAACTGGGCGGGTTGTTCTACTTAGAGCAGATAGACTTGTTAATTTCTACGCTAGAGGGAAATAGCATAGGCACACATCCCGAAAGCCGCTTGGGTAAGGGCAAGAAAAACCAGCAATCCGTGGAACTTCACAACAACAACGTGGGGTTTTACTATCAACTAAGGTTTGTCGACAATGAGGGTATCTACGGAACCCACTACGTCAACATTAACGGCGTGGTGTTTTCCATAAGGCCAATAGTCAATCAGGATCTGCACAGCGGCATCCATCACTATACGCCTACCGACTCTATCTCCGAGTCTACGAACAACGCGTTAGTGCACAACAGTTACGAGACGATCGAAGAAGGCATTAAAAAGTACAATCTGTACAAAACCCGAGAAGAGGCGTTGTCTCACGGCAACATAAAAGAAACGCATGTGTTGGAGCTGCAAACGCAAAAACAAAAGATCAAAGAAAGAGAACTGGAAATTGAACAGTCTAAGATGGAAATGTCGCGTGAGTTATCGGACCTTAAGTCCGAATACGACATGGGTCTATTGCGTTTGAAGAAAAAGTACGATGTTGAAAATGAACATCGTGAAAGCCGTACCGCAGATCTGAAAGAAGAAAGGGACATACTGAAAGATCAGCTAGAAAAAGAGCAGCTAAACAGAAAAGACCACTACGATCAGAAAGCGTACCGACGAAAAGATACGTCTGAAATCATCAAGATCATACCCGTAGTGCTGACCGCGGTGGCCGGTTTGGTGGGCGTATTGGTTGGTGGGCGTATGAAGTAGTTTCACCCATTGAAAAAGGAGCAGCCTTGTGGATCCGTCCATGTTAGCAAAGATTGATGAGTTGACCCCTAAACTCAACCCGTTAATCGTGGAAGGGTATTCTACGCAATGCATGCGTAATGCACTGGCTTACATCGATCTTATCTTTCGATGCGCGCAAAGTGGTTTTCCCAAAGGCATGAAGTACTTAGGTGACCGTGCGCGGGTCGCCACCCCCAAAGAGCAGTACGATGAGATGACCCGCAAACGGTCGTCCAGTCCGATGTTCGAAACCGCTGAGAACTATCTGTTCCTGGCTAAGTTCTTTTTCGAGTACGACGGAGAAGTCATTGACCGCAGTTTGTTTTTGCCGTACTTAGAACCTGCAAACATCTTTAAATTGCGAGGATCTACCTACATGCTGTCGCCTGTGTTGGCGGATAATGGGTTGTCAGTGAGCTTTGACCACATCTTTGTGGCGTTGCCCCGCAGTAAGTTGACGTTTTATCGTGACATTCATCACATTCGTGTGAATGGGGTTACTCATTCCAACATGGTGGCCTGGTCTAACTTTTACAACAAAAAGATAGACAATAAGAAAAAGATCACCAACGCCAATCCCTCTTTGGCGCACTACCTCTTTACTCGTCACGGGTTGCGTGGGGCGTTCAGTAAGTTTACTGGGGTCGAGCCCGTGGCGTTATTGGACAAGTCAGATCCTGAGACGTACCCCCAAGAGGAGTACGTGACGTGCTCCTCGAACGGCCTGATGCCCCGTGGGTGGAAAGGTCTGTACGGATACAAGCCCACAACACTGCACATGATCTTCCACAAGAAGGACTTTGACGAGTCCGTCGAACGGCTGACGGCTGGGTTTTTCTACATTGTAGACAACTGGGCCGACAAATTCAAAGTGGAGTACTTCTACAACGCGGAAGATGAGGCGTGGTTGTGGCGGGAGACGTTGGGCAACATTCACTTCCCCGAAGACTTACTGGGTAAGCGAGTAGATCACATCAACACGCACATGGCGTCGGTGGACACGTACGTGGACAAAGTGGCGATCGATGACCTTCAACGTGAAGGCATCTTAGTCAACGACATCTACGATTTGTTCTACGTGATTTTAACGCAGATGGATCGCATCATCTCCACCGCGAACACCGATGTGGGGACCATGTACGGTAAAAGACTGTCCGTGTTGTACTATGCATTGGGCAAAGTCAAAGACATGATCTTTAACTTCGCGTTCGTGCTGCAACGCAGTGACAAAGTCAGCGCCAAATCAATCTTAGACCTGATGCGCACCCGTGATAACGGACTGCGTACCCATGAAGGTGGCAACCTGCTGCCTAACCGAGGTCACGGTGAGGTGGAGTCCGTGTCCTACCCTGGGGACAACATGGCGTTCAAGATCACCACGAATCTGGTGCTTCAGAAAAACGCCACCACCAACACCAACGCCGAAGTCAGTCCGGATCATCCCGACCAGCACCTGCACAGTTCCATTGCTGAAGTAGGCTCCTACATGGCGTGCCCCAAGTCCGACCCCACCGGACGCAGTAAGCTCAACCCGTTTGTGCAAGTGGATTCGGATGGGTTTATCGTGCAGCAAGAGAAGTACAAAGCGTTACTATGCAGCGTTCAAAAAGACATCCGTCGCAACTAACCCTGAAAAAGACCGCACCACCATTAAGGAGATATCATGTCCTGGAACACCAATCAACCCCCTCAGGCTCTGCCTTTTCCGACAGATTACGTCGTTCAAGGATCCTGGATCAACAATCCGATGGGGAACCCGCCACAGTGCCCATTGCCTGCCCCTGGGGCGGCAGAGGGCATAGAACGCAACATCCTAGGGGCACTGCTGGAGTATTTGCAAAGCCAGTCTAACGTATCCCCTGTGCGGTGTTTCACCTACAACCTATTGTCGTACACCGAGTACAACAACCAAGACTTCACCGCGCTTCTGAACACAGTACTGATCCTGACCGGTGCTTTGTTAGAGAGCGGTCAGTTTCAACGCGGATCCCAGGCGGCTGAGTTTGCCGTGGCCCGTATGGTTGATTACCAGTACGTGCAAATTGCCAAGAAGTTCACGCCCCTGCAAGACATGGATCCTGAGCTTGGAAACATCGCTGGACAGATCGAGCAAATAGGGGGCGAGCTGGGACAGATGATCAAAGGCTATACCCAACAACTGCAGCAACAGCAGCAGCAGCCCCAGACCCAATGGGGGTCGGGTCAGCGTGCCCCATCCAGCAATGATCGTTTTGGGGGTCAGCGTCAAGCCCCCCAGGATAATCCCTGGGGCAGTAAACCCCAGCAAAAGCAACAACCGCAACAGATCAACACCGACATCTTCAGTTCTGTCAAACCCAGACAGACTCCCCCTGAACCTGTAAGGAGCAGTCCCCCCATGACCAACACTCTGTTGGATTTGTACGGCGTAACAGCGCCGGCTGACACACCTCCCGCACCCACTCAAAGGGGGCGTGCACCGGCACCGGTGGCACCAAAGACTACTGGGCATCCCACTGGCAACACCGTACACGTGCAAGAAACCCCTAACAAGGAAGCACGGTGGGTGGTGAACAGTGATAAGACCAAGCCGGTGTACATGAAGCCGACGGCGTCCACCAAAGGTCGCCAGAACTTACTGTACGACCGCACCACTCACAAACCCGCTTACCGCATCGAGGGTAACCTCGTACAAGCCAGCATCACTGAACGTGAGACCCCTATGTCTGCAGGATACGAATTACACGAGCTGACCTTCCGCAATAAAAACGACGGTTTGTTTGCTACGGAAATCCGCAAGCCTGTCGGTGAGGTTTACAATCGCGATCGATTGCTCAAAGCCACGGATGAAGAAGTCGGCGATCTTATCCCCTACTACCAAGAGAGTCACAGTGGCGGTAAGTTGGACGATACGGCGCTGTTTTCCTTGGCCGCGATGCACGACTCGATTGACGAAGAAAACGCCGTGCTGGTGCTGTCGTACAAAGAGTCGCAGACCATTATGACCAACGTGAATCTGAAAGTTGAACTGGATACGTTGCGGGATACGCACGACATGGCCTCTATCCGCGATCGGATCACGGCTATTAAGAAAATCAACGTGTATCTGGGTGCGTGGCTGATGGACAGCATGACGGGTATGGTGAATAAGATCTTAAAAGAAGACTACGCGTTGGACGACACCATCGACTCGTTCGAAGAAGACGCTTCGGATTTTTATCAGTTGGTTGGGGGTGACGTCACACAAGAGCTGGTTGAGTCGTTAGAAGATCGCATCCGTACGCGTTTGGATGTATTGATTGGTAACGTAGGCTACCTTGAAGGCAGTAAGGATGAGTGGGGGATGTGCACACTGACGCACACGCACCTTATCTTGGATTTGCCAATGACCGTGGAGCAGCTGGAGTTGTCGGGCAATGAGGCCATTGGGCGTGTTACCCGCACCACTGCGCCCGTGCTGCATCGTTTGATTGAAGGAGCGGTTGGCGAAAACGCCGATCACTATTACTGGTTGCGCACCCTGGACGGCACCATCGTTGAGGCAGTACCCGCACCCGGTGGATCCAGCGATTGGATCTTAGCGGTTCGTGATCACCTGGGGCAGTAGGTCAGTAAGCGGGGCATCGAGTCCCGCTTACGCCCCCCACCACCCATAAGGAAACCCACGCAATGGATACGTTCAATTACACCGGCGTAGGCTCGCGCATCACGTCCGAAGAAATCTGCAAGGTCTTCACGTACTTAGCCTCAGAGATCGCCACCCGTGGTGGACGCTTGCGCTCAGGTCACGCGGATGGCCCTGACATGGCGTTTGAGCACGGAAGCCCCTTACGGTTAGGGGATGGCAGCGGTTATAACGCCCCACTGGGGCGTGAAGTCTATCTGCCCTGGAAGAAGTTCAACGGTCGTCGTAAACACTACGACCCGTTTGGTCCTGAAACCGATCAGGACAACGACGACGAAGGGTATTATGTGCCCGATGGCCACTGGCCGACGTACGCAAAAGCCGAGCAGATAGCCCACTCAGTGATCCCCTGGTGGGACAAGATCAAACCGTCCCATCGGCGCATGCACACCCGGAACGTGTACGAGGTACTGGGGATGGATCTGCAGCAGCCCAGCAGGGTGCTGATCTGCAACGCCAGCCTGGACGGCAAAGGTGAGCCTAAAGGCGGCACTCGTACGGCCATCAAGGTCGCCGAACAGCACGCTGTCCCCGTGTACAACCGTCAGAAATACGAATCCGACGACACCTTTATTGAAGCGGTGCTTGAATTCTTGGTGAAGTACCACGAGTTCGAAGCGACCAAGGCCAGTGCACTACTTAAAAAGTCCACCACCCCCAATCAAAAGGAACCGAACCATGGCACAAGTATCGATCACCGTACTATCGGGACGCAACCTGGACACACTGACCCGGTCCCTAATGACAATCCTTCAGCACGAGATGACCGTACTGAACCAGATGCCGGGGCATCAAGTGCCCTTGTGGTCACACCAGACGCACCTGCCACAACTGGACAAACCCATCCCTAAACTGAAAGCGTACCTGGGGATGGACAGCGGCCCCAAGGATACGGCTGAGATGCTCACACAGCAAGGTCAATGGCGTACGGTGTACGTCGACAGACCCCAATGGCGACAAGCCGACGTAGAGCGCTTCAGAGCCTTCATGAAGGATCATTGTGAACACATGTTCATGACGCATAGGTTAGAGGAGGGCGCGCCTCACCCGACCTTAATAGACAGCAACACAATCTACGAGGTCGGCACCGATGAGTGAAACCACTACGCATTACACCACGATCGCCACGACCGGTGAATCGGTCGTAGATGCTGATACGTTGGCCCGTGCGTATTCTCACGCCATCGTATCAGCAGAGCTGCTGGAGAAACTGCACGAGAGCAGTTGTTCTCGATTGAAAATGGACTTAAGCGCTGCTCGACAAAAGATTGGTAAGCACCACTACCGGCAGTACAAAAGCAACAACGAACAACGGGATCCCAGCGAGGATGATCAGCGTCATCTAGATGAGCTGACAGAGTCCTTAATGCACAATCTGTTCCCGACTGAGGTGTAAACGGCATAGCAGGAGGGCTTTACGCCCTCCTGCACTTATGCCCTTATCTTATTTTTTTGTAAGTTAAACGTCTAGCTCGTCGTCCTCGGGTGGGACGACATCGTCACCCCCGCCGGCATCGTCGTCAGCAGCAGGTTCCTCCTCCTCGCCTTCTGATGGAGCTTCACCTTCTTCCTCATCGATTTCACCATCGCCCTCGGCCTCTTGACGCTTACGCTCTTCCTCCTCTTCTTTAAGGCGGCGCTTCTCCTCGATCGCCTCCATCTTCTTCAGTCGGTTGTGTTCCAGTTTGTCCATTTCCAGCAGGTAATCAAACAGGCCTTTAGACACACTCTCCGCGTGAGTTTTCAGCTCATCCATCAGAGGTATCTTTTTATCCTCGTGATCAAAGGTGACCATCTCATCCAGCTCGGTCATGATGTTGTTAGAGCGCATGTACCGGCGCATGTACAGCGCTTTGATCTGGGCTTTGATGTTAGGGACCAGATACTCCAACTCTTTCATGTCGTCGGAGGTGAACATATCACCCGACAGATACCACTCCAGCGCATCGTCGATCATGCCACTTTGCATGTTGACCGCCTCAGACTGGTTCTCCACTGTGGTAGTGTCAGGCTTAGGTAGACCCACCGAGAACGAGGTGACGAATTTGGCCACCAGCTCCTCGTCTGACATGTCTTTGAAAATCTCCGCTTCCCCTGCCTGTCTACGACCATTGGTCACGATCTCAGACAATTCTTGCAGCAAAGCGCCGGAGTAATGCGTGTAGATCTGTAGGTGACGAGTCAGCTTAGCACAATACTGCGTTTGGTAGTTCAGAACCCGCTTAGACAACAGCAGATCTCGACGTACGACGGACGTTGCCAAATCCAGCGATGACGCCTGATCCATCAGATCGGGGGATAGCCCCAGTCCGAGGTACTGGCGGTTTTTCATCTGCTCTTCCAGATCGCTGTCCGGCATGGTGATGTTGGAGTTGAAGTTGTCGATGTTGACTTTGGTGTCCGGTAGGTCTGGGTGGCCTGTGGTTTTCACCTCCACACCTGCACGTCGAATGTAATCCACGATGTTGACGGGGTTAGGTTCGCCAATAGGGAAAAACGGGCTGCGGGAGTTCAGATACTCCTGCACCACGTACTCTCGGAGTTTCTCCGGATCGGGTTCGGTGCCGTCAAATTCAATTTCCAACATCGTCCGACCAATGGAGTTGCGCATCATGCCCATAGTGGATGAGAACATCAACATCGCACGGATAGAGCCTACGATCTTTGTAGCCTCGATCAGCGACTGCCCAATGCCTTCCTCATCGTAATGAAACGCAAAGTACGAAACAAACTCCGAAGGCATAAACAGAAGCTGCGTGCCTTTCTGAGCCAACGCCCGAGAAAACATGAGCCGATAGACTTCCTCGCGCATAGACACTTCTACGCCGTCTTGATACAAGCCGTTTTTAAGTCGGGTGATCAGTTCTTTCTCGATCAGATGAGAGTAGACTTTAGCCGCAGCAGCAGGGTCGTCGTTGTTGTTAAACTGATCCACACCGTACCAAGACCGAGCCGTCTTCTGGATCAGTTCGCTGACTTGCGATTTGGACTTAAGTTGGGTCTGCATCATGGCGTAATAGTTGGTGGTCCGAGCTTTCTTTATGGGATGACCACTTTCATCCAGCACGATCCAGTAGCCTATGTGATTGGTCGGATCGCCTGGGGTGTGCACGGGTATGACCGCTTCCATAGGCAGCTTCATGACGGTCGCTAAGTCGTCTTTATCAACGTTAATCATACCCGGGTCGGTGAGCGTAACCAGGTGTTCTGGGTCGTAGTATCGGTGAGGGGACTTGACGTCGTCCGCGCTCATGCGTGTGTCTTTTTTAGCTTCCATGGACGCTTTGTATTTGGTCGACGCGTAGCGGTGCATCATGTTTTGATTGCGCAAACGTTTTTGCAGCGTCGGCACCAACAGTGTCGCTGGGTTATCGGTGACTTTTAGGTTCAGTATTTTCTCAGTACTGGTGGTGGTCAACTGATTTGAGGATTCGTAGGAAAACAACGACTCCATGGTCGGCTTTGCGTCTTCTTTGGATCGAGCGTTACCCAGAATACCCAACGACCTACGCATCGAGAAATCGTTGGCCAAGTGGGCGGACACAGCCTCTTGAGCGATGGACGTGTTGGAGTTAATAATGCTGGTTAACTCAGACTCCGGGATGATAGCCCGGATGGAGGCTCCTGTCTCAAACAACGCTTCCTCTAGGATCGATGACAGCTCGTCCTGTATTTTATAGTTTGAGGTGAAGTGAGTCTCTATGGCTCGCAGCAACTCACCCGCCAAAGGATGGGTATCAAACGGTTTGTTCACCCGATACGTAAGCTCTGCGCTTTGCAGATCGTGTGGGGATAAAACGGAACTGACAATGATGTGCTTGGCCAGATCCAGATCTGGCAGCATCTGACGCAGCGAGTGGCTGTCGTTAATGGACCCAGCAATTTGATCGGTCTTGTTTTCGTACTTGGATTTGTTTAAATCCAGGGTGGTTTTAGATCGGGTCTCGGGATCCTTGACCAAATTGCCGATTAACTTCTTGGCCGTTGGGTCATCGATATACAGACCTTTTCTCCGAGTTTTTTGAATAGCATCGTTCATGGGTGACTCCTTATGGAACAGCGAGTAAGATTATACCTGTCTAAGACCATTGAATTGGCCAAGTCAGTGACTTTTAAATGCGAGGACTTAGCAGCCTCTATAAATGCGGGCCTCATCGAGTTAGGCTACGCCGTCGATGAGGAACACCAGGACACGTGGAAGTACTACCTCAACCTGGCCGGTCAGTACCACGAGACCAATAAGAAAATGTTTGTGGTGTCGTTGGACACCCTAGAGACTATAGAATTCACCACGCAGAACATGAGCTACCATCGCTCAACTCTGAACGCGTACAAATACGGCACACGGTTCTACCATGAACTGGTGAGGCTGTATCCTGGTCAAGAAACTTTGATCCATTCCATTGTAACGCCGGTGGATATCGACTTGGCCATTGAGGCTAAGGACGGGCAGATACTCAGTCACGACCCCACCTTGGTAGATCCTAACGAGACGGACCTGATTCCACGGTTGGAGGCATGGGTGCAAGGGTGGCTGTTCCGATGGAACACCCCGGCATACGCGTTAGTGGATGGGTTGTACATAGCCTCTATGTTGGGTGTGCTATACACCCAGATGACCACCGCCATACTGGCTGTACGCCAGAGCAGCGTGCACACGTCCCGTGCGCATGGGTTTCACGTTCGAGAACACCTTGCCAGCTATCAGCGCCTGGACGAATTCTACGAGCTACTGACCCTGGATCAACGGCTGTTCCTTTATAGGAACCTGGATTACATCGCCGCCAACGCGGGCAACCGTCAGACATTCGATCTTTTAATAGAAAACATACTGACCCGACGAGGCATTTCTTTACTGGAGTACGATTACCAGCACACGCACGAGCGTGTGCCCCACGAGCAGTTGGAGCCCAACGGCCGATTCATCGGGACAAATCGAAACTTCCGTGAGCGCAACATCTACGGCCGGACGGAGTCGTTAGAAGATCAGGTGAGTAAACTCAATGGCCTGGCGCCCGGCAACCCGGACAATGCCGAGTCGGACGTGGCGTACTTGGCTAACAAAGGCCCCAAAGCCATGCTCACCCAGCTGCCCACCAAAACGCTGGAAGCCCGGGCGGTGGACAACAGCGCCGGCTATGAGGTGTCGTTAGAAGACATGCTCATCAACCACTGGGTGTACTTATCCTCTAAAAATCAATACAGCGCTACCGTGCCGGTCACCAACCCGGTGACGGGTCTGGCGCAATCACTCTCGTCATCGGATGCGTGGGTGGTGTATTTCTATTGTTGGCTTCGTGGTCAAGGCGTGACGCTGGACACCATACCCACCTTTCTAGCGACTACAGTGCAACGGCCCACCTTACCCACCCTCGATACCCTGGAGGGGTGGTACGGGGAGTCGGATCACCGTTTGACGATCCTAAGGGATCGTCTGGAGCCTTACGGACTTATTCAGCAGCCGATCGGGTTCTACGAGAAAGTCTCCCAGATACACACGGCGTTTTTACACAACACGTGGTTGTACAAGGCCGATTCTGATCATTTATCCAACGGACGGTTGAGGCTGATTCATCAACGCTGTTATCAGGACGTCGAGGTGGATCTGTACGCGGGGGAGCCTTATCGTGAATGGTTGCTGGACCACGGGGTGGTGATCGAGGACTTTAATCAGTATGACTTTACCATCTTTGGGGATGAAATCCTTCGGCGCTTTACAGGTATGGATGTGTCTGAGTCTGACTCGGTGCGGCGTATTCTGAACGCCATGGTGGCGATCATGGGGCGCTTGTCCAGTTACAACGTGCAGTACATTCCCTTCTTAGAGAATGAGAACTACTACAACTTACAATGGGTGACCGATCGCCTAGCCGACACGGGGTTCCACGGAAAGCAGTACGAATACGTTGACAAAAGGCCTTACCGCGCAAAGGTCGCGATCAAAGCTCTTTCTGAACACCCGATGTCTACGGTGGTGCCCTTGGACTGGCATCGCCTTGACAGCCGATCCGAGGTACAAATCAACACCCGAGTCGAGGCACTGGCACCCGCCAAGGTCTTTGCCTCACGCATGGTTGAGCAAGCCTCCATTCATGTGCAGTCTGTCACTATCACGGAGAGAATATGATCAATTACGTGTACAATCAATTCAAACAATCTTCCAGAACCCGGTTGTTAAACGCCATCAACCAAGCCAACACCACGGCCTTAACCGACGACGATGTGACCTTCTCACCGCCGCAGTGGAGTTTTGAGACAATCCACGACACCAACACCAAGGTCACCATCATTGCTTACGCACCGTCGACCGTGCAAGGGCAAGCGGAGTTCTACTACAAGCGTCACGCCATCGGTGAGTTGTTTGACTCAACGGTGCCTACGATCAACACCACGTCGATCATGACACGATCGGTCGATTTGCTGGAATCGATCGCTGAGCGCTATCGCGTACGCCTGGATAGGGAGGACGTCATCGACGAGGTACTGCCTTCACTGTCAGCGTCGCCCACTGCGTACACTCTAAAAATGAGTGAGCACAGCCTGGGGTGGGTGGGCGATCTGAAACTGGACCTAAGGCCGGTGACGGTCATACTGGACACGCGCATCACTAACCCATACGGCGCTATAGCGGACTTTACCCCCGCACCCGGCGCTACCCGTGCGGAGCTGTGGCTGGGGCCACGCCGCTTGGTGTCTCAGGCGGACGTTGCTATCTGGTTGGATGAGACTCCGCTGGTCAACGCTGGGTTGACGTCGTGGATGATTGAGCAAATCCGCACGTATTATGGGCCTGAATGGTCCTCGGTGCCTGAGCTTAATGAAGCCAACAACCTCTACACCGCGACCATCGCGTACGTCGGCCCCAACACCGCTGAAGTCGGTATACCCGGATCGGCGGAAGACGTCGTGGTCATGATACGATTAGGACCTTACTGCACGAATTACACGGGGTTCTTGATTTTCTCCTTGCCTGAGCACATGGTGCGTGCGTACCACGACGCGTAAACGCCTGTAGATTCTCACCTAACTAACTTATCCTATAACGCCATATCCCCCTATTCTGAACGTCAAGGAGTTGCGACTGTGTCTGTCCAACGCACGATTTACGCTACATACCTACAAAACTGCTTGTATCAGGACCGCCCGTTTGCACTGGCCCCTAACAGCACCCTGAACGCCAAACTGAACATCCACAAAGACGTTGACGTCCCACCCGGCATTACGCCGAGGTTGCTTTATTACGCCATCGGAAACGGTGGTCACTCCATGTCCGTGGGCGGCAACGGATTGGCGATTAGCGTCCCTAAAGTCCATCGCGCGACCGATGCGGCGCTGTACGGGCAAATCCCGTTTGTTCTGCGTGAAGAGAACGACGATCTGAGCAATTTAGAACAGGGGCAGTACGCCCTGCGGCGGTCAGAATCTCACGGCGGCACGACTTACTGGGCGTACTACCTCAAGCGTTTGGACTTTAGCGCCACCGTACCGACCATGAAGTACTCCATCAATGACGCAGGAGTGATCACCACCAACGAGTTCGAGCCTACCAACGACAACCTGAACCCCACACCGCCTGTGTTGCTGGCGGATGGCAGCAACCCCACAGAAGCGGAATACGTGCACGTAGAAGCGTTAACCACCGTTCAGTTTACGCAAAACGATCGGGATGAGTTGCTGGAGGTGGCACGCATCCTGTACGGCGATGAAAAGTACGCATTGATCTCTGAGATTGCACTGTGCAGCGGTGTGGATCGTCAGTTGTCTGTCCCGGCTCAAGGCGGTGGTACCCAAAGCTTTAACGAATCCGTGGCGGTGCAAGTGAATCATTACGTTCAGTTGTTTAGGCAACTGGAGTACGACAACCGAGGCTTTGATGTGACGCTGAATTTAGGTGGCACAGACCCAATGGTTGTTGAACAAACGTAATGCTACGTAGGCCACCGTGTCAAGTCATCCGTGTCATGGGCATTGATCCCGGCAACGCCACCATGGGCGTCGCCCTGTTGGATTTGTCCGTCCCTGATATGAAGATGACCCTGGCACACGCCTACACGGTGGACAGTACCCGACAGTACTCAAACCGTCACCATCTGATTGAGCATCGCAGTGAGCGCCACTTACGTCAGCGAATCATGGAACAGGCGATCGCCCGTGCCGTGCAGTTCTATGGGCCGGCTTTGATCGCTATCGAGTCTCCGTTTATGTATCGCCTTCCCCAGGCGTTCGCAGCGCTAACGGAGTTGATGATGCGATTAGAGGACGGAGTGGCCTCGTGCGATGTATCGATTCCGATTACCAAAATAGCCCCGGTACAGGCCAAACAGGCCATCGGGGTGAAGGACATCAAATCCAAGGCTTCTGTAAGGGACGCTCTTAAGAAAAAGAACGTCATCATACTAGAGCGGCAATGGCAAACGCTGGACGAACACAGCATCGATGCCACCGTGGTGGCGTTCGTTATCGCCCAACAAATCATAGACGGAGACTATCCTTATGTCGTTTAGCGCAGGCGCAGTAATCGCAAAAGGCTGGGCGACCGTAATGCGGTTCATTGCCCCCTATTTGGGGTACGTGGCACTGGCAGCCATTGGAGCGTTCGGTGTCGTCCTGTATTTGTACGCCGATGAGAAAGAAAAGCGTCAAGAGACGGCGGTGGAGCTGGCGGCCGTGACCGCCGAACGAGACCTCATAAAACAGCAGTACGCATTCCTTAGGGCCTCTAGTGCTGCCTTAGAAGCTCAGGTTGATGCCCTTGATAAAGAGAGAGCCAATGCGCAGGAGAAATTCGATACGCTGACTGAGGTCGCCACAGAGCGTTACACGAACCTTCGCGAGCAGCAGCGTCGACTGGCGACCATGACTCAGCAACATCAACGCCTAGAACTCACATTAAGCGACGCTCAGGCCTCGCTAAACAATACTCGAGAGATCGCCTCCACGCCGGCACCTAAGCCGGTGGAGTACACCCCAACCGATAAGGAGATCGCCGATGCGGTCTGTAACACCACGAGTTTTTCTGAGCCTGTATCTGGGTATCTTTCTGACCGGCTGCAGTCTATTTACAAAAACGGAGTATCGTTATCAAACCCAGGTAATTGAGGTTCCGTCTCAATTCACTGAACGATTGGTGATACTGCCTCCGCCCGACCTGGGCGATCTTCGACGTAAGGACCGATTAGACGTTGTAGAGTCTTTGGTGGATCTGTACGAGGCCTCCGTGCGACAAGCGGTGGACGCCAACGTGCGATTTCGGCGCATCGAGGAACATGTGCAAGAACAAAAAAGAATATACCAGCAAGAGAACTAGGCCTTGGACCTAGTCCTCTCCTTATGCCGTGCTTAAAAAAAGTACAGATAGACATCATGTTAGTGGATGCATTCAACTGCCCTCGTCACGTGTAAAGGATAACTGCTCATGAGTAAAGAACTGATTAGGCCCGCCGCTGATACGAACGAAGGGGTGATTGTGTGGTCCACGCCATAAAAACCGAGATAAATGGCGTACAAAGGAATCTTAATCATGAACACAGTAGCCGATTTTCGCCGTACTGAATTAACCCACAATAACTTGCCGATTGCCAGAGTCATGAACCGAACGCTTAAACCTCTATTGATTGACATTGAAAGAGGCTGGCTGCCGACCACGCGACTGGAGATTCCGTACGGTCGAGGCGAGCCTTACGCTTTTTACCTGACGGTGCAATCCGCACCTTTGTCACCGGATGCCCCGACGCGACGGTTTAAACCCCCCTCGCTGTTGCGTGAATGCGTAGACGTCACCGACAAAGATTACAATCGCTTGAATTTTTGGCTGTCGACGCTGAACAAGTATCTTTGGTTGGCGGGGGGCGTGCACAGTTTGGGTGTCATTGCCCACCCGGCAGGCACTTACGGCGTGCAGTGGCGGTTGTCGTTACCCGCCGCGGACTTGATCTTGGAGCTGCACGCACCGGCGGCATAGTGCTGCAGGGCCTTTAAGGCCCTGCAGCACGGGTGTTGTCTCAGTACTTATCGACGGGCACACGATCGCCCTGATCCATCACATGAGTCGCTATACCGCGGCTTACCAGATCGTCAAACTCCAGCCAGATGTCTTTACCGTCCAGCATACGGTCGTACTCGTCCTGAGTCAACCAGCCGTAGGCCAGGACTTCTTGGTACAGCTTATCTCGGGTGGAGTTCTCCTGGGCGATGGTGTCCTCCAACTCGCCGCCTTTGCCCACCGCCATAGAGGAGTAGTTGTGAAACATGAGACGCGACATCGGGTGGATCACCCGGACATCGCCTTTGACAAACACCATGGCCGCCATGGAGAGCGCGTTGCACTCCAGCACCACCGTGGTGCGGCCGTGGAACTGATTGCACATGACGTGCAGTAACCGAAGTCCCTCCGACACTGAGCCACCGTTGTTGTTCAGACGGATCTCTAGCGTGTCGCGGGACTGGGAGTCCAGCAAGCAGTTGTGTATCTGGTGCGTGACGCTGTCACCGCCGCCTCTAAACGCGTCTATAAACAAACGGTATTTACGCTTGTCGGGACTGGCTGCGTCGGCGGTGATGAACAAGGACTGGGTCAGACCCAGGATGGATTTGGGTGAACGTGAGGTATCTACCTGGTCGTCTTCTAACGACGGGGTGAGTTCCTCTTGCAATCGGTGTTTTAAAAAAGCCGTCGCAGCAGTGGTCATATTAAAAGCCTCTGTGTGTGTAAAATATCGGTCATACGATGACCTCTGTTTAAAACTATCTCAGGCTGATATCATGTAAGTGATGGTCACAGCCTCATACTCGTAAAAAGGAATTTCATTATGAGCACCGCTAAGGCACTGACCACCGGCCTGAGTAAACTCAACCGTATGTTGGGTCAAGAACGCGTGGGGTTTTTGCCGGGTGAGATGATCGCCCTGACCGGACTTCCGAACAACTACCATGACCGGAACATCGGTGATTGGCGGTGACGTGGTCAGGCAGGAAATCGACTTGGAACTGCGTGTCGGCATGGAGAGTACGGATGGCGGTAACAAGATGACCGTACAGCGCGGCAAGCACCGTAAAGCGGCCATCACACAGCAAGCAGATCTGTATTTCGAGTATCCGTTTGATTCGAGAGGCGTTGTTGCAATGGACCTTAACGCATAAACCCACCAGTGCCTGAGGGATGATATAACACCATCCCTCGTTAGGAGCCTCACATGGCCCGCTATAAACCTACGCCTGCTAAAACCCTGTCGGGCTGGTACACCGTACCTGGGTACTCTTATTTTTTGGTCAACCGTCAAGGCCTTATCCGCAACGCTAAAACCGGGTATGAGACGTACGGGTCGCTGGACGACAAAGGCTATCGTCGCGTGTGTCAATGGGACAATGCGTCCCGGACCAAGCGTGAGTACAAGGCCCATCAGATCGTCTGTGCGGCCTTCCACGGCCCCTGTCCCAGTGCCTTACATGAGGTAGGGCATAAGGACGATGACCGTGCTAACAACGTCCCTGGGAACCTCCAGTGGATCACCCGTAAGGACAACATGACGAAAGCCAATAAAAAGCGGACGTCGATGGAAACCGCGGATGTTTTAAGCGCGTGCATCATCACAGGTAACCCTAAATACATTGAAAACAACCCCCTGGCTCAAAGCTACTACCAAGAAATAGAAACATATCTGACCACTCAGGGCTTTGCGGTAACATACGACGCCGGCGAGGCATACACCTGCCCCCCTAAGTCGGATCTCTACGTAGCTCACAGCCGTGGTGTGGGAAGGTCCATGTGTGTAAAAGATGACTGGCGGTTTTTGATGTTCGGTGACATCGACGGGGTCATGCACCCTAAAGACCGTGCGTACCATCGAAAGTACAGTTCTAAATTCGACACTAACGCTGACATACCCCCGCCACCTAATGAACACTACCTGTTCATCAAAGAGCAACGTCAAGCCATCGACGACGCGATAACTCGCGTCGGACAAGTCTCTCACGAGTCTGAGGCTTTCGCCAGTGCGTACGTGGCCCGGACACTGACGGATGAGTCGTTGTCTTTATTGGTGGATCTACAGTCCCGTTTAGGGATTGAACACCCCATACCCCCTGAGGACATCCACCTCACGCTGATGTACAGTCCGGCGGCGGGCATACCTGAGTACCAAGTGCTAAAGCGTCCTCTGGTGTCCACAGGGCAATGGGTGTTGAAACACCTAGGGGGCGATCAACGCACCGTGGCGATCGTCCTACAAGGCGACAGCGACTTGCAGTCGCGTCACCGTGAACTACAGGACCTCGGAGCACGTCACACGTTCACCCCGTTCATGGCGCACGTCTCATTGTCTTACGACGATCACATCTCAAAAGCGGTGCACGACTCGATCAACTGGTCTGCTCATCGTAAGCTGACGTTTATACGGGAGTACATGGAGCCCATCAAACCGGATGCCGAACCAGCAACGGAGGCCTTAGTGCCATCCCATGCCCCCATCTCGTTAAGCTGGTAATGCTGTGAGGAGGGATCGCCCTCCTCACAGTGCCGGTGCTGGGCATAGTGTATAGGACTTTGGTCCTAAATCGTTTTCTCATTCACTCCACTAAAAAAAGGAGACCGGCATGTCGCAGTCCGTGCATGTCCCACCACCGCTCGAACGTTCTGTTTGCGGCATTCCCCCCAGTAAAGTGCGGGCACGTGAAAAGATCGATAAAGACATCGCTGAATACTTAGGGTGTGGGAACGTCATCGACGTCCATCCGACATCCACCAAAAACAAAGACGCACTAAAGGCAGGCGAGCGTCGCGACACGTAAAGTCGTACCGCCGATTGACCTACACACGTGAGAGGGGCGAGCCCCTCTCACTATGCCGTCGGGGTTTAAAAAAAGTACAGATAGATATCATAGGAGTGCATCGCGGTCATGCCATGCGCCGCTGTTAAAACGCAACATCAACTACCTTTAAGGGATTTTAATCATGAGCACCAGTAAAGAAAAAAGAGACGAAGTAACCGCACTAGCCGGCAGCTTGCTTAATGTAAAGCTAACGCCCGTATTCCAACCGTTAGACACCGCGACGCTGAATAGCCTTATGCCTGAGGAGTACTTTACAACCAGCTCAAGAAATAAAGAAGACCTTTTCAGGACGCTGATGGACGTGGGGGATGCACAAATTGCCCTAGGTCATATGGGTCATTATACCAGCCTAGGCTTGGTGGCTGCTGGCGGTGTACACTGGGTCGCAACCGAACAATCCGAACGGTTTCGACAGGAGAGTCACTTAGGGAAAAACACCCTGTACTTTGCCTTATCCAACCCGAACGTCACCGTAGGACCGGCCCAGGTGCACTTAAGTAGAACCGATGTAACTGAAAACAGCAAAAGCATTCGCACGCTGACGCAGGCGACACCTGAGGAAGAGTCTGATCTTTGTGTGGAGGCGGTCGCCCATGCGTTGTGCTTGTTGGCAAGCGGCCCTAAAGCCAAGGCCCCCATTGAACTGTTTTACAGACTACACCGCGGAGACCAGCAAGGAGGTAGTTATCCGGTGGTTAACCTTAACACCACCTACATGGGGGAGCTTTTCCACGCTGAGAAGCGCCAGTTGTCTAAAGGGAACACTATGGCGGTGATCGAATACAGCCACGGCACCCAGCAGCAACCGTGCTTTGCACCCCCTCAATCTCCTGGTCACCCAGGAGCGGGTTTAAACGAACACGTGGCGGAGTTGCGTGGGCTTGTTGGTGCTGCGGCGGATTTACCACCCGGGGCTAGTAAGGAACGGTTGTTGGATCTTGCGTTCTCAGATTTTGAACGCAAGGCAACGGCAACCCCACCTCAACCGCCGTGCGGCGATCCGTGGCCTCATCATCAGACGCCACCATCGCGCGTAGCCAGATACAGCAGCTCGAAACGGTAAGGAGTATGACGTGGGTAAATTAATCACACTAGAAGGAGGTGAGGGTGCCGGTAAAACGACGGCACTGAACACCTTGGAGCGTTGCCTGGAAGATCAAGGTGTCCGTGTCGCACGGACTCGGGAGCCGGGTGGAACGCCTTTAGCCGAAAGCGTCCGCGAGCTGCTGCTGGCACCTCGGGATGAGGTCGTCGATGCGACGTGCGAGCTGCTGCTGTTCTTTGCCTCACGGGCGCAGCATCTGTACACCCACATCCTCCCCGCACTGGCCCGTGGAGACTGGGTGCTGTGTGATCGGTTTACCGACAGCACCGTCGCCTATCAGGGCTATGGGCGAGACCTGGGTGTCGCTAAGATAGAGCAACTGGAGCAATTCACTCAGGGCGATGTGCGCCCGGACATGACGTTTGTGTTGGACGTAGACCCTGAGATAGGCCTGATGCGTGCCCGCGGTCGTGGGGTGGCGTTAGACCGCATGGAGTCCGAGGCCATGGGGTTTCACCGCCGTGTACGACAAGGCTTCTTAGAGCGTGCACAGGCACACCCTGAGAGGTACTGCATAATCGATGCCTCTCAGTCACTAAAGACCGTCACAGAGTCTCTGAAGTCCGCTGTGGTGACATTAACCCACCGAGAAGGAATCTTAATCATGACCAACACCCTAGACGTAAACGACATCGGTAAAATGAACACCATGCTGGCCGACCTGGGCTTGACCCTGACCCACGGACCGTACATCGGGGAGGAGATCCCCACCGAGGAGACCGAAGAGGCAATGGCCAAGGTTGATCTAACGGTCATGGCGCAGGGCATACTGACTTTGAATAATTTAGTGGAGGCGGATGCAGACTGCTTTTCCGTCGGCATAGTCACCCTGCCCGAGGAAGGTACTAAGCAGGTCAGCTCACCCCCTCTGCTAATGGGACTGAACGATTATTGTCTTATAAACCAAGCCGGTGTCAAAACGTGGGCGCTAGGCTCGGAGACGAGCCACTTGAATATCAGCGATACGTGGGCGCTAGGCTCGGAGACGAGCCACTTGAATATCAGCGATAAGGTTTACCGTGTGCAGCCCCAGAGATACCCTATGGCTGCCGCCACAGGAAAAGGCACCCTAAACCAGCAAGTGCTGGACACCATAGCCGATCGCACGATAAGGAAAGTCTTTTTAGAAAGCGTGACAACGGCCACGTATAAGCCTTCTGGACATGAAGGTCAAGGTTACCTGGTGCTGTCTAAGGAACACTACGATCTCTCGAATGACAAGTCGACGTTAAGTTTACCAACACCCAACCCAGATTGGGACGGTGAAGCCGTGCGTGACATGCCTTTGTGGGCGTGTGCCTCATCATTATACAGCCATGACATAGAAAATCAAAACCTTGAAGATGACTTCATACCTGAATTCTTGGAAGAGTCTATCCAGGCTATTACCTCACGTGGGTATGGTATCTACCCACTGCGGGAGCACGATGTCGCTGAGTTTGAGAAGATTGATATGTTTGGGCCTCTCCGCGACGGCGTAGGCATTAACAAAATTATCAAAGGTCTCTACTGGCTCATGGTGGACAGTACGTCTCTGGAGGACTCTGATCGTCCGGCGGGTGAGAACTGTCCTGTCGGGATATCGTTTGGTCACAGTGCGTACTACCTGCTGGACTACTGTTGTGAGACGGGCGATGTCAAGATGGCCTTTACCACGTACGACGGCATCATGGAGCTCACCGAGAACCTGCGTATCTACGTAGGTAGGCAGGCGCCCGTAGCCCACGGTGCCGATTCGTTGCAAGCGCGTATTGACCACTGCACTAAAATGGTGACCCCATGAACAAAGCCATACTGGCGTTAAAGGACATAGGCTTGAACACCTACGTCCGTGCAAATCCCACCACCCCGCCTAACGGTGTTGGTCCTGCGCAGACGTTTCTGTCCCGGCGGCTGGATTGCCTGATAAACGAGCTGTTCAGCTTTGCTGTGCATCGGGAGTACCCAGGCGGTCAGTACGAGACCGACCCTAAGGTATTACAGCATCTGAACAGCCTCTCCCCTGATGGGGTGTTTGTTGTCGCGGTGTTCTTTGACCACGGAGCGTGCTATATAGGGCGATGGAGCACCGTGGAGCGTCGCGTGGTGACTGAGGAGGCGTTGTATTCACAAGCCATGCGATTGGCCGACGATCGTCGTGTGTGGGTGGGCAGCGCACCGCCCCGTGACGGCGTCAACGAGCTTATGCAGGCTGAGTTTGAGCAGTGGTCTGGCGTCTAGACGGCATAGGCGGTGGGCGTTGTGCCCACCGCCCTAATTAAACAAGGAGACCTAAAAGATGATACCTGACGACACCGTCAATGACATCAACGCACTAAGAACACTTCTGTCAGATCACCAACTGGTGATACATCACACTCAATCAGACACTATTGACATACCGCTGACACCGCACCTATCGGCTCACGAACGTCGTGTCCTGAGTATGGGTTTGTACCGTCTTATATTGATCACCGATGAGCTCACCGATGCCAACCGACAGGGTCAGTTGCGGTTCTTGGTACGGATGGCCCGCACGGAGGCGTTTACCATTATGCAACGCACCCGTGACGACGTATTGATTTTGGATCGGTGGGTAGACGGTAAACGAACTCAGGGCTTGGACGCCTCATTTTACCTAGGGCGAGCTGCGAGCTCGCACCGCGCACCGACGCTGGACAGTGACGTACTAAACGCAGTGCTGGTGACTCTGGAGCACCATACTAAAGGTGACATCTCAGAAATACAGTTGATCAATAAAGGGCGTATTGGTATCCGGTATCATCGGCACACTGACACCCCAGGGTCATTGTTGCAGTTTACCGACGGGTCTGCACTCATCGCCGCGCCAGACCGCACGGCGGAGCTGGACCCCGTATTGCAGGTGACGCTGAACGCTATGGATCGGGTGTTTGATCGAGGTACGACGGAGGCGATGCAGGCGGCGTACGTGATTTTGCGGGCGTATATGGTCGAACAAGGGCTAGAAGCAGATACAAATCTAACCCCTCCCCACTAGAAAGTAGACACCTGTGCATTACGTGTACTAGGAGGACCCCACACAGGGGTCCTCCTAGTACACCTGACGTTATGCCCTATCGTTCTTTTTTGTTCGGTCATCGATTGAGTCTGTTTTTGACGGCTTCTTCCACCGCGGTGTTGCTGTAATAGCCGATGATCAGCAGTGCACAGATGCCGTACGACCAGGCGATCACCACCCCCATCTCACCCATCACCGAGTCTCCAGAGTTGTAAAACACATCCACCACCGCCAATGCCACCCACAACAGCGTCTGCCATTTGGCCCAGCTTATGCCGATGTACATGCCTTTACGGCGGTGGGTCCACCACCGCTCTGGGTCCGGATGAGCGTCGCTTTTTGCTGGTTCTTCGTTATCCACAGATTACCTCCTACGCAGTAAGGCTACGAAAACGCTCGTAGGCCTCAGCCAGGCGTACATCGTACTGATTGATGTGGTAGTTTCGGCCGTTGTATCTCGACGCGACCACCGTCCAATCTTTGACGCGAATGGCCGCAAGGAGCCTTTTGTCTGCCTTAATAAAGCGGACAATGCCCTCTAGCTGATCGTCTTCTGAGGTCATCATGATCTCAAAAAAACGATCAGGGCTCGAATAGCCCAGCGCCTGCCAGTGAAACCCCATCAGTTGAAAGCGACCGTAGGAGCAACTCTGGATAGCGCAATCACGACTCAACTGAGACGCGAGGTTGAACCGATCCCAGGCTCCGGTGCCCCCGGCGTAATTTCCCGGCGTGGGGTTTACTACCGAAGGATGAGATCCGCGCAACACCTTCGCTCTGGCGGCACCGAACTCTTTTTTAAGCAAACGATACATCCAATGCTGCTCAAACAAGATCCTAGCCCGCCCGTCTGGCAAAAAACCCTCCCCAGCAGACTCGACCACTGCAAACGCCTTAATGACGGCCACCTCGACCCCTAAGCGTTCGGCGGCGACCCTTAAACCTTCCTCAGTTAAGGTCGGTCGGCTGGGTGTGGCAGGCCTGTCAGGGGTCTGCTGGAGGCGTTTCCAGGTTTGAGGACCCACGACGCCGTCGACCAGCAGGTTCTGGGCTTTTTGGAAGCTGACGACCGCGCGTTCGGTCGCCGGACCGAACAGTCCATCGACCCGCCCTGCGTAACCGTCGGCGTTCTTTAAGAGAGTTTGGAGGCGTTCTACCGCCTCACCCGTAGCGCCTTTTTCAAGACTGACCATATTCCAGTACCTCCATCAGCTTTTCTAATATCTTATCGTCCGGGATTTCATTGGCGAGTGCCGCCTCCACGGTTTGCACGAGTGCGCTGTGGACGAGGTTGTCGTCTTTGCGAACCTCCATCGCCAACAGCCGCACTAAAAACTCATGGCGCTGATCCTCGGTGAATGTCCCCCACAGCATCAGCATGATCATGGCGGTCATATCGCCACCCCAGGCTCTAAGGTGTGGAACACCTCCAAGGTGCGGTCCGTCAAGGGTTGTCCTTTGACAAACACGCTGGGGTGCTGTGCAGTGCTTTGAACTTTTTCCTGCACTTCTTTTAGCGTGGGTTTGGTTATTGGGAAACAGTACACCACTCCCGTACGGTAGGGCTCGTCAGGCTGCCTGTGGCCCAACAGCCAGCGCTGGCGGACTTTAACCGACCCATAGGTCTGCTCACTGTACGCACCGTCGTCCTGAAGCTCTATGGCGCGTATGAGCAGGGTGTCCCAAAACTCCACAGGGCGCTGGTCCTGCATGACCCCACGGATAGGTCGCACCGTCTCGCACTTGTACAGCGCCAGATACTCCGTGATATTAAAGTGCACCTGGCCGTTTAGCACGCGTTGTAGGAAATGACGATGGCACGCCGCCAGCAGCGCAGGCGTAGCGACGACAGACGGTTTTTGTAGGTAGCCAAACCAACCCTTGTCCTGCATTGACCTTGTGGTCACCGGCACCCACGGCTCGCCTTTGCGCGACTGAGTCTCGACTTGATACAAAATCAAATCGTTAACGGTCTGCCCAGGAAACCGTAACACGCATACGTTGGACAAGCGGCACCCGGACCCTGATACCTGGGGGTACAATAGGCTAACCTGCTTGACAAAGAAATCGTACACACTACCCATAATCCACCACCAATGTCTGATAATGTTTCATGGTGCGCTTCCCGTTCATGACCGCGTAGGTCACCACGGTGTACGTGCCCTCACCGATAGGGGCTGCGTTTATAGAAATGGTGTCAGTGGGGCCTATTCCAGACGTCTCAGACAACCCGTCGTTAATAGGTGACTCGATCACCACAGTGGCTCCCTCAGGCACCCCTGTAAAATGATATTCCTCAGACGTGGGGGCGGTCAACGTAAGCGGCCCCTGCAATCGCACCACACCCGGCAACCATTCCCCAAACGTCGATTCCCCAAAGATCTCGGCCATGTCCTCCAGTAACGTGTCTACTTTATACTCGGTCGTGTTTCCTTGAGACACGGACGCATTAATGCGCGCCAACGCCTGCAGAACCGCTTGACGATCTTGTTGGGTATAAGGCACGTTGTCGGGATGGTTGAACGCGAACGTTCCCACCAAAGCCTGGCGGATGTCCTCCAGCTGTTGGACGACGTGCTCGAACCCGTACAAATCCCCCGCGGGGTGCAGGTGATACTCCGGCCTAAACCCCTCCGGTTTGTCAATGACCTTACCCCACTCCACCGACCGCGTGTCGGCGTTCAGCTGCTCCAGTAAGTACGCCAGGGTTCCCACCATGTGGGTATACGGATACCCCACGGTACGATAGGTGATCTTGACACGATAGGCGTAGTCTGAGGTGCCGTCAGTGGGCAGAGTCGCGCTCACGTACAACGCCGAGCAAATCTCGTAAGGGGATTTGCCAGTCAGATCCTCGTTAAGATAAATGGCTTTGTAGTCTTGACCTGCGACCAGCTCTGCCCCATCTTCGTCGTGTACCACGATGTCACGGGTAAAGAAGGGCGCGTAGGCAGGAACGCCTACGTAAGGCCCTTGATCGGTTTGATACACCCGCACCAATTCGTCGTGGACCTGGTTGGTGGGTTGCAATCCCGACAGGTCCGTCGGGTACTTGTAAATGTACGGCAGCGTCTCCGACATGGTCCGGACTCCTTAAAGTGTGTGGGCAATCAATACGTCGTCTCGCGGCGTTCAAGATCAAGGGTGTACGTTAACGGATCGGCCGCGGGGTCTTCAACCCGACGCGTTGCATTGCGGTATTGTGTCGTGGCCGTGTCGTAGTCTCCGGCGTTGTACTCCGTCACCTGAGTCTCTGATACTGAATCGCTCAGTCCCACTGACCACGCATTCTGCGCCGCCCACTCTCCCCAGTTCCAGTCTGGGTAGTTGTCGTCCATATGACCGACGCAGTTGGCGTATGCCGTAGGCGTATCCAGCTCTAGAGCCCCTTCCACGTACCGTGTGATGACAGACAATGCAAGCTGTTTTTGCATTGCTTCTTTCGTTGGGTAGGTCTCACCGTTTAACCACGTGTTAACGCCATCCGGGTCTAGCCAGTACACATCGCTGGACGCTGTGTTTCTGATGCCGTAAAGATCGTTACCACGGTCAAGCATCGTGCGGAACAGATCGTACACCCACGGCAGCGGATTGATCGGACTGCCCGTGTCCACGTTTATAAAGGCAAGATGGCCTATCAACTCACCTCCCTCCACAGAGGAATGGTCGTGCCTTGCCGTCACTTTCCACAGTCCTGTGTTAGGGAGGATAAACGGCACGTCAATCGCCTGATGGTCAGGGTCTGTGATGACCCAGCGGTCTGAGGTGACCTCAGGGGACATGTCTTGCTGATACACCGCCCAATGAGTGCTTACGTAGGTGTCCTCTTGCACCGCGTTGACGGTAGGGTTTGAGTAGGGTTTGGCTCGGGTAAACCGATGCGTGTCCGATTTCGTCAACCCATAACCTACCGCACCTGTGCGAACCACGTACTCCCAGACCGCCTGTTTGATAGGGTCCATCAACGCCGCATGGGTCACAGCTAGCCCGATCAGCGTGTTGTCCAAAGCGGACGTCTCAACCAATCCTTCAGAAGAATGGTTGTGTGCCACGTCCGAGTACCGAGCGTAGAAATCCGCTTCGCTCCAGTTAGGCACCTTACCCAACCCTACGTCGCCTTTGGTAGTACTTTGTGCACGAAGGTAGGGATAGTGCCCTGTGCGCCTGAAAAAGACACCGTCTGGACCTTTCAGTCGTTCGGGTAACTCTGTTAAGAAGAACAACTCCGCACTGACCTCGTGCTGATGATGCGTGAGGTCTGGGAACAGCCGCTTGCATTCTTCCCAGAACGCTGCGTTGTCGATCCGATACTGTCGGGGGTCTGGGGTACGAACGATGCTCTGATACGTAAAGAACATCGTCACGGAGGCCTGTGTGCCTGCGGGGACGTCTGAAAACAAATCCGTGCGAAGCGCAACCTCATCCACTAAAAGGGTGTGCGTCCCGTCCAGGTTGTCCCTGCGGGTTACATACGCGGCTACGTCTACACGCTTTGCCACTGACACCGCGGCGTCGGTCGAGGTCATTAAGACCTCGGTCAGAGGCCAGGCCTCCTCCGGCATGTTCGGCACAGCAAGCTCCGGCGTGCCAAAGGTGCCACGTATCACAGTGCGCCAAGGGATCACTGCGGACTCGAAGGTGAGTGTTTCAGTCGGTGCGAGTTGTTCTACAGGTGCTGTGCCGCTGCTGGTCTCAGTAAGTCCAGACTGACGGTGAACGGCAGAAACGAGAGTGGCTTTCTGCCAGACACGATTGGCCACCGCGTCCGGGAACACGACCAGGGTCTCTCCGGATTTAACGCCGTCGATTTCTCGCCACAGACTGCCTGAGCGTTGATCGGTGACGCGTGAATCCAGCACCCACGCCGCGGTGTCATTCCAGCCCCTCAGATCGTCGTGATTAAACGGCAGTGACCGAGTGGTGTGTGAGTGCCCGTTGAGTGGGTAAAGGCCATCGTAACCCGTCCTAGACAGGTTGGCGACGTTGTTCAACGCCACGTGCACCGTGGTTAGCTGATGTGGGTTGGTTTTATCGAACACATGGGCTAACTGATCTTCCCAATAGTGGTGTTGGATCAGGTTGTGGAGCCCCTTGGGGGTCAAGTACTGATCGTTCACAATGTCCGCAGTGTCAAAATCGGCTGGGTCGTACATCGGGTAGTTGACGTAATTGCCTAGCCCCACTTGGAACGGCGTGACGCCGTGCGCATCGTCGAGGTCTATGTGCTGAAGCAGCTTAGCGCTGAACTGATACTGCAAACCTTCCAGCGCTACACCGGGCGTCATGTACCGTGTGCGAAGCTTACCCAGTTGCGCCTCGGTTGCGTTGGCAGGCGGAAAGTCGTGCAGGTTACCCAGGCCTATCGAGGTGGGCGACAAGGCGTGTGCTCGGAACTCCGGATAATGCATCGCCAAAGGCTGTGTGACCAGCTGAGTCAACATGCTCCCAAATCCCACAGGGCTGATCAGGTGTGTGGCGGACGTACCTGCATCTAACACAAGCCGTGTGGCCATCGGGAAATTTGGGTAGTGCTCCAACCCCACTTGTTTTTTGGTGAGGGTGTGCCCTAAGTTACTGGCTGCGTGGGCGGCAATAGAATCCCGAGCCACTTGTAACAATTCCAGGATGCGTTTGTAATAGCGCGTCCGCGTGCCGATTGCAAACTCCATTAAAGACTGATGTTCGTCGGCGTCCCCATAAAGGATCGCCTGACGAATGCTTTCTGTTGCCTCCACGACGTGCTGAAACGTCACCCGTTTCGTCAAAGCTAACATTGCTTCGATGTCAGGATTAACGGCGTCCCGTCGAAGATACGAGCCCCACGGTGGCGTACCCGCCACTGTCGCCACGTACGCACGAAGCTCATCCACCGTCGGTGCGTCAGGCAGCACGTCGCCCCCTAGGCACTGAGCGGTGACGTCCAGTATCGCGCCCGCTTTACCGTCCAGGATGACTAAGTAATGGCCCACTTCTTGTTGCGTACGAGTAGACCATTCGTCGTCCAGGTGTATGACGACGTAGTCGTCTCCTGGAATCAGTGCTTTGTCCTGCAGGGGGTCGTGTACCACCAGCCCTTGTGTAAAGAACGGACGACGGGCCGGGGCGACCCACCAAAGTCGCTCACGTTGCACCACGAGGGATTCGTGGATGCGATGCGTTTGTGCTACCCCCGTCAGATCGCGTTCGGTATCCACGGACATGATGTACTCCTTGTTTCTATTAAGGGAACGTCGGCTCAGTGGCACTGCCGCCTGAGATAAAGACGGTGGTGGCGTATTCTGCATAGTCACGAGCGTAGGTTGCTAAACCGTCCAGTTCGGACTTCTTAGCGTAATTTTCATCCGCCTGTGCCAGGGTGAGGTAGTTTTCATGCACGTGATCTGCAGCCGCAAATCGGCTGTTAAAATCGGCCTCCGACCAATTTGGCACGTCTGACAGACCTACGTCCTCTTTCGTGGTCCCGCCAGCCCGTAGGTTAATGTACGGGCCGGTGGGATCAAACCCCTCTGCATTATCCAAGTCCGCTTTGGCTTCGTTCCAACGCGTCACGTCCGCCTGCTCAAACGGCAGGGAGTCGTATCCGTGTATGTGATCGATGGCCGCGTACCGTGCGTCGTAGTACGTGCGGGAAAAGTTGTCCACCTGACCTAACCCCAGCGACGCCTTTGTGGTGCCGTGGGGGTTGTTCAGGTTGGCTTTGTGGGCCGTGATGGGGTCGGTGAGTAACGCCTGTATAGCCACCCATGCGGATGCGGGGGTTAACAACGTCTCGTCATTGTCGCCCAGGGCCGCCATGGCTAGCGTAGCCGGTGGGTAGTTCGGCACCAAATCCAAACCAAGGTGTGCTTTGGTGGTGCCGTGTGGGTTGTCGGTGCGTCCCGCGTGGGCTTGCAGCGGCTCGATGGCCTTGACCAGTACCTGGAGTTTGACGCCGTACGGGGTGATATACGCGTTGTTTGTGTCCCCGAGGGCCGCTTGCTCATCCGTCGCGGTGGGGTAGTTTTGCACCTGCCCTAGGTTCAACTGGTCTTTGGTGGTAAAATGTGGGTTGTCGGTGCGGTCCATGTGCGCTTGCAGAGGCTCAGCGCCGAGCACCTCGATGGCCCGTCTCGCGCCACGCGGCACCACCAGAGTATCGTCGGAGAGACCTTGTGTGGTGATCTCTACACTCGCCGGTGGGTAGTTTGGGGCTTGCCCTAGGCCCGCTTGTGCCTTGGTGGTGCCATGGGGGTTGTCGGTGCGGGCGGTGTGCTGCGCCAGGCGATCAAGGATCGTGATTTTTACCTGATTAATGTCCTCATCCAAGGAGGTGGCGTTGGCGTCAAACACTCGAATAATTTCCTCATGCACCGCCTTGTCCGAGATCAAGATCGCTTCGCGGATCTTTGTCAGCTGGTTAACGACGTACTCCCACCCGTACAGATCCCCCACATCGTGATTGTGAGGAGTGGGGTTAAACAGACTGGGTTTTCCTTTTATGTCTCCCCATGCGACGCCGCGTTCATCGATGGTTTGAGTCTTGAGCATTTCTAATATCAACTGCTGATAATCGGTGTACTCACCCCCCACTACCTGGTAGTGGACGTCCACCTCCAAAGAGTTGGGTAGGGTGGGGTCGACCACCGCGATCACGCCGCACACTTCGTGCCGTGTTTTTAGTGACAGCGTCTCATCCATGTACAGCGTTTTGTACTGTACGTTGTGAATCAGTCGTGTCCCGGTGCGTCGATCGTAAACGTTCACCGTGTGGGCGTAGAACGGCCCGTACAGCGGCACCAGAGTGCGCACGTCACCCTGGCCTATGGTGTGCACTTCGCCGACCACAGTGTTGGCGAGCGCCGCTGCCGTCGGGTCGTACGCGTATTTCTTAGGTATAATCGACATCACGCACCTCCGGTGCCATCAAAGCCTCACGCACACCTGGTTTCTTGCCGTAGTACAGACCGCCAAACACTCTGACCGTCCCGTAAATCACCCCGGCTCGAACGCGATGCACGCCTTCTAGGACCATAAAGTCATAAAATACCCGGTCTGCCTCAGCCCGGGGGGTGGACTGATCGGCGTACAACCAATCGTGCACCATCGCCGCCGTGCGGGCGTAGCCTTTTAGGTAAGTGTATACATAAGGAATCCTGGGAATGGAGTCCAGATCGCAAAAGAAATACCGGGGTATAAAGATGCCTAAAAACGACCAGTCTTCTAATAACAGCCACGTGTCTTTGCGCCACGGCACAGGCTCAAGTTTCGGCAACGGCAACGGACACTTCTTTTGTTTTTTCAGTACGTGCAATACGGCTTCTGATGTAAGGGACGTGCTGTCTTTTGTATACTCACGCCAGCCGATGACGACCGAAACAACAGAGAACAACAACGCAAAGTACTTAAGATACTCTATCATAGTAAAATCACCTTAACACCACTTCGACACCCCCACCGACCGGCGGAGGTGTCGAGGCGAATGTATCTACTCAGACTTGTAGGTTGTCAACACGAGTGTCGCAACAATGAGGGTCGGTAAGGTAAGGGCGAGGGTCGGGGTAACCGACACTAACGCGAGGGTGGTCGGGGTAAGTGCAGAATCCATGAGGGTGAGGTCGTACGCTAAATGCTGTACGTTGGCACTGTTGGTCAGTGCACCGGCACCGGGTAAGAACGCGGCCTCGGTTGGGTATCGCACCACCAACGCATCGATGCCGCCTTGGCTGTCGGAGGCCTGATGGCCTACGGCAACCACGTCGCCCTCAGGCAGCGTAGCCACCCCATAAAACGCGTCGTCACCGTCACCCCCAAGCCCACGCGACCAGTCATGCATCCCGTCAGAGGACCACAGTGACACCAGTGTGTCGGTGCCCCGACGACCCACGGCAATGACCTCCCCTGAGATCAGTGTACTCACCGATAAGTAGAGGTCATCGGCATTGCCCTGTACGGTACGAGACCACACAAGCACCCCATCCGCCGTCCACCGGCTGATCAGGGCATCACTGGCACCGACCTCAGACGAGGACCTATCCCCTACGGCAACGAGGTCACCCGTGGGCAGTGTCGTCACCGAGGTGTAACGGTACCCCCCGGAGGTCCCGCTGAGACTGCGGGTCCACACGAGCACCCCATCCGCCGTCCACCGCGATACGATCACGACGGAAGAGCCTTGAGGTCCGGTTAATCGGTACCCTACGGCGATGAGGTCACCTGTGAGCAACACGGTCACTGACAGGTAGTGGTCTTTGTACGCCGCCTTTAGACTGTGTGACCACACGTGCACTCCCTCCGCCGTCCATCGGCTGATTAGGGCAGCGTCCACGCCGACCGTGTCGGAGGTTTGATACCCTACGGCGACGAGGTCGCCCGTGGGCAGTGTCGTCACCGCGTGATACGCATCCTCAGACAAGCCCCCTAAACTGTACGACCACAGATGCACGCCTTCGATCGTCCATCGGCTAATCAGAGCGTCGGTGCCGCCTTGACTGTCGGAGGCCTGATGGCCTACGGCAACCACGTCACCCTCAAGCAGCGCGGCCACCGATAAGTAACGATCCTCCCCACTGCCTCCGAGTGCGCGTGACCACCGATGAACGCCGCCGCGTGACCATCGACTGATGAACGCATCGCTGCTACCCTGGGCATCGGAGGCCTGATGACCTACGGTAACCACGTCGCCCTCAGGCAGCGCGACGGCCCCACGGTACACGTCTTCATTCATACCTCCTATAGCCACCACCCACGATTGAGCGGTTTCTAGGATGTATCGTCGCCCGGACGACCACACCGACACAACACCGGTTTCCACCCACTCGGGCCTGACCCGAACGTACCAGTTGCCCTCCTCCAGGGTGGGGACAGTGAACGAACGCGTTAGAACAACAAACTCCAGCGGTGCACTGAACTGCGCGTCCCTTGACCACTGCAGTCGGTATTGATCAAACGCATACTCACCTATCGGATCGGAATCGGTATACGCCGACCAGACAACCGCATCCGAGCCAGATATGACCACCGCACCCTCGGTAGGGGTGGTTAACGTCACCGGTGGCAAAATCGCCACATCCACTGTAAACGCACTCACGTCAGACCACACGGGGATGACCGATTCTACCCACACAGGCCGTACCCGCACCCACATCTCAACCTCACGCGGTAAGTCGGTGCCTACAACGTACTCCGGGGTAAGCACCGTGTCAGTCATTACCACCGATGAGGACCCCGCGTCGGTGGAAACCTCTACAACATAATGCACCAGTGTGTAAAACCCCTCAACGTCCGATTCCGTAAAGGGCTCCCAGGTAATGCTGTCACCGATAGCAATGCCTCCACCGTCAACAGGCGTGAGGATCGTCAACGGTCTTGTCACATAAGCGGCGGTGGTGAACAACAAAGACCTAGACCAACGGCTGACTTCACCGTCAGCGGCCGTGTCGCGTACACGCCATTGATAGCTTTTACTGTACTCCAAGGTCATGCTCACCGCGACAGGTCCCTCACCAGAGACACCCCCCGCCCACAGCGGAGCACTGTAATTGCCACCCCGAACGTCCAGCTCGTATTCTCGCATGATCAGTGGGGAGGGAGTCACAAGAACGTACGCGTAGGCGGAGGCTAACAACGATGGGGACCTGCCGATGTCCATTTGCCCTGATGTGGGGTATACCCCCTCGGGTTGTCGCACCGCAAAATCGGTTTTCTGTTCTTCGGCGTGGTTGCCCCAGACAACATCCGCCAACGCAGGGTTTAGGTAACGGTCAAGGGACACGCCGGTAGCGGCTTCCTCCACGGAAGCCAACGGATGATTTTCTAAAACACCTAGCCCCAGCAACGCCGCCGTGTCCGCGTGGGGGTTGGCGTGATCCGTCTCATGGGCCTGCTGATCTTCGGTCAGCTGCCCCAGCGTATCCGCGTGTCGATGTAGATCGTCTCGGAGGTGGTGCAGTGACTGTGTGATGCCTGCGTTTACCGGCATGCCGTATAACTCCTAAAGATTACCGCAGAAAATAAGGAACGCTCGTCAACACTACCGGTGAGATGCGTACTAAGGCTTGGTTCGCCGTCGCCACGTCTTCGGGTGCTGTGGTTCCCAGTGTGACGGTGCTCTGCGAAGCGCCTTGGATCACACGGGTATCTTGAGCGGTGTAGTTGGTGGATTCGACCACGGTAGACACCGTATTCCAAACCAGGGTGCTGTCGTACGGGTGAATATCACCCAGTGAGTGGCTGGCAACGTCAAACTCAGTGAACCAATCTACAAAGCCGGAGTCGCTGTCGTCTTCGGAAATGCTGAAGTACCCAAACACCGGGCGGTTGCCGTACGGGTTGATGACAAACGCATCCGCGGTTAACGTTGAGGTGAACCCGGCCGTCTGTGTCAAGTACCGCTCCGACACAAACCCGGTAGACTCCGCCACCGCGCCGCCGCCGAACGAGCCAATCGCACTGCTGCCCACCGTGTAAGTTGGCATTCCAAGAGGCGAGTAGTCCGAGGTCCTGACCACGGCACGCTGTGTGCCTATGGGGCGTTTGGTCAACACCAACGCATTCTCAGAGATCGACCAATAGTTATCAGGCGACACTACGACGCCGTCAATAATCGCCATGGGTGTAATGTCACCCCACTGCTCGCTTGGCCCTGACTTTGTCTGATGGATGCTCTTGTTGTCCACGGTGGACAGGTCGAGTCCAACCAGTAAGACCGATGCGTGATAGACGTCGTTCTCAGACTCCGATGAGCGTCCGTAGCTCATCATCAGTTGGCCCCCGTACGAGGCTAACGGCATTAGGCGCAGATGGGCCCGGTACTCGGCTGGCGCCTCTAAAACGTCCTCCAAGGTTTCAATGGTGTCGTACACTTGCAACGCACTCGTGGTTGCCAGTTGTAGGTCCAAGTGCTCTATGCTGGCTTTGAACTGCTCCAGGGGCGCCTGACCGGACCGATGCTGCACGGCGGCGTAGATCTCCCCACCTAAGTAATAAGGGCGTGCAGTAAGCCCACCGGCATCGACATCGGTGTTGAGTAACCCCACCCACCGCAGTGGGTTGCTGCCCGATGTGACCACTTCAAAATCATCTCCTACCCAGTAAATCACGGACCCTCTGTCGTTGTCTGTTGTTTCAAAGTCTAAATACGCAAGGTACTTGTTCTCTGACGCCACCCAACACGCCAGGTTAGGGAACGACACGGCGGGATTTGTAGGTGAGGGTGTCCACTGGTACATTGCGCGGGACCCATCCGCCCGAAGCCACTCAACACACCCGACAATAGAACCCATGACGTTGTTTTTGTGCCACCACCAGGGGTCGTTTTTATCGTAGAAAAACTGCTGCCAACTGGACCATTTGGGGAAGTACCCTCCGGAGTCATCCTGCCATTGATGGTACAATAGCGTCCCGCCATCGTGTGCAGCAATCGCATGCGCCAAGGTGTAATTCCGAAGCCCGCGGAACTCCAAATACATGCCTTCTTTTTCGGAGTCCAGGTACATTACATCGAGCACGTCACTCCAAGGCGTCACTGCACCTTCATTCCACACGGCCCGTACTCGAAGGTAATACACTTGACCAAAGACCCACGACTCTGGCGCCCTCCACGTGGTGGATGATTGAATAACGCCGGTGAAGTCATTAAAGTCGGGTGTATTAGAGGTTTGCAGTTGGTAGTGTGAGAACACGTACCGTCCTTCAGGATCCACCGTAGTGTACGGTGTCCACTTGATGTCGGTAGTGCGGCTTAAAAAATCCCCACTTGAAGCTGAAGTAAAGATCAAAGGCAGCGTTTCACGGGCACCTATGGTAAACGAGACCGTGGGAGACCAGGTAGGCAGCCGTGAAGTATTAGACCAGACAGGTCGAACACGCAAATACGCCACCTGCCCAGACGACAGGCCGTCGGCCGGGACGATTGCGTAACGAATGCTGGATGTAGTGACGGTCTTTATAACAGCGGTAAACTCGGCGCCGTACGAAAGCTGCAGCTCGTAATGCAATAAGCTGTACATCTGTTCTGGATCTGAGACTCGCACGGTGTCCCAAACGATCTCACTGCCAAAGGCTCCAGCCCCACCGTTGATAGGGTTAGTAATCGTTAGGGGGTAGACAGCGTATTGCTGAGTAGTAAACCCGACCGGCAAAGACCAGTTACTGACGTCCTCAGACACCGATCTGTCACGCACGCGGACTTTGTAGGGAAGATTGTACGACAGCGCAACGGGACAGACGCTTTCACCGTCGTCTAAGGACAGCCATTGGGCCACTGGAAACGACCAGTCCCCATCCAGAAGGTCAATCTCATACTCGCGGTTTAAAAACTCTAAATTCTGACTCGGAGTCACCGTGTACGGTGTTGCCAACACCGTAGGATAACGTGCAACATTCACAGCGCCCCCCTCGGGGGCCTGTATCACTGGCGTACCAAAAAACATGTTGTAGTTAATGCCAGAGGTGTGCGCCGCGACCGCATCTGGGATGTGAGTTGGGCGCACGTACAGTGTGGCACTCGCCCCCTCGGTTAGCGCCAAAATGTCTGCAATAGGGTAGTTTTCCACCAGCAATAAACCGACTTGTTCTTTAGTGGTGCCGTGTGGGTTGTTGATGCGTGCTTGATGCACTTCCCACAGGTCCGCCTTTACATAAGACAACCGCTCACCCACCAGCGTGCGATAGTGCCCCACGCCACTGCGGATTGCTTGACGCACCACTTTTGTATCCGTGTCCAGTGCCATACTCGGTTCTCCTTTTAATAATCTACGAATAACACCACACCGCTCAGAGGCGACCTCCGGCGGTGTGGTGTGGTCTTATGCCGTTACTCGCCTGACAAGTCCACTGTAAACTCGTTGGTTGGCCAACCGTCACGAATGTCGAGGGTATTCAGATCGGTGGATTGATTGATGGCGTCGACCAGGTCACCTTCTTTGTCAAAGCAATCTTGCACGTACTGCACCATGAGCAAACCCAGCTGGATCATTACCGAGCTGCTTAACGTGACCCACCCTTGGGCGGTCTTGTATTTGTGGGTAGCGCCCGGCAGATTCATAGCCGCCACGACTTTGGAGGCCAGCAGCGCCTTCTCACGATCCGAGGTGCCAAAGAGCAAGTTGTTAACTACCATTCCTGCGGTTTCTTTTTTCCAACGCAGGTGGGCCACGTCGCCCCGGAGCATCTCTCGTGCCCGCACTAGGCGACGCTGAGCGTTTAGGGGTCGGCTGATCAGGGTGTTCAGATACGTGTGCCCCGTATCAACCGCGGTGCCCTCAGGCGTTAAAGGTGCGTCAATGTAGCCGTACTGCACGTATTGCATCACGTACGCTTCTTGATGCATCTCAATGTCAGCTGCATTGATGTCGTTTAAGCGTGAGCTTTGTTCGGGGGTGGGCGCAAGCTCCCGAATGACCAACTCGGCCAGGTGCGGCCATTGGCGCACACGCTCCTCCAGATACCTCCGGTTAGTGACAAACTCGATGCGCACCTGCGATTCTCCCGTGGAGCTATCGGTGTACATAGCTTCTAAGGCGTGAAAGCCCCAGTCCTGTGTTTTCTCATTGTAGAAGATCATACGAATTCCTTTGTGCGTCGCAGCGATAAGTAAATGGGCGGAGACTCTGCCAAAAGTAAGGGGGTTAGGCAATCACTGACTGCACGATCACTACGGGACGCCATGAGACGCTCTGTGGCGTCGTCTGGATGGCCGCATGCGTGATCTCGCTGACGTAGGTCAGCGCTACGCTGTCTGCGGCTGCAGTGGCTCCCTGACCCCGTACAACGGAGGCCCCGGATGTGCCTAGGTTTTCTTCGGCGGCCTGGTTGTGGCGGTACGTGTTGGTAAGGCCGAGCTCTGCCTGGTTAGAAGCGACGTCTAACAACGTCAGTATCATAGGCATGACGCGGTTCCACTCACTGTCCGCGGTGAGGGTGGGGTCGTTGTCTGGTGTGTCCCCTAACCGTGAGTAATCGTCCGCCACAATCCCAGGCATCAAACCAAACAGACTGCGCACCCGGTAGATCGTGTTGTTTAACGTGATCTCTTTACCGTTGCCCATCAACCCCATTGCTTTTAAATCGTCTTCACTGACACCGTAGCGCAGTGGGTACCGAGGCACGTAAGCCACACGTCCGTCCAAATGGATTTTGATCCACGTGGTCGTCAAAGCCCACGGTGACGACTGACCCGCACTCAACCCCGTCTCCAAAAACAACCGCTCACCACTGATAAATGACGACTGAGGTATCTCCCCATAATAGCCGGTAGTCTCATCCCCCCAGTACAACTCCACAGGCCCAGGAACAAACGGGAAGCGGGACATGGTGGTAAAGGTCACACGCCCTGAGGTCGCCTCACCCGCACCTTGTGTGGTGTGGATCACCTCCATCTGATAGCTGGTCTGAGCAAACAGATAGTTGCCGGGTATGCGTATCTCCTCCAACTCGGTGCTGGACACCACCTCCCACGCAGGCGTGGAAGCGTCCATGTAAAACAGCCGCCAGGTCGTTGTAACGTGCACGTCGGCGTCGCCTTCGGTTGCAAACGCGGCTGTGCTGATCAGTGGGTTTTTAACGACGCTGTTAATGCCACCCTGAAACGTCAGTGTCGGGGTAATGATCTGGGAGGCCGGGGCAATGAATCGCGCCAGTGCCGACCACAGTGAGAACTCGCCGTCAATGGACACGTCTCGGCAGCGCCAGCGGTACGCCGCCGTGCGTGCAAGAGTGATGGCGGCGGTGATCTGGTCGGCGTTAATGTCGCCTGTCCAGATGGGGGTGTTCATCTCTACTGCGGCGTCGTAGAGTTCAAACTCACGACGATCACGTGGGATGCGCATCACCTCACCGTCGATGTTGCGTGAGTACATGTTTCGATACGCATCGGCCACCATAGTGACCGACAGCGTGCTGATGACAACCGCATCTGAGACAGGGCTGAGGCTTTTGGGCGTCCGCACTGAATTCTGTGACACGCCCTCCGTCATGCGGGGGTCTTGGATCAGCTGCTTTAACGTCGCAGGGGTCATCATGTGACCCAGATTTACTAAATCGATGATGTCTTGCTCGGTGGCAGGCGGGCGGTTTTCAACCAGACCCAACCCAATGTCGGCTTTGGTCATTCCATGAGGGTTGTCCAGGTTGACGCGGTGTTGGGATTGTTGCTCACTTGCCAAAGCAATTTCAGTAAACGCATCGGCGATGGACTTATTGTGTCCGCGTAGATGATCCCTGAACGCCTGCCGGGCGTCGAGGAACTGTTGTTCGGTCTCAGACATGGGGGCGTCTCCTATAGGGCTCGTCTGTGAATCATAAAATGACCCAGCGGCATAAGGTGTCCAGGCGAACCCAGACACGTTACGGTAGGCTCACTACGGCTGGATCAACGCAGCCCCTGCGGTAAGTTCTGCTTCAAGGCCTGACAGTAGAGTCAACACCGCGTCCTCAACCACTGTGTGGGTGGTGGAGGGCACCATGAACTTGTTGGCCGTGGCGGCGTTTTGTGCCTCCGCGACGCTAGCCGTGGCAAAGTTATCCACCAGACCCAACCCGACCGAGGCGTTGGTCAGACTGCTGATGGCAGTGTTCAAATCGGTGATGGTGGCTTTGGTGCCCAGGCTGTCTAAGATGCTTTGGATGATGTCCGGGTTGCCCTGCAACGCGGCGGCGATCTCATTGATCGTATCCAACGTCTCAGGCGCGGCGCTTGCGATTTGCTCGATGGCTTTTTGGGCCAGGTAGTACGCGGTCTTCGGCGTGGTGTATTGGTTGTTGATGCCGTCAATTTGTGACGGGGTTTTGTTTGCCAGATCCGCCTTCACCGACAGCGCAAAGTTTTCCACCAGCGCTAGACCGACCTGTTCTTGGGTAACCGCGTGGGGATTGTCGGTGTCGTTTGCGTGGGCCGAGAGCGCGGCGGCCACATCCGCCACGGTCATGGCGGTAGCGCCTCTTATGTTGTCAACGACGTCCTGATAGCTGTAACCTTCTAACAGAAGAGCGTTGACCGCGGTCAGAGCGGACTCATTCTCCTCAAGGATCGCCTGGACTATGGTCTGAATCGACGTTTTCAGACCGTTCAGTTGCGCGGTGAATTCTGCAGACTGTGACATAGTTAAATAAACTCCTAATATAAAAAGCACCCTACACCCTATCTATCTAAGGATAGATAGGGGTAAGGCTGCCACGGGCAGCTTTATGCCGCGTGATGTATGCGGGTGCAGCGCCCCCTCCTATGGTGGTGAGCTCACCCTTGGCTTTCTAGGGTCTGACCTTCACTTGAGGCGTGTGCCACAAAGACCACCACCGCGTTGTTGTCAGTACACCCTCATCATCGCGTCCCGTATCCCTAAAACCCAGGCTCGGGACCGTTATCGTCCTCACCCGTATACGCTTTGATATAACCCATTGCCTCAGCTTTTGCCGCTCTCATGATGGACATCATGTCGGCTACTGCTGCGGCTTCAAGTCTGTTTTTTACTTTACGGCGATGCCCTGTGATGACCGCAATGACCGACGTATAAGCCAACTCGTTTTGCTTGATTCGCTCAACAAGTTGTGCCGGCGTCTCATCGAATGCTTCTGCCTCTGCCTCTATCATTAGGGTTTGTAGCTCGTTGGCAGTCCCCGCTTCATACGCACGGGCGGCTGGCCCCTTGACCCCCCATGAGAGCGGTTCCGACGAAAGCGTGTCGGCCGTAAACTCAAACAGCAACGTGTTATAAAACTCAACCATGGCAGCGTTTGTGCGATTTGCGGCTTCTGGTACAGGGTGGTCTTGCACTTCCCACACCTGCAGTGGTTCGCCACTGTGCATAATCGGTTTTCGTTCATAAACGACCTGAAGCATGTCATTTACTACTGGCTTTATCACAGGCGTTATTTCACGCACTTGCGGGGGTTGTAGCCACCGGTTTCTAATGTGTGTTTCATTCAGTGGCCATTGTGCGACTTTGTCATTTTCTACTAAGCATTTCATGATCTTACTCCCCTTATTCAAAGACGTACGCGGCACCGGCGCTACTGCCGCCGGTATCCTCGGCGTAGGCGCCTATCACCGCCGTGTCGCCGGACACCGACACTGAGAAGCCGAACAGGTCACTCTCCTGCGCATCCGACGCCATCAGCTTAGCCTGCTCCACCCATGCTCCACCGGAGCGGGTAAAGACGTACGCTGCGCCAGCGCCCGATCCCCCGGTGTCCTCCCGGTCGGCGCCTATCACCGCCGTGTCGCCGGACACCGCCACCGAGATACCGAAGTAGTCACCATCCACCGCATCCGACGCCATCAGCTTAGCCTGCTGCGTCCAGGTCCCACCGGAGCGGGTAAAGACGTACACTGCGCCGGCTTTCGGTCCTCCGGTGCCCTCCCGGAAGGCGCCTATCACCGCCGTGTCGCCGGACACCGCCACTGACCAACCGAAGTGGTCACTCGACTGCGCATCCGACGCCATCAGCTTAGCCTGCTCCACCCATGCTCCACCGGTGCGGGTAAAGACGTACGCTGCGCCAGCGTACGATCCTCCGGTGTCCTCCCGGAAGGCGCCTATCACCGCCGTGTCGCCGGACACCGCCACCGATCTACCGAAGGAGTCAAACGCCTGCGCATCCGACGCCATCAGCTTAGCCTGCTCCACCCATGCTCCGCCGGATCGGGTAAAGACGTACGCTGCGCCAGCGTACGATCCTCCGGTGCCCTCCCGGTAGGCGCCTATCACCGCCGTGTCGCCGGACACCGCCACTGACCAACCGAAGGAGTCATACGCCTGCGCATCCGACGCGATCAGCTTAGCCTGCTGCACCCATGCTCCACCGGAGCGGGTAAAGACGTACGCTGCGCCAGCGCTCGATCCGCCGGTGTCCTCGGTGTAGGCGCCTATCACCGCCGTGTCGCCGGACACCGCCACTGAGTAACCGAAGTAGTCAAACGCCTGCGCATCCGACGCCATCAGCTTAGCCTGCTCCACCCATGCTCCGCCGGAGCGGGTAAAGACGTACGCTGCGCCAGCGTTCGGTCCTCCGGTGCCCTCCCGGTCGGCGCCTATCACCGCCGTGTCGCCGGACACCGCCACCGAGCCACCGAAGTAGTCACCCGCCTGCGCATCCGACGCCATCAGCTTAGCTACTTCGTCTACCGGATAAAACGAACTAGCCGCTGTAAACTCGTTGGGTGCGGAATATAAAGAGTAGTATCCTTCGTTGTCTTTGTACCGCAAGCGCCAGTAGTACGTCGTTGATTCCAGCAGCCCTGACGCCTCATAACTGACAGACGTGCCGGCGACATCGCCCGTGTCAATGACGGTTGTAGCAAAGGTCTCATCGGTTGACACCTGCCACTGCCCCGCCGTCATTGGCAGGTCGTTCACGTGGCTGTACGGCGATCCAGTAAGCGTAACGGAGCCACTTACGTCGGTGGCACCCTCCGGTGGGCTGGTGCCGCTCGGCGTAACTACCGGTGTGACAACTACGGTAAACCCTGTAAGTGCGGATAATTCGCTAAACTCGTCTTCGATCGTCTCATCCCTATACTGCCATTTAAGCGTCGAGGCTAAAGGTAGTCCGGTGATAAGCACGTGCGAGGTCGCCGGTACACCCCCTACGGGCAATGACTCGCCCTCATAAACCAAAACTGAGCGGTCGTAAATATAAAAAAGTCGACGCTTTTGTGGGACTGCGTAGAGGGGATAGTAAACGTCACCGACCAAATTAGGCAGGGTAGGGACATCAACGGCACCGTTGGCAGGCGTCACGTTTAAAGACTCTTTAGTTACACGTGTACTGTTTAAGGCTGCTCGTGGTGTGCCTACTTTCCTAAGCATTATAGACTCCCGTTATGGTGACGCCGCTGACAAACGCATTGATTTCAAGAGGGGGGTTGTCCGCAGCCCCCCCGTCTAGTGCCGCCATATCAACCTCTAGACGAAATATTTCGTTGATGCCAACAATATGGAATCCTTCCATATGAGTACGGCCATGATTTAGTTTCTCCACCATGATACCGCTCTGCATCAGTCGAACATCGACTATGTCACGATAGAGCGCCTGTGGTACTTCTAAGATCATTTCCTTCACCACCGCCTGAGTCGTGCCATCGTTGGTGATCAAAGGAAAGGATAGCGTACACGCCTCGGCTGGGGGTGACTGTGCCATGCTTTCGTTTTTAAAGACTTTTAGTTGCTCACTCATTTGATGAGTACTCCTGGGATGGTGGTGTGTTATCCGCCGGCGAAGGCGAGGAGGTATGCGATGGAGACCGAAGCCCCTGCGGCGTCCGCGGAATCACTGATTGCGGCGCTTTGGGCGTGGGACACCGGCTTGTCCATGTCGGACGTGTTGTTGACGTTGGCCAGTCCTACGTCACCTTTGGTGATGCTCAAAGCAGCTTTTAACTGAGCAGGCGTAGATGGCCGCATGTAATCACTACCAATGGTTTTGGTGGTGTAAATGCCAGCAATATCTGAGTTCGTGCTCGAGTAACTTGAACGAAACAACCTGGCCCACGTATCCCCACTGCTGTCCCGTTGCATTATAGAGTCGGCCATGGCGGTGCTTGATACACCTAGATTGGGTATGTTTGACAAACCCACATCGGCTTTGGTTGTAGCTTGCGCTCTAAGTGAAGCATAATTTCCAGACGCATCGAATGGACTGTCTACGTTGAACACAGTGCCTGATAAAGAGATACCCGTACCTGCACTATAGGTTGTGTTCGTATCGCCCGCGAGTGCGCTTGCAGGAAGTCTAGACTCTGGTATAGTGCCTGTGTCGCTTCTCAGGAACTGTGTGCTGCTCAGGCTATCCAGTGCGGCAGAATCAGCAGCTTTAGCGCCACGTGCAAGGTAACGTCCGTCATAACTTTCACGGCTATAATTATCTACACTGGATAACCCCACATCGGCTTTAGTAGTTCCTGCCCTAATAGCAGCAACACTTGTTGTGGCGGCATCAGAAAGTGTTGACACAACTTTATTAATAGCTTGCCTTATGCGTTGCGCTGTCCACGCGCGGCGCGCGGTGGACGTACCTGCTTCGGCTTCGACTTGACTGACCGTATCACCTGACCACTCCCGGCTGTCGCTAAGGCGACTGTCACCGGTGTCTACTTTGGCGTTCAAGGCGACTTGCAATCCAGCGATACCACTGACGCTCAGGTTTTCCAGATCCGATCGGTTCAGCTTTACGTAGTCGACCACCTCTTGGAGGGTGTCGAGGCTGGCGGCATCGGACTGCAGTAAGGCGTTAATGGTGTCTACGTGATCTTTTAAGACCTTGCCCATCTTTGCGCTAAGGGGAACATTGGCGATGTCTACCGACAGCGAGTTGGCGATGTCCGCAATGGCCACTTTGGCGTTTAACGCCGTCTGTTGCGCCGTGGACACCGGTTTGTTGGCGTCAGAGGTGTCGTCGACGTTTCCTAAGCCTACATCCTCGGCGGTGGTGCTGCCTGTGCTGGACAGTGTGTTGGTGTATATCACGTTATTCTCCTACTGTCTCAAATCGTAGCCCAAGAAATCCATCACCCAGGTGTTTTGGGTGCCCGACCATACCAGACGCCCACAAGACCCACTGGAGTTCACAGTAAGGTCGTCAGCTTGCCCCAGGATGGTTTTTCCGTTGCGAAGAAAGACCATGTTGTTGACTGAGAAGTCAACTTCAGCTGGCCGCCACTCCACGGTATCTCCCTCCGCCGGCGCTGCGGGCAGCGTATACGTACACGACCCTTGGGCGTTGTCCGGCATCAGTTTGATGGGTGCTGTCAGTGTGGCGTTTTTAGCGGGAATTTTGAAACGGTGTGGATCGTCTACCATCTCATCCACGGTGGTTTTATTGTAATACGCCGACCGTATAGCCGCAACCAGGGCCTGTACGGCAGTCCGGGTATCACCCAGTTTGTCAAGAAAAGTTTGACTGGCCATGGGAGTCTCCTGAATGGCGTTAGGTGGTGCTCTGCGCGGTCACTGGAACGTGTGACCGACGTGACCGCATCGGGAACCTGCGCCATTTACGGTTGCAGAGATAGGATCATTTCGTTAATCACGTACATAACCTCACCCATAATCTGGTTGAACTCGGTTTTGCTGAGGTAGTTGATGGCCGCGGACTGGGTGGACGATTCAATCGAACCCCCTGGGAAAGGTATGGTTATAGCCGAACCAACGTCTATACGATCTAGCAATGCTTCGGTGGATTCCAACTGGCCGGTGTCCACAAGGCGTTGCAGGGTGGTGGCTATGGCGTCTTTGAATTCCTGCAGGGTAAACGTCACCTCCATCCGTGAGATAAAGTACTCGATTAACCCAGTGGGAGTGTCCAAATAGGCAGGAACCTCGGTTATAAGGTCAGGCACTAAGACGGTTTCATCGTTCAGGTGAGCGGTGATGCCGTCCACATCCGCGATCAAATCGTTCATGGCATAGAAGAACTGATTTCGAGACACGAAATATTCGGGTGCGTAAGTCATGCCTGGGTTAGACGGATCGGCTGACAAGTGATCCAGGGTTTCTTGGATGGACGCTATAACGCTCGTCAGATGGTCTTTGCGCACGTAGTCGTCAGCTGCGTAACCGCCCAGGTGGGTCGAGTCTTGGGCCGGGGAGCGTCCTACATCAAACGTTGATGCCCACACCACGCCAATCGGCTCCTGATACACCACGGCGGGACTGAACAGGTATTGGTGCCCCCTAGACAAGTCGTTTAACGTCGTGGAAGATCGGTGTGCGGTGGTGGACATCCACAGTTCCACACGCCTAGCGGCTTCGTCTTTTTTATAGCCAAAAATGGATAGGCTTGTGCTCGTGGACAGATTGACCACGCTCAACTCCACGTCCATCGCGATCGGGTCAGGATCCTGACCCGCGGGGGGCACGACCGCCACAGACTCGGCGTGTACGCCCAAGGTCAGCATATACACAGGGGACGAGGTGGTATTCGGCTCTTCAGCGCCTGCGACCATCAACACCAGATCCGACGTCGGCGAATCCACCAAGTTTAACGAGCCCAGCATGGTCCAGCTGGCCATCTGATCGTAGACAGGATCGAACACATACTGTCGGGCGTAACCTGAAAACACGCCTTCCTCATCCGGAGCGTTGTCGTCTTGAGCTTTTTGTAAAATAGCCTCACGGATGTTCGACAGACTGGTTGTTACATCGGACATACCAACCAAGTCATCCACGGAGAACTCGTGGTCTACGGGTGGAAAAGCGGTCGGTAGATTGACAACGTTGTCCCAGTACGTAGTACGGGGGTTGAGATGGCGCTGAACCAACAGCCCAACAATCGTCACCTCGTCTAGGGTCCACGGTCCACCGACAGTACGGTACTGACCGATGCGCACGTTTCCAGCCAGGTCATAACGCAAGAACACAATCGAACCGTACACCGCCTTAGCGGTGTTGAGCGTGGCGGCTTGGAACTGATGCCCGAAGTGAAAATCCACACCTTCTTTGAGCTCTTCACCGGTCTCTACGTGCCACAGTTTAAAACCATCTCGGTAAAAAGGGGCCCGACGAGGAATGATATAATGGAACTCACCCTGCTGTACAGGGCTGATTGCCTGGTATTCGTCGGACACAATGTTGTCGTCTGACGTACCGTTCGGGTCAAACGGGTAAGCGTAATGGTTGCTGGGCATGAAGATCTCCTTTTTGCCGCGGTTTGTGGCCAGTCTGATGCTATAGAATATCGCCCATCCCCCAAGATTTCACGAGGAGTTTTCGAATGTATGCATACCAAAGTGCTTGGGTGCGTGAGCACAATAAAGGCCAATACGAACAAACCAACATACAGGACACCTCACTGACTGAGGTGTTCTTAAAATACGATCACATTTATGTGTATTTAACCAACACCTACGCCCCTGATACAGTCTTGGGTCTGGATCTTACGACCTTGCGTTCTGAACTGATGCTGATGAGTGAGACGCTGGCCGAATATCTGGCGTCCCTAGGCAACGCCGCGTTACCCACCGACACGCCCCCACTAGAGCGTAAGGTCACATCAGTGACCTATCAAGACGCACGCCGCGGCGGGTGCTATCTGCAACGCATCTACCAGCACGCCCATCCAGATAGCGAATACCCTCTGGATGATAAACGCAACTTGTTAATTCAGTCGCCAGATGATGACGACAACTATGTACTCTTTCACCAAGACCACCTGGTGACCCTGGGCGGCTACATTCACCGTACGGAGCACACCGCTCACGGGGTGCTTGTGCCCCACGCTGTGGAGACTCTGGAGCAGTCTGGTGTAGACACCGTCGGCTTGATGTCTTTTGCCCAACAAGGCGGTGTACAACAAATCCACTTAGGACCCGATGACATCCACCCAGATGGAAACGGAAACCCATTAGGCAAACGGTTTGCCATTGACTTTGAAGAACCCATAGGCCATAAATCGGTCGGGGTGGTCATGCTGGGCCGTCTGATTTTGGATCCTCGCATCTTACGCAAGTTCAACGACCGCCGCATACTGGTGGATGTGGAGCGGTTGGATTTAGAGACGCTGTACCAGCACGCCCGTCGGGATATCCCTTTGGGTGACTTGCCTATAGAGCCGGTGCGAGGTCAACCCGATGTGGTGCTGATTGCGCAGTTACGTTCGGATGAAAACATCCGCGCCATCATGGCACTGCCACAATCGATGGTGGTGGTGTTTGATGCAGAGCGTCTGGTGGAAACCTTCCTACCTCTGTCAAACAGTGGGGTCAGTGGGCGTGCCTACAGCGATCAGCTTCCCACTGAGCCTGTGATCGGTGCTCAGGGTCTGTATGTAGACTACTGGGTACAGAACGACTGGGGGCGGTACGTATTGAATTTCCCAGAACAATGGGTCCGTCGGTATTTTCACGACACCTACGACGGTCAGGATCGTACGGTGACCACCGGTCACCACTCCACGGTACACCCCAGATACACCCCCCACTTTCGCCGACATAGGCTGGAAACCCAAACCTTGGAGTAAAAGAGCGTGCGCTTAGTTATACACAAACACCTGGTCATTGATAAAGACCGCCCTCTCGTTTTTTTGGTCATGGATGGGGTATACGGTTCCGACTTCTGGGGCAGTAGAGACTACGTACTGAAGTCATTATCCGTGCCTTTGGTGCGGATGCTGTTAAAGCATCGCGCTCAGGTAGTCATGGTCAGCAGCCGGTTTAACCACCGAGTAGATGCCTCTTACGCTGAGGTCAGTGAGTTTCTAGAGATGTTTGGCCTGGCGCCGTTAGGGTCCTTGGACACGCAAGGCGGAAAGGCTCAGGGACGTGCGGTGGCTGAGTGCATAGAGTACACCCGTCACAGTCAGGCAATCGTGATTGACGACTGTGACCACTTCTACCGCGATGAGCGCATTCCAGTTAGAAGTGTCGTAGCACCATCGGGGCGACACGCGATGCAGGCAAAAGACATGGAGTTGCTCAGTAACTTATTGACAGCATAGTAGCAGGAGGGCACAATGCCCTCCTGCTATGCCGCACCGGTGATACGGTGAATCGTTAAGTAAGGTCCGCGTGTGAGTTAAACTCCTCCAAGGTGGTGATGTTTTCTTTGTCGAGCACTAAGGTCTGCGCGTGGGTCATGGCGCCGTACCCCGAGAGGTCGTGAGAGATCATGAACATCTGAGGAAACACCTGACCGCCCGCTACCTGCTTGATGTAGTTCATCAAGCGACTGACGTGAGTGGGGTCTAAGTTTTGTCCAGGCTCGTCTAGGTACAAGGGAATGTCCTCCAGACCCAACGACAGCTGCGCCACCATCTTAAACGCTAGATTAACGATCTCCTGTTGACCTGCAGAGCCGTTTTTGACGTCGGGTGTGGTGATCGCGCCGTTCATAACCTCCAAAGGAAACTTGTAGTCCAGATCCCCGTCCTCTACGTGACAGGGCAGCACCGTCAGCTCGTAGGTCCAGATCTCTGAGATGATCTGATTAAGCTCCTCACAGAACTGCCCGATGAACCCACTGATCTGGTCGGCGATGATCCCCTCGGTCGGCGACAGCGCTTTGACCAACAGCTGATACGATTTTAGGTCCGTCTCAGCGGTGGCCAGTGACTGCTCCAGATCCTCTGTCATCCGGCGGATGGTCTGGTCTTCGTGCAACGACCGATGCGCGAATGACAGTTTTAGGTTGTGTTCTTTGATCAGATCGTTCAGCAGTGTGTTGCGTTTTATGCCGCACAAGTCCACCACGCACTGATACGCTTCGGTTTTCAGCGACTCTACATGCTGCAGTCCGTTTAAGAAACCCGCGATACGCTCCTCGTAGTGCCCCAGAGCATCGTACACCGCAGACTCTTGATCTATCAACGTCTCGAGGTCCGCGTACTGATCGTTCAGAGTCTTCAGTCGACCTTCCACGGACTGATCGTCTAGTCGATGCTTTTTGACCTCCTCTAAGATCGAGACGATCTCCTGAATACGGCGGTGAATAGGCTGACGTTTCCAATCCTCTTGAACGAGGAGTTGATACTTACGCACCAGACCTTCTCTGGAGGCGGGATCTTTATGATACAGGCCCTGTGATCGAAACAGGTTCCACAAGGCGCTGTGCCCTGAGAACCGCCCTGTGACTTCTATGAAATCCTGAACACACGAGGCTTTCTCTCTATTTATACGAATAGACTTGTCGCATTTAGCGATGTCCGCTTCTATTTCTTCGATCTGTTTGGACAGTACCGCATCGGCTTTGGCCAACTTACCGTCGATCTCCTCATCCACACCCGGCTTCCACCCGTGGGAACACTTAGGGCATTTGACCGTCTCACATTTGGCGTGATGCTCTATCTGCGCCAGTATGCGATGGTGACGGTTTTTTACCGTGGTGAGCTCACGCAGTTTGCCTTCCCGCAGTTCTTCGTACTTACCGGCTTCTTCGCGGTACCAAATAGGCTCATCCGTCGAGGGCAGTGTCGGTAGCACGGTAATCAGTCTGTGCACCATCGTCTCCAGGTCGTCTGAGGAGCCTGTGGGCACCTCATACACAAAAGACGGGTAATCTGCCACGATAGACTTCCGATACTGCTCAGTGGCCTCTACGATGGCACCGTGAGTGCCTTTGAGTGTGTTTAACTCATCGTCCAACGCATTGATAGACATAGCGCCGCTGTCGGCGGTGGCTCGGATGATCTTTTCTAACTGACGATACTCGTTATTGATGCCGGCCTGTTGACCGCGGTGAGTAGCCTGACGTTCTTTAACGGCACCCAGGGCACTCCGGATATCGTCGGTGGAGCCGAACTGATACCCTTGGGGTGGTGACAGGTCCATGTACAACAACTCGATCACGGTACGGTTGAGCACCGATAAGACGTGATCAAACTGATCAAAGGTCATCTCGGACGCCCAATCGCGGTCCACTTCACGCAGCAGCAGGGTCACCATCTTCTGCAGTTCAGCGATTTCTCCTTCCAAACTGGCCAGGTCGGTTTCTTTCTGGAGCTTTTGTATCTCCGACGCCAGTTTTTCTTTTAGATGATTGACTACGCCTTTGGTTTGCCCGATCTTACCCCGGGCTTCCTTAAAGATGCCCAGGACGTAGTCCAAGTTGGTGTTTGATAACCGCATGAACCACTCACGACGTTTCATAGGCGCCATCTGGGTGAACTCGGTCTCACCCAGCAGCAGCGAAATGACCTCGGTGGTCAAACCGAAGTGCTGGCGGACCAACTCGTCTTGTACTTTGCCTGTGCCGCCTTCGTTTTGTTCCACCCCGTCCATCTGGAAACTGTGATGGGCACCTTTTACAAACGTGGAGCTGATCTCGTATTCTTTTTGCTGGTGGGTGCAGCGCAGGAGATAGTGGCCGCCTTTTTCAAAGTCGGCCTGACGCTGAGCACGCGGTATGAGGCACTGCAGCACGGACGATTTACCGGAGCCGTTACGGCCCACTAACAGCTGACGTACTTGCTCAGGCTCGTACACGAGCCGCTCACGGCCGTTGAGCATGATGCGCTTGTACTGGTACAGTTCTAAGAAGTTAATAAACATAATGAGCCCTTAGTCTGGTGGTCGCTGCTATACACTATAGCAAACTACTGATAATCAACCGGAGCGGTACGATGGACGAATCCAAACTGCATTTCTACTCGGTCGGACGCGTGGCAGAAAACAAGCTCTTAAGTGAGCATGTGATCTGGGTCACTCCGGTGGAGCACTTGCCCATGATGGATGGGGAGATAAAGAAAGACCCTCAGCCGTTAGAGATCAAAGGCATCGATAAAGACGACAACGAATACCAAATGGAGCTGACGTTCGACAACGTGGTCCCAGCCCATTGGTTGCCCATGGGCTCCAACCGTCAAACGTCACCGGATGTTCGCCGGGGTGAACGTGTCTTAGTGTGGCGCTACGCAGACGCCGATCGGTTCTACTGGACCGACATGGGTTTGGATCAGCCGTTGCGTAAATTGGAAACCGTAAGGCACGTGTATTCTGCGACCAAAGAAGAAGACGCCCCCGTCAGTGCGGACAACCATTACTACGTGGAAGTCTCCACTCACAACAAGACAGTCACGTTGCACACCTCACAGGCCAATGAGGAGCCATTCTCGTACGATATCCAGATCGACACGGACAAAGGTCAAGTCACCCTCACCGACAACGACGGCAACTACCTGCACCTGGATTCCAAAGCCATGCTGTGGCACATCCACAACAAAGAAGGCACCGAAGTCAAACTGGATAAGAAAGAAATCTGGGGGTACGCCAAAGGACTGATCAAAGTACGGTCGGACAAGAAAGCCCACATCACCGCGCCATTAGTGGACTTAGGGGAAGAGTCCCGTCTGGAGCCCTCAGTGCTGGGTGACAAGTTGGCGGATTACATCACCCTGTTAGAAACGTGGCTTAACAACCACAACCACATCGGTAACATGGGTATACCCACCAGTGTGCCTATAGTGCCCCACGATGCAAGTACCGCAAAGCACGTCTCGCGCACGTACAGCGTCACAAATCGTAACAGCTGAGGAGTATACGGCATGGCACTTGTGCCTTCTAAGTTCTCATCCGCCATGGTGAGGGATTACACGTCGGTGGTCACCCACGGGGCTAAATGGGAAGATGGGACACCAGTGGTGTTTAACCGCACCTTTCACGACTTCTTCTCCAACAACTACGAAGACTACGCTCGGGACGGCGTCGTGCTGGGCGCTACCAACGAAGGCGGCACTGAGCCTATCCTAAGAAGTTGGTTGGTGAATCTAAACACCGGGGATAACATACTGCGTTTTGCGGTGATCTTATCGGAATACTGGGATACGGTCGCCCTGATACCTGGCCCCCCTATGCACGGAGGCATCTCCACCGTGTCGGTGAGTAACGATGCGTTGTCTCAGGTGCCTGCGTTTGAGGCCTCTATAAGAGCCTCCATGCGCGACACGGCCTCTACGCCCTGGTACTTGGAGTTTGTCACGAACATACAAACCATCGGTGTGGCGGCGGTCACCTGGACGGTGATCGAGCTTATGCCCACGCCCGCTGGACCTGTCCCCACCCCTTTCTTGGAGAAGATAACCTGATGGATATCAAAAGTAAAGTCACATCACGTCTGAGCAGTGAACGTTCAGACGTCACTGCTTTACAACGTGATACGATTGCCACAGTGGTTAGCGATGCTATCAGAGCATGCCAAGATAGTCCGGATAAAGATATACGTGAGGCGATCGCTGAGGTAGATATTAGTGGTATGAGTCCCTACTGCAATAGGCTACTGGTCAGTGAGCGTGGGTATATGTTTAACCTGGTACGGTCGTTCTTAGCTTTGCGTTAGTTTCAAGTGAACTAAATCATTTCAGATATACATTATTAGTGGGATAGATATCGGTATCTATCCCGAGATACACATGTATCTACATCTGTGCTTTGCAATTCAGCAAAGTACTCCATCCTTAAGGGGATTATTATGAACACAGCTTCTTTGGTTTCCGTGATTCGTGACGGCATTGCGACTCAAAACCGCGAGACCGCGCTGGTGTCATGTCACCGCGGATGGGACGGGGATATCGACCAGGATACCATCGCACAGGGTGTGATGGAGCGCTACCGCGCTCTGGGTCGCGCCTACGCCGTGGAGGGAGGCGTTGCCTTCCGCCGTACGGGGTTGGGTAACGTGGCGTTGGTGCGCCTCGGCGCCTTGGGTCTTGAGCTGGAGGTGATATCGCTGCGCCAAGGCGTGGTCCGCGTGGTGGACCACGACACCTTTCACTCGCATGAGGTCTCTGACATCACGGCGTGGATGCAGGAGCATGTCTACCACTAGGTAGACATGCTATACAGGGGCCTCCGGGCCCTTTTCTTTTTTTGCCTGTGTACGGCATAGACGCACCCCAGGCACTGTGCCTGGGGTGCTATGCTAATGTATTACACCGCAGCGATGCGGTTAACCTGACTGTACACTTTTCGGATGTCCGCCATTCGATCCACACTATGTCCGTACAACATCCACCCCGGCACTCGACTGAAAATAAGATGGCACTCTTCTTCAAACGCCCTCTCGTTAGCCACGCACTGCGGGTTTGTTTGTGGGTCTTCAGACCACATGGCTTCGTACAATCGAAACGGTAAGTCGAACACGCTCTTATCGCTGACGTTGTCAACGCATCGGTAGAGTGTCTCATCTTTGAGCAGGTCCATCACGTTTTCGACTTGTCGCTTGCGGGCGTTGATGTACACCCGTGTCAAAAAGAGTATTCGTTTTTGCTTGCGGGTTAATATAACCCCAAGCAGCATCTCCTTTACGCATTGCAAGAAATACGCGATACTGAAAGGTTGTTTCATAAACACTCCCCCCATTTCAAATCCCCTTTAATGGACACGCGTCAAGTTAGCCCAATGCCCACTCCATAGTGCGTGCCCATGGTCTGTGGTGATAAGCGTCACGACACGAAAAGCTGTGTCGCTGACGCGCCGTGTGATTACCTGCACCTCTGGGTGGTTGTCCGCCAGCTTAGCCAGTACGTTCCGGGTAGGCAGATCCATACTCACGGTCAGTTGTACTGGCTGTGTGATAGGTTCTGATCCACACCGATGCATGACGTCCACTACGACGGTCGGGGCCGCGACGGTAATCGTCTTTTTTAAAACGCATCCCTTAACAGGGTCATTGTCATACACAGCGTCTGTGATTGTGGTCACCGCCTCAGAGGATGACAGTGTACCTGTCAGCTGCCTACCCAGCAGTGCCTCTAAATCATCAAGTTCGTCTAAAGCACGGTAACTGATCAGTGGAACGCGCAACACGCGGGCCACTTCACACTTACCTAGCTCATACATATTACCGGTGGCTCGGTTAATGCGAATAGCCGACTGGCCATACTGACGAAGGCGGTCGTAAACCACCGAACTGAACACGTTGTTCAGTCGACCTACGGCGATCTGTCGTATGTCCGGATCACTGATGCGGTGTTGGGCTTTGCGGATTATTTCCAGCACTTCGTCCGGTTTGTGCAACGCCACCACACTGTACGTATTGTTGCTGATGCGTTTGCCGTGGTCGTCGTCTTCGTCGTCATTGCGCCCAAGGTGGTACAACACATAGGGCTTATCCCAGACGACGTGTTCCGCCTCGGCGGAGTCGGTGTTGAAGTACCAGGTTTGTGTCCCTAGGAGTCGGTTGTGTTCGTAGTTGGTTTTCCAATGGCCATCGGGTGCGTGCAGTCCGTGCACGGCCCGGTAGTCTTCGAACAAGGCGTGGTTGATTGACAGATTCGCCATGAGGTCCGCCCGCTCGTTGCCGGCGTCCCCTGCGTGCCCTCGCACCCATTCCAGTTTGGGGGGATTGTCGGAAAACAACTCAAACGCCTCGATCAGCTCTTTCCAGTACTTCTGGTTTTTGACCGGCTCACCGGTAGAGGTCTTCCAGTGGTTGGCCATCCACTTATGGACACGTTCGTTGTAGCCGCGTACCACGTACTCACTGTCTGTCTTAAGAATCAAAGACTCTAAGGACGTGTCAACCTCAGACATTTCTTTGTTCTTATTGCTTTTCTTTTCAGCAAACTCGGTTAACAGCTCGCGTTGGATTTGATCGGTGCCAACAAACTCGTGTATGTATTTCAGTGCTTCGATCACGCCTTTGAGCTCGGCGATGTTGTTGGTAATGATGCCTGGGTCTGTACCGAAGCCTTCGGCGTAGCGCAACAGCGTCACCGCTTGGGATTTATCCACTTCAGACTTGCGTTGCCACCCTAAACGCGTAGGAAGGCCCTTAGGGTGCCCTGCACCCTTCTTAGCCACCTCAGGTGTAAAGAGATACCCATGAAAGCCGTAGCCCCCGTAGTGTTTGCCTGAGACCGTCTTACAGCCTCCGTCGGTGTACATGATACAATGCATGGATCTACTGCTCCTGTGGCTATCGGTCGTCTATCCAATACAGGAGATGCCTACTTTTTAAGGGGTCGGGCCGGGTACAACCGAGCAGGCAGTGGCTGTTTTAACGTGTAGTTGCACCGTTCTAGGTAATCCAAATACGCGACTTTTAAGATTAAATAGTTATCGTCCAGGTACGATCTAAGGGCAAACACATAATCGAGCAAGACATCGTTTATTTTCTCAGGGGGGTAGTCGTCTCGCTGAGTCATCATCTTTGTAACGAAGATCGCCCGTGGCGGGTTTTTGGGTGAGGGCGGCCAGTAGAATCGGTCGCATTGTTCTGAGAGTGGGCGTATCGCCACGGGTGCGGTGGTTTTCTCTACAGCCGTTTGGGGTGGACTGCCGGGTGTCAGCAGTGTAATGTTGGTGCTTTGTATCGTGTCTGGAACAGGCAGTGTGGCGGCAACAGGCTCATGCATCGTAGGGTATACGTTGACCACGCACCCCGACACCGTCAGGGTGGTGATGATTAAAAGAAGGTGTTTCAATTCAGCTCTCCCAGACGGTCAAAAAACTCGTCAGTTGATATAGGGCCGTCCGTCTCTACAGGCACCTCTCCAATCGACTCCAATAACGTGTTGTACGCTTTGACCAACTCATCGCGATCGCGGGAACAACTGGCGTTCATGCGTTTGGTACGGTTGAGTTCCACACGAAGCTCCACCGCCTCTTGCTCCAACGCTAAGTAAGACGGGCGGGGTGTGGTGATCGTCTCCAACATGATGCCTGAGTACGTGTATGTGAACATCAACACAGTGGCCAGTAACATTATGGTTATTACTACCCTGAGGGATGGGCGCTGGGATGGGTCTGGATTGCCGAGGGTTTCTTTGTAGAAAATCAGGCTTTCTTTAAGTAATACAAATAGCTCTTTCAAAAGCCTTCCCTCCTTTTTATTGGGATTAACGAAGATCGTATGGTTCATTAAACCGACAATCGTCACATACCATCGTTTACAATTACACCGCCGAGGCTCTCTCTCATGTATACCTTACAAACGTTCATTGGGCTAGATCGTGAGATCGACAACGACCCGAATGTCGTCGCTCCTTTGGGGGAGCTCTCGACTCGATCTCGCACTTACGCACGCGACATACAAAGTCATCGCAAAGACGGATTGGCCGACGTCGTGGCTCACGTCTACAGCTCCAAACAAGACAACACCGACGTCGAGCTTCGGGAAGACGTGTTGGGGACAGTATACACCCTGGTTGAGTACATTTATAACCGGGCACTCAGTGGTCAAACCACAAACGACAACACCTCGCTGACTGCCAACCTGGAAGCCGACTTAGGCGGGCTGTACACGGGATGGGTTGTGGGGGGAATGGTGACCAACGGTACTCTGTGGATGCCGGAATACGTGGTCGCCTATGTGTTGGGTCAGGGGGAAGACACCTCAGTCCGCGTCTTTTTTGCAGACCAAGCGTTTCAGGACCTGTACGATCAGTACCACATTACCGTATCACACCCGGTGGATGAAATAGACGCGTTGCACGGCAGCATTGGCTCGATCGTGTCATTGACCGCCGACCTGAATACGGCGATGGTGTTTGACCGACTGACCGAGGCGGCGCATCCTTACCCCTACACCCGCTCTGTATCGTTTACCTTTCCGGTGGTCAACCCTAACGACCCATCCGACACGGTAGCCCTACCTTGGACAGTGGCCGTCTACGGTCAAGCCGGCAATAACGTTGACGCCATCTATTCCGCGTTGCGTAAAGATATATTGGCCAACAGCAGTTATCCGATTGAAATCTGGGAAGAACGCATCCCCGACCTGTTTAAGACCATTGAGTTTACCATCGTGCCCTTCTGGAGTCAATACTCTGTTCCAAATCAATCTTTGGAAGCCGGCCTATTCAGTCCTTTGATGCGGTACAGAGACGTCTTTGAGACCCTGCGTACGCACATGCCGTTGTACAGCGGCACACACGTGCAGTACTACGGTGACATCACCACGTACTTGTACAAGTCCATTGCTTTTGGGGTGTGCGGCGGACCTGAAAACCGAAACGAGCTGTTCGACATTCGTTCTTTTTTCCCTGACTACGCAACTCTGTCTACTACCTCTATCGATTTTAACCGCCTGTCGCCAGAGACGCGTGGGTTTGTGCATCGTCTGGCGGAACTGCTGTTGCACGCAGAGTCTGTGGGTGAATTCACCCTGCTTCCAGCCGGATACTCTAAGATGTGGCGCGAGAACAAAATGTTTGTGGTCACCACGTATCAAAACATACAGTTCTACACACTGTCTAAGATGTCCTACGTACCCGTAGTGGGCACGGGTGCCCTATGAGACGTGTGACGCTTTGTACATGGCACACCAAATGTCTAGTGGCGGTGCTTTTAATGCTGACCCCCGCCGTGAGCTGGGGTGGCACCCAATGGCTTCTTGATAATATTGCATCATGATACCCTGTACGTCAGTGCGGGGATATAAGGTGCGCTGCATAGACTGCCAGGATGTGGTCTAAAAGACCACAGATAGACATCATAGCCATGTAGTACACACGTAGGGGTGTGCATCCCGCACACCCACCTACCCAGGAGGTCCCATGGAAAAAGGCTATAAGTACCGTATTTACCCAAACGCTGCCCAGCGCGACCTCCTGTCGCGCACCTTCGGATGCAGTCGTCTGGTGTACAACCGGCTGCTGCACACCTCGTCCGAGGCGTATGCGGCTCATCGCGCCGATGCCACACTGCCTAAGCCGCAGGTGACCGGCTACGGTCACGTGTATACTTTACCAGCTCTCAAAGCGGAACTGCCATTTTTAACCGAGGTCTCCAGTGTCGTCCTGCAACAAGCAGCACTCGACCTCGGTCGGGCGTACAGTGGGTTCTTTAAATCACTCAAGAGTAAAGGCAAAGCCGGACACCCAAAGTACAAGTCCCGTCGGTCGCGTCAGTCGATACGACTGGTCGGTACAGCGTTTACCGTCACGGGCGATCTGGACTCACCTTGTTTTAAGATCGCTAAGTCCTCTGACCCTATCCGGGTCCGGTGGTCGAGGGCTCTGCCCTCAGCACCGTCGTCTGTGACCGTGTCCCTGGACACCGATGGGCACTACCACGCCAGCTTCGTGTGTACTTACACACCCGAGCCGACCAACGGCGATCGAGTCGTCGGACTCGATCTGGGCATCAAAGCGTTTTACCACGACTCCGATGGTATCACCATCGATGCACCTAAATACTACCGACAGGCCGAGCGCCGACTGGCAAAAGCACAGCGCAAGCTGTTACGTAAACAGAAAGGCTCACGTAACCGACATAAGGCTCGTCTAAAAGTCGCCAAGCTCCATGCGAAAACCAAGCTGCAGCGCCACGACTTTTTGCACAAGCTGACACGGTCACTGGTCGATGACTGCAAAGTCATCGCTCATGAGCATCTGTCGGTGGCGGGTATGGTCCGCAATCGACATCTAGCGAAGTCGATCTCGGATCTCGGCTGGGCGGCGTTTATGGCTCAGCTGGCCTATAAGGCCAGGGAGTCACAGTGGTGCACGGTCGTGCGCATCGACCGATGGTACCCGAGCACGCAGACGTGCTCGGTGTGCGGTCATCGACTCACCGGTGAGCATAAGCTCACCCTGCGTGAGCGTCTGTGGCAGTGCCCCGAGTGCCACACGACACACGACCGTGACGGCAACGCCGCTACGAACATCAGACACGAGGGATGGCGCATCTACGAGCACGAGGTGGCCCGTGGCCACCCGCTAGAGGGCATGGTGGTGCTCGGGGAGTCCCGAGCCGCCTAGTCTACACTCACACGAGGCCGTCGGAAAGACGGACTCGTACCCTATGGGAGGCCGTCGGAAAGACGGACTCGTAAAACGCTTGTGGAGGGAGGGGCCTCTGAGGTGTGCTCACGCACACCGTAAGTCTACCCGATGAAGCAAGAATCCCCGTACTTTAGTGCGGGGAGTTTCAATGATAGGAGATTCAGAAGATGGCCATTCGGTTAACGCCTACATTAGGGCTGGCGGGCAGCTACACCTTAACAGCGCCTTACACACTGAAACCCAACACACTGTACACGTGCCGTGCTTTAAGGTCGT
>Ga0307932_1000009_pt1 | contig 77436 bp, 54 predicted proteins | sample OrgLakmetageno48_FD_201843 | JGI IMG/M metagenome (GOLD analysis project Ga0307932, IMG submission 201843) | Saline water microbial communities from Organic Lake, Antarctica - #48 | ecosystem: Environmental > Aquatic > Non-marine Saline and Alkaline > Saline | place: Antarctica: Organic Lake...
GCATCAATATCAAACTTAGTTTGATCTCTTGTTGCATTATCCTCAATGTTAGATAATTTATTTTGCTCAGTAGTACTGTAAGGTCTCGAGTTACCAGCGTGAAATATTAGGTTGTCGTTGACTCTAGCAGTTCCCCCGTTGTTGGTTCTAAAATCAATTGTGGCAGCACCCGTGCCGACCAATGATTCGAAGTACATTACGTTATTACTGTCAAATCCCCAGGCGCCTGTAACTAACCCACCGTCTTGACTTAATACTATAGTAGCTGTATCGTTCTCGTTAATATTATCACTGTCTGCTATCACAGAGAATACTGCCGGGCCAGTTCCGCCACTAACTGTTAAATTGCCACTAACGGTACCGTCTTGATCGCTACGTAAGAATTGTGTACTAGTAATACTGTCAAGTGTGCCCGCATCAACACCAAGTGCATCAACATCTGCTTTAGACACAAGGTATTCTGAGTCGTTTGTCAGCTCTGATATATTATCGGTTTGTTTAAGAACGCGGTCTGTGCCTATGTTAACAACATAGCCGTCTGCAAAGCTAGCAGTGTCTGTAGAAACATCTACAGAGAAGTCATCTGGTCCTACAACAATACCGTTGCGGACTTTAAAATCTTTAATTGCCATTTAGTTCCCTTTCCCTAAAATTAGCTGTTCATAACTACTTATCTATTAAATAGTTATCATAGTTTTTACTACTTTGTAAGTGTGTGAGTCTGCTGTGGCAGCAGTTGCCAGTAGGAAGACACTACCTCCAGAATATATTGCTGTAAAACTGGCCAGCGGATCTGCAGAAGTATGAATTATTGCATACTCTACAAAATCTGCTGTAACGTTGCTATCATGCACTACTAGAATTTCCTGCGCTTGATAGTCACCTGTGCTGTTGTTTGTTACCTGTACTATCATCTTTGCAGACCTAAACTGCGACCCAACAAACGTAGACACTGTCTGCGGCGACGTAGAACTGAACGTTGAAGTTTCCGAATCTAAAATAAAATCTTTAATTTGAAACGTATCAGTAACTTCTATACTACTAGCAGTAATCGAGTTAGACCAAGACGGTGATCCGCTTGTTGATGTTAAAATTGTATTCTCGACACCAATGGGCAATCGGCTCATACTGTCTGTGTTTGTAGATAACTCTGCCGCCGCAAATATTATATCACCAGCATTATAACTTTGTATGTTGGTGCCGCCCTTGTTTATAGGCACGCCTCTGTTTAGGTTTTCTGGATTAACGAAGAACGAACTTGGACTACCACCCAATGTTGCAGCATCCAGTGTGCCACCGTCTGCTGATGATGTTACATCAACTTCACCTTGTGGAGAAACAGTGAACTGGCTTTTATTAAACGACGATACGCCAATGTTAGTGTAGTCTACGTTGCCGGCTGCACTGCTTGTGGGTAATATTTCCAGCCTTAGATCGCCGTAGTAAAGGTTATCAGATCCAACTGTATTAGAGTCACCTACAAGATTTAATGGGCTGCCGGAGTCTATTCTAATAGTGCTAACCGCTTCGACCCAGACAGAATCTCCTCGTAAAAACGTACTAGTGTTTGCTGCACCGCTAGCTAGTCTCGACGGGGAAATAATGCCTGATACTACGTTTGCTGCGTCTATATTTGTAGCAGACAATGAACTGTAATTATCCAAGTCTCTGCTTGAGGTGTCAGTTGTTCCGGCAATCTCTACATTCTGTAGAGTGAATGTTGCAGTTCCTGTGCCCGCCGATACAGTTAATGATTGTTCTGATTGTATTATGCCGTTTATGCTCTGTACAGCAAACCCTCTATCGTCGTGCAGTGTAAATGAGTTTGTAGTAAGCGCGCCAACGTAATAAAAATTGCCTGATACAAGACCGCCAGGCAGATCAGCTCCTCCTATTCTAACAGGATCACCTACACTATACCCGTGGGAGTCTAATACTATTCTATTAGCAGAGAGTGATATTGTTCTCTTTCTAAAGATGTGTGTGCCTAGTTGGCTAGTAGTAAAATCTACCTTTTGAGCAGGATTTAGGTCATAACGAGAGTATACCTCGAAGCTAGTACTAGTTATTACCTTTACATAGAATATTCCCAATTGACTTAGCCCGCCTATTGAGGCGTTGCCATTGTTGTCATATTCGATTGGGTCACCATCAGTAAACCCGTGGCCACCGGAAACTATTATATATGAAACAGCATAATCTATTTCTCCGTTAGAAGAGTCTCCGTCGAAACTAATAGAATTAAACGAAGTTAAGCTAGCAGTCGTTAGGTCCGGAGCATTATCATCTTCTATATAATCTCTTCTTGTATCTGATGCAGCAAATCTTATAAAGTTTCCAGTAATATCAATATACAATCTATTCTCAGTTGAAGTTACGCCAACAGTAAATGCATTGCCTCCTGATCTGCCACCAATAAGTGCGTCATCAGTTACCGTAAGAGTATCTCCTACAACATAGTTGGCGCCGCCTCTTCTTAAATCAATCTGAGTAACTTGACCGGCAGATACTGTTATATCTGCTGTTGCACCAGCGCCGGCTCCAGTTGAACTGTCTAGCGCTACACTAAGATATGTGCCACTTGTGCTATATCCAGAACCGCTTGGCAAGTCACTGGCATCGATTAAGATTGATAGGCCCTGAACAAAATCAGTTATTTGACCTTGTGCTCGGTTAGCTGCTGACGTTACAGTAGCACCAACAGTGAAGTCAAGAGCAGCGCCACCTTGCGGAGTATCTATTTGTAAGAATTGTGAGTCACCGTCGTCACTTAGGAAAAAGTTTTCCTGAAATTCTGCTTTAGCGCCAGCAGTAGTAACATACAGCCCTACTGGATCCTCAGTTCCGTTAATCTCTAGTGTATTGCCACTGCCTTGTATAAATTCACCAACTACGTTTACTAGAACTACAGAAGTAGCAGAAGTAACAGCTTCTCTTACAAATCCTTCTGACCCAGTGCTAGCTTGAGAGATTCTATCTCCCTTTACTACTGTTATGGCTTGATCTACAGTAATAGATTGTTGCTGATAGACCTCAATAACAATATCACCACTCAACACTTCCTGTGGAGGGATATCGTCTACTAGTTCTAGCCTAGCCTCAAAGGAAGACAGATTGTATGAATTAAACGCTCTTGTAGGAGGAATTACATCAACATTTAATTGGCCTGACGAATTCAACTGTACAACAGCGCCTGGCACCGCAGACGTAGCAACTCTTTTATCAAGAAAATCACCCAAACGGTTGTCCATGAACAGTCGTTGAGCAAGCTGAGTTGTCAGTCTATCGTGACTGGCGCCGCCTGGTTCATTATCGCCAAGACCCGGATCTTTTGATATTTGAGATATTGTTACGTCTGATAGACTAAGCGAGATCGAATCAAGACGTGCAATAGAAACTCGGTTTGCAAAGACTACATTACCTGTTCTGTTTTCTGCTCTTATGAAATTACCTACTTTAAAGTCGCCTAGCTCGTTTGTACCTGAAGCGTATACTCTACCAGGTAGATCTTCAAATTGCTCAAAGCGCTCTATACTTTGGCCACCGTTGCTAGGCAATGCATTGTAATCAGTACCTGATCCTGCATATTCCCATGTGTGAGCAGACGAGTTAACAATAGAAGGCCTATGCAAGTGCAGATCTAATCCAACAGTTTGTGCAACGTTTGTTACGGTTGATCCACCAATTGAACTTTTTATTCTAAATGTAGCTGAGTAGAGGTCTCGTTTGTCTTCAGTAGTAGACACAGGAATATCAGTAGACTGTCCGCTGGCGTCCTGCGTAATAGTAGAAGATGATGTAAAATCTACATATTGCAGTACGTTGCCAATAGTTACTTGATTCAAACTGACTACTAGCGTATTAGTAGCCTGATCCCACGAATATACGTAAGCGCTAGTAGGTGCAGCGCCGGCGGTGCCTGTTATTTCTTGGCCTACTGTAAAGTCTAGTCCTGAGCCACTAAGTGTCAAAATTTGATATCTGTTTGACTGGTTTAATATTTCTTCTATGTAGTATTCTTCGCTACCTACAATCAACTGGTGCGTGCCTAGTGCAGGCGCATCTATAGTTGTAGTTTCGGTCAGAGCTTCATCTTCGTATAGTCTAAACACGTCCGATGATAATTGCTCTACATAATAATAAGATCCTGACAATAATCCTGCGATCTCATTGTTGCCATTTGATTCGTATCTTACCCTACTGCCGTTGGTGAATCCGTGGTTTATTACTGTAAACGTATTTAGAGATAGGTCCACTGCGTTGGCGTCGGGATCAAAGTTAAATGTAGTTAACGAACCTTTAAAGTTTTCTGTGATATCAACATTGTTGGAATTAATGAAACGTAAAATAAAGTGTTCGACAGGGGTTCTTCCGAATCCTATAACATTAAAAGTAGTAAACCCGCCGTCTACGCCGTTGCTAGCAATAATTCCTTTGTCGAAATTAAACGCAGTGGGTCTGAAACCATTCGAACGAAGTGCGTACAAACCAAAGTTTGTTGCTGAGTTTGTAATAGATAAGTAGCCACCATTCTGCGCATACGATCCATTTTTACAGAAAATTTGGAAGCATGATACAACTTGTGAATACGCTTCGTTTGTAACCCGCCACCCTGTGCCGCCAAATGACAGCATAGTAAATGCGTTTGCAACAATTGATGGATTTTGTCTTGGTGTATCTCCTACCGGTGGATTCTCCGCTTCATCTTGGAATCTAGGTACGTTGGGACTGCGAACTTTGTACCCGTCATTGTAAATGCCGTTCGCTCCCAAAAACGATATAATAGAGCAGTTCTGTATATATGGAGATGCAGTAACCAATGTCTTCTGAAAAGGAAGTTCAGGATACTCAAATCTGTTAACAGTTCTATCATCTACGTCGTCAAATGCAACAGCATAGTCAAATCGGTCCTGAGGACGACCTTCTGGGTCGAGCAAATCCCTAAATGTAAATTGAGTAAAGTACACTCCGTCTCGTATTCTTAGAAAGTCACGCAGAGGATTAAGGGGACGCAATACACAGTTTCTTAAAGAGTCGCCTGCAATACTACAAAAATCAGGAATTAGTATAGGATTTTGTTCATAATATTCGCCCGACGAAACCTGAATAGTTTGTGCTGTAATTTTATATTGTGGATCTACTACTGTAGCAAGAAGATTAATACCTTGTTCTAGTACGTCAATAGTAATCTGATATAGTGATGAGAGGTCAGCAACAGCTACGCTTCCCTGTGTTTTAGTTGCGTCAGTTACTTGAGCTACTGCTGATTGATATCGACTTCCAGTTTGATCATTTTGTATAACTCGCAATGACAATGTTTGAAGAACTGTAATTGCAGCAGCAGTTTGGGCTTCTTGGCCGTTAATAACTGAAGTTGATCCAGTATAGTAACGAGTAGCTGAAAAAACAGACTTTGAGTTGCCAGTATACTTTAGGTCATACGCGGCTGATTCAATTAGGTACCCTACGTCTCTTGAACACGTAGCAGAATTATATGAGAAGCCGTCCCACATTGAACCACCTGCTGCCGATGCAATCTGTTGTTCTATGTAAGCAATTACTTCTGCTTGCAGATATGCATTGTTTGATAACAATAACTCGGTAGCATCTTTAACGCCAACTGTAGGTGCAACTCTTGGTGAGAATGTATTCTGACTAGCAATCTGTGTAGCACGTTTAATAGTTAACACAGGAGCGTTAATGCCGTCATTGTCATCGTTGCCGGACTTTGCTACTTGTATAGTTTTTGTGCCAGGAGCAAGCTTAATCCAATCAAGGTTGCCTGTTCCGTCAGTCTGCAGTACTTGGCCAAACTCTCCTGGCGTTTTCGGTAGAACAAAACTGTAATTAGTAGACAACCCCAGCGGAATTTTTATTTCAACACCAATCGAGGATGCGTCGCCTTCCTTAATAGTAATAGAATTAGCATCTTCAATTATAAGAGGAACTTTAATACTAGTAGCAGCATTTGTAATTTCTTGAACATTAGTTCCATCAGCAGTCATTACAATTGTTCCGACCGCGCCGGAATTGTCAATTGCAACTGAGGTATCTTGATCGTGTACCTGTTTTGTGATGTCTCTTACTGAATTGTCAGATTGCTTCATAAACACCTTGCCGTCAGTAGTGTTTAAAGCAAGTTGACCTTCCTCCAAATCCGAAGGCAGAGGGATTCTACCTAATACATCACTTCTTTTATGTTTTACCTTACTCGCCATTAATATGTTCCTTCGTCAATTGTGTCTGTCCAAACCGGAGTACCTGCACTATCAACAGTGAATACTTCAAACGATGTTGATGCATTGTTAGTACCTGCTGCATCAGTAACACTAACAGGGTTAGTACTATCTCCATATAAGATACCGTTCAACGTGAGATTACGTTTTCCTATGCCACCTTCCGATACTGCCAGCGCATTTGCTATGCTGAGGTTGCCGTTAATTAGAACGCTGCCTCCTGCTCCTGCAGGTGAAGGATCAATTATTAACTGGCCATTAGTTGTTGATATTCGGTTAACATTGGTATTTAGAAAAACAAAGCCGTTTTGATCAAGTCTTGCAACTAATCTTCCGCCTGTTATAAACTCTAGTTGATCATTATCTTGTTCTGGCGTAGTTTCAGCAGCAATAAAAGTATCACCGTCTGCATCTATAACTCCACCACCACCACCTTGCGAAAGCTGATAGTTAACAATGTCAATTACTGCTCTAGTGTTTGGTAGCCTGTCGTCATCACCATCCTTTGAGATAGAACCATCAAAGTTAGGGGTTACAACAGAGCCTACATAGTTAAGAATATTTCTTTCGTAGTTAACTGTGCCGTCGACACTAACTATACCTGTGCCGCTACCTACTAAAACTAAATTGCCGCCGCCTGTGGTTACTGCATTGGTTCTAATGCCTTTTGTTGCGCCGCCGTCTACCTTAAAGACAAATTGTCCTGGTGATTGAGGATTAACAAGATCCGGAAGATCCTCGTCGTAAACAAGGAATGCATCTGGTCTAGTACCTCGATCGATTTGTAAGCCAGCAGTGCGTTCGTTAGCTGATATTCCGGCGCCAGCCTCGCCACTGTTTACAACTATAATGTTATCACGCACTGCTAGGTCAGTAGACGTAATAGTTGTTGACTCTCCCTGTACTGTCAAGTTCCCGGGTATTATTACGTTATTGCTATCCAAGGTGATGATTCCATCTGGTGCTTTTACGTAATAATCACCGTTGTATATGTTTAGATACTTTGACATTTATTAGTCCTAGAAATTAGATTTGTGTTAAAACTAATACGTTAGCAGTTGAATCATCTGAGATTTCCCATTTGTAAACATTGTTGTCAAAGTCGATCACTGTTCTATTTTGTAGCTTACGAATGTTTACTGTCTGGCCTGCTTGATTAGATCCTTGTATAACCATTTCGTCATCAGCTGGCGCTGACTTATCTACTAAACGACAGCTACCTTGATTTGTTCCGTCATTGACAACGAACATAGTTTCCGAGCGTTGACTTACAATGTAGCCTTTCTCCGTTACTGCGTTTGTTCCTATTTTTACAATAACACTAAAGTTACCGTCTTCAACTCCATCTACGTTAGCACCTAGATATCTTTTATTAATTGGACGTCCCATTTGTTTTCTCCTTGGTTACGTTCTAAGTAATACGCGGTGGGTCACTTCCGCATAAGTCCACTAGTCTAGTGGCACGATTATAGACACAAGTATTTATCTATCTAGCATCGAGGACACAATCACAAAAATAGGCCCCGAAAGGCCTATATTCTTTTCTTTCTACCTAACTTTACAATATTAGCTAAAGCTAACGTTACCGTTAGTAATGCCAACTTGGCCTAGGTAGTCTGATGCGTTACCAAGAGATGACGCAGTGTTGCTTAGTTCTACATAACCGTAACGTGTCATAAACGATACAGTTGGTTCGAACGTGCTTGGATCAAGTACAACACCTGAGCTCATAAGCGGAATGTATGGGCAATAGAACGCTGCCGCATCTGATTCGCTTGAACCTTTGTAACCAATTAGTACTGGTGCGCTGTCAGATGCATAAGTGTTAACATATACCTTCATAGCGTTGTTCAAAGTACCAACCATCTTAGTGTTAGTCGGAGCTTCAAAAGTACCTTCTGTAGTACGAGCAAACGCACTAGTAGTAGCACTCTGTAGAATGGTCAGTGCAAACGGACTAACTACAGTCCAGTTACCTGAGCCACGACGTGTACGCTGAGCAATCAAGTTGCTTACGCGGTTGATCTGAACAGCTAGTGCAGCGTGCTCGTCACCTACGAATGTAGCAGTACCACTTACAGCAGCTTGGTCATATGTTTCGTATGTGCCAGCTAGGCTGCTTAGTGAAGTAAGAACTTCTTGATCAATTTCAGCGGTAATTTCTTGTGCAAGAGCAGCCATGATTTCTGCTTCTACATCAATACCGTGCTGTGACTGTGCATCCTGTGCTGATTCAAAAGTCCAACGTGCACTCAACTTACGAGTTTTCGCTTCAACTGTTTGCTTCAAGATTTGGATGCTTAGACGGTTACCAGCGGTACCTTCAAGTCCTGCTGTAGGTGCTGCTCTGCCAGTACCAGTATTACCTGAGTATGCTTCTGCAATCTTAAACGGGCTCAGTGCTTCTTCACCAGCTACTGCACCGCTTGCGCCTGTGCCTGCTGTGTCGCTGTAGCGAACACGCAAGGTGTGAATCTGACCAACTGGTCCAGTCATTGGCTGGACACCAACTAACTCGTTTGCAATTACTGTTGGCATTACACGACGAATAACTGGTAAAATAACACGGTTAAGTGTTGCAACATTACCAGCAGAGGTAGCGCCTGCTGTTGCTGATTCCGAAAGATACTTACGAGTATTTTCCAGTGTGGTAGCCATTACAGACTTCTTGTTGCCCTGTAGACCTTCTAGCAGTGCTGTCTTCGTGTCGTGCCAGCGACTTTCTAATAGTTCTGACATAATTGTCTCCTTGATTATAATCCAGCTAGACGTCGTAAGTCAATTACGTTGGTGTCTGCTTTCGAACTAGCGTTGTAGGTTTGCGAATTCTGTTCGCGATTACCTGTTACTTCTTTGCCTTCTGATAGAACTTGTTTCTGCTTTGTAGGACTACGGCTATTAATTACTGCCGGCAAGTACTTGTCAAACGCAGACTTCAGTCTAGTTGTTTGCACTGTTTCCAGTAAGTCTGTCATAATTTCGCGTTGGTCTTTGCTTAATGGTCCAACCAACTCATTAACAGTCTTTGCTCTTGATGTTGATTCTACTAATCGATTCTTTTCATTCTTAGTAGACTCAGCAATCTGGATTGCTTTCTTGGCAGTGACCTTTGCTTCTGAAAGTTGCTTGTCTTTAATAGCAAGTACTTTCATTAGCTTAGCAGTTTCCGAACTTTCATTTAGGTAAGAAATTCCGTATTCTGCTGCAAATGCTTCGAAGATCTTACGACCGAAGTCATTCTTACGTGCAAAGTCAATATCTTCTTTCAATGCCTTAATCTCTTTATTGAGACCTTTTGACACAGTTTCAGTTATTGCCTTTGTGCTTCTTTCAATAAAGCTGACTTTAACTTTACTGAAGTGTGCTTTAGCTTCTCGTACCAAACGAACTTTGGTTTCAGCTAAGTCATTCTTGTCTTCATAAAATTCTGCAATTTCGTTTGACAAGGCGTCTACAATAAACTCTTCAAGCTTGGCATTTTGTTCGCGCATCTTTAGTTTGTCTGTATGTAGTTCTTTGATTTCTCGTTGTAATTGTTCTACAACAAAGCCTTTTAAAAGTTTTGCATTATCACGCATAGCAACTGAATACTTTGCTTTTGCTTCTGCTAGTTGCTTGCGATCGTCTGCAAACTCTGCAATTTCTTCTGCAAGTCTTTCTGAAAGCATTGAGTCGATTGCTTCAACCATAGTTGACTTATCGTGCTCGTATTTTTGTGCAAATTCCTCACGTAACTCTGATACCGCTGCGTGTTTGTTTTCTGCAATCCTTGCTTCCCAGGCTTCTTCAATCTGTGCCCTGACCTCTGACGATACTGCGTCATTTTCAAAGAGTGTTTTCAGTGCATCTATCATTCCGTTCTCCTAGTTTACCGGAGTTTACTGATTATATTAATCAGCGATTCCTTTAGATACTTTTGTGCTTTTGTGTCTTCTCTAGTTGCCTTTGCAAGCTCGTATGCTTGGTAACCCCCGCGTGTATTCATCATGTGTTCATAAATAGCAGTCGGGTATGCACCTGGAGCACTAGGTTGAGCCACAATGTCCACGGTGATTATTTCAAAGTCAGATACTGTATTGCTACCGTCCTCTGAAACGTTACCTGAACCTCTAGAAGAGACACCTAGCTTAACGCCGCTTTCCAGCAACGTCTTCACTAGGTTCCCCATTGGTGTTGGTAATATTTTCATCTTACCATAACCATTGTCATCGTCCATCCACATTTCAGTAATCATATGTGAGACTCTGTCAAGGTTAATATTAAGACCTTCTGGATGATCAACTTCGCCGAGAACTGAATAACCGCCGTGTACTTGATCATTGAGCGTTTTGACAGCCCTGCCTATTTCATTTACAGGATACATTCTTTGATTAGCGTTACGGACTCCACCTTGAATACAAATTCCTTTCATATAAAGGTCTTTGCCATCATTGGCGTTTTCGACAACTATCCTAGCTTGGTCAAATGTTAAATGTTCTCGTAGGTTTTTCATCTAAAAGCCTTCTCCTTTAAGTCTTACTTCGCACGACTTGATAACTTGTTTACAGTACTTGTTGTGCTCTTGTCCGACTTCTCACCTGGGCCTTTCTTTTCAGCCCCGTGGCCTTTTGGCACAGCCTTATTTGCTTTGCCAGCCTTGCCACCCGGTACGTTAATATTACCAGTTGACATATCTTTTGCACTTGTATCACTAAGTGCCGAACCTTTTATAGTTGAATTTGCGCCAGCTTCGCCGTCATTAGCAACATCGCTGCGCACTGTACTAGCTGTTGAGCCGCCCATGTTATTTGGCTTTGCTACTGCTGATTTAGTGTTTTGGCCGTTGTCACCAGTACTTTTCTTTTCTGCACCGTGACCACTTGTTACTTTTTCTACGTATTCGCGCATTTGCTCGCCTGAAGACTTACTACCTTCATTCTTCTTATCAGCGGCTTTCTTATCAGCGGCTTTCTTATCAGCGGCTTTCTTATCAGCGGCTTTCTTGTCTGCCATCTTTTTGTCTGTTGCTTTTTTCTTAGCTTCTTTATCAACTGACTCAAAGTTGTAGCTTTCTTTTTCTTCTTCGCCGTCGTCCATATCCATGTCGTCGTCGTCCATATCCATATCCATGTCGTCGCCTTCTTCGTCGCCGTCCATATCCATATCGTGGTCTTCACCTTCTTCACCGCTCATCATTCTTTCAAATTCAGCTTTAAGGTCTTCTAACGCATCTTCAAGGTCAACTACGCGATCTTCTACATCGCCTTCGCCTTCTTCGCCGTCCATATCCATATCCATATCCATGTCGTCGCCTTCTTCGTCGCCGTCCATGCCTAGGTCTGCCATCATGTCATCAGTAGGGTCGCCGCCAATGTCGTCGTCGGCTTCAACTTCAAACTGGTCCATATTGAAGCCTTCATTTGTTTCGTCGTCGTCTTCGTCTTCGTCTGCTTCTTCAACATCTTCGTCTTCGTCATCGTATGCTTCTTCAACATCTTCGTCTTCTTCATCTTCGTCTTCTAACATTGACTCATAGATGTCACGTGACTTCTGTACTACAAATTCGTGGAATAATTCTTCTGCTGCTGCTTGATCTTCGTTAATAAGAAGTTCGAGCATCTTTTCAATCTTGCTACGATCTGCCATTGTAAAAACTCCTATAAATGGTTACACATTGTGAATGTGGGCTGTCATAATATATTTACTTTATTCTTTAAAAAGTACCCAGAAACGGGTATAAAACGAGCCATTTTGAAAAACAACTAGTTTGGAAAGGTTTCAAAAAAATCTTCAAGTGTAATATGCTCTAAATTTTTTAATTTAGTAAGCTCAGGTGGCACAAACATCGTGTCTCCTACTACTCTTATATATCTAATTTTTGGAAACTTATTTATGGTAGTTGCTGTTTGTTTGAGCCAATTACCGTAATAAGTTGCAGTTGTTTCTCTCTTTTTATAATTCGGTGTGCCTGCGTATACGTTATTTACCTTAGTGCTATCATTGCCTAGCCCTACGTAATCAAATCCCAATATATAAATATCAGTTGCTTTGTGATCACTGGCTAAATGTAGTGCAGTCGGACCGCTACTCCACCCTTTAGACGAGTTAAAGATATTCAATCCTGGTATTCTCTTATATGCACGACTTGGGTTTGTCCATACTGATGTGTTATGTTGAGCACCTACTGCGTTTATCTCTAGCACCATTTTAGTATCAACAGCTACTAGATAATCTGGCATAAAATCTCTGTAAAGAGCGTTACATCCATATATAGTACCATACTGTTTAATGTTTTCTAGAGTAAAGGAAGATCGACTGACTCCGTTGCCTAAGACAAATGAAACTTTTTTCAACTATTAAAACTCTTCGCCGGTTTCTGCGTTTGCTGCTATTCCGTACATTTGACGGATAGAGCCAAGTTCCTTGGCTTTTTCTTCTGCGTGAAGTTCAGCAGCTTTTCGAATACGATTGATCTGGCTTAACTTCAGTCTGGTTTTTCTAGTGTCTTTCCTTTTCATTGGAGAGTCGTCGTGCTCAGGCTCGTAACTCTTATCTTCAACGGAGTCAATTGTTTCTTTGTCAAAATAGAATAGTTCACGTAATATCATATTGTATTTATGCCGGTGGCGGCTCTCCACCTCCTGCTGAGAGGTCTTCTCCCCCACTGGTATCGTTGCCTATAATAGGAGCAGTATCATCTGGCATCTCATCCTCTATTCCGTCAATGTCATCTTCTATGCCAGCACCGCTAATTCCTGCGTCTCGCATCTCAGCACTAGCATCATCACCGGCATCAACTAATTCATCTTCGTTCTCTTCTCTCCACAGACGCTCGTTCTCCATAACCTCTTCATCTGTCATGCCAAGGAATCGTTTCATAGCAAACCTATTAGATATGTAGGGCACCGCGCTCATTTGTGTAAACGTTGGTATACGAGCGTTGTCAAGTTCGCTTTGTCGATATGCTGCAAAGTTTTGTGGTGGTTGAAACTTGAGATCAAACATTGACGTATCAATATTTACACCATTCTCTAACAGATAACGTTTGAACTCTTGATCAAACTCTCCGACCACTAGTGTTTGTAATCGTTCGCAGTAGGTATTAAAGCGTAGCTCTTGTATGTAAGCAGTACCTACCCGGCCGTCATTCATCTGTGCAGCAGAATCCTCTGCACCAGTTGGCAAATAACTACTGGGTATACGTAACGCCCTTACCATTTTGTTAGTAAAGTATCTCAGATCGTCGATCTCACCTAAGTTAGTACCACCTGGCAGTGTCTCTACTTTAGAGCCGCGACCTTCAGCAGTTTGAGGGAAGAAGTAATCTTCGTTGATTGACAGGGGATTGTAGCTTGAGTCTATGACGTTTTGGCCTCCACCTGTTGACGATGGGATCCTGCGTTGATGGATTTCCGTCTTTACACGCTCAACAAACTGCATAGCAAGGTGACTAGGCATGTTGCCCACATCAACGTAGAAGACTCTTCGCTCTGGTGCTCGCTGTACTCGATAGATAATGATAGCGTCTTCGAGTAACTCTTTTTGCTTGTAAACTTTAAAGATTGTTTCTAATAGACTGTTACCAAACGGAAAATTATTATCTAATCCTTCTGACAAGCTGATGTGAACCATGTGTTCTGCGTTAACCGCATACTCATTTTGTTCTGTCATGAAACGTGATGCCGATGTGCCACCTTGCGACTGACCTGACATGCTGTTAGAATTACCAGACTGCTGGTAAGTAGTGTTACCTCCACCGTAAGTACTGCTGTTAGATTCATATGGAGTTGTAGCAATACCTTCAACAAAGTTAAAGTTTACGTTCTTAATCACATACTGCTCTGGCGTTTTGCCTTCGCTTTCGTTAACAATTATCTTAGTAACGTTTGCTGGATCTACGTTAAACCATTTCTTAGTCTCTGGGTCTCTAAGGAAAAACTGATCACCAAACTTAAACACGTTTCTAAGAATTCTAAAGATTTTAGTTTCAAAGTCTTGCAGTTTAGCCCACTGTTGTAGGTACTGCTGGATAATCTTAACTTCAGAATTAGTAGCTTCAGATTTGTATTCTGTAGTAAACGGTGTGTTGTTTTGCTTGTTCTTTTGTGTACAAAACTCTGCGAGAATATCAAGAGCAGCGTTTACTTCGCTGTCTTGGTCCATAGTATTGTACTGTCCGTACCGCTCAACTCTATTGGGAGTTCCTACATAAATATCTGGTAGATAAGACGAATAGTTTGCCTTAGCAGGACCTGCTTGTGCTCCGTTTCTGGCATTAGAGAAAGGACTGTAACTTCCTTCAGAATTGTTATCTGCTGATACCGGAGTAAAGTGTTTACGCCATGACATTACACAATCTCCATAGCATACGTTGTAATTTTACTTTTAATATTCATATAAGATTCCTGTTAACGGATAGAACTTACGTATCCGTTCGCAATATTTCCGCCGCCTAGATTTTTTGTATTTCTTTCTGTCTTGTTCGTGTCAACTTGCATTCTTTGTAACGTCATTAACACTTGTTGCATCAAGTTATTTAACTCTTTGATGCCTTCGGTGCTACCAGACGTGGCAGTGTTAGCTTTATTTAATACGTCGCCTGCATTTGTTCCTTTGCCAAATCCAATTTTATTGTCCTTGGATAATTCTTCGTTCATTTCACTCAGTGCTTCTACAAGACGTTCCATTGCGTCAGCGTAGTTTTTTATAGAGTCTGTGTCAAGACCTCGATTAAGAACCTCTAAGTTAGATTTTAATCCTTTAACGTCTGCTATTGCTTGCATACCTTTAGCAGTTTCTTTCATGTTCTCAAGAGCCGAACCGCCAAATAATTCGCCAACAAAGCCAGCAATATTACCAACACCTGCTACAATTGATGCTCCGCCAAACGCTGCTAGTCCTCCAGCTACTGATAACATGCCTGCACCTGCTGTTTTCAGCTTTTCACCATTTACTTCTTCGAAGGATTTCATTCCTTCGGCAAATGTAGGTAATGCCTTGCCGGTTAGCCAGGCTGCACCTGCTATTGCTGCACCAATAGCAACAATCACTCCGCTAATCACGACTGCTCCGGCTGCAACTGCTGGATTAGCAAATGCTGCAATGCCTGTTGCTAGTCCTTTAAGAATTCCTCCAAGGCCTTTGCCTATGCCTTTGCCTATGCCAGCTAGTCCTTTTCCTGCTCCGACTCCTGCACTAGCTAAGCCTCTGCCTACTCCTCCTCCTCTTCTGCCGCCTCGACGATCACCGCGGTCTGGTCCGTCATCGTCGTCTCCACCCCCACCACCACCAAACAAGTTGCCCAACAATCCTGTAAACGCGCCGCCGATCTTTTTAGCTAGATATACACCACCAAACAATGCGACTAGACCAACTCCTATCATAGGCAAGGTTTCTTTTAATGCTGATTTTATAACGTCACTGATCATTGAACCTAGCCCAGCAAACGGCCCGTCTTCTTTAAACAAATTCTTAAATGCTTCTTTAATTCCAGCACCCTGTATGTCAGCTAAGAATTCTTTTATTTTAGAAGATATATTTTTTAGACTTGCTGCAAACTCATCAGACGCAAGTGTTTTTTCTAATAAGTCTGCTACAGAAGCAACACCACCGGCCATCTTTTCAAATATTCCACTTTTAATAAACGCCTTTGCAATAGTTGCTCTAAATGTCCGTAATGTATCGTCAAATTCAGTTAGCGTAGCAGTAGTTTCTGCTCGCTTAGCTTGTTCAGCACGAGCCGCACTCATTTCTTTAGTACCAAAGTTTTTCATTTTTGTAGCAGCATCTAATACTGCTGCTATTTCAGGTTGAGTTTGCCTAAGTTGAGATATAATAGCAGCTTGCTCCTTTGCAGAGCCGCCTATAAAATTTTCAATATCGTGGCCGGCTGCGCCAATTGCTTCAATTAATACTTGTGGGTCTGCGCCTTTAGCAATTTCTGTCATTGCTGATTGTATTTCTGGCCCAATAGTAGTTAATAGCGCAATACCTTCTGCTGTTTGAGGAATACCGTCTGCTAGGTCTCTTAGGCCAGCCGCAACACTTTCGGGTAATGTATCTATTAACGCCATGCTAGATCTAAAGTTTATAAGAGCTTCGCCTGACAAATTATTTTGTAATGCTCGGAAAGCAGCGTCTTCGCTTTGTTGCAACATCGACGCTGCTAGTTCTTTTCTACTCTGTCCCGTGACCTTTGCTAGTCTGTCCAATTGCTCAAGATATCTAGCGCTGCCGTTAGCAATCTGTCGACTGTCCATGCGTTGTAAACGACCTAGCCTAGCTTGCAGGGCAGTATAGTCGGCCATGCCTTCGTTTATTTCTTCAACGGTAAACCCTAGATTCTTTAGAGCAGCAAAGTCTCCGGTATCTTTTATTGTCTTGTTGATAGCCTTGAATCTATTAACGCCGTCTGTTACTGTTCCACTTAACAGACGTAATGCTTCAGAATTAGATGACACAAAACTAGCCATCTCGTCTAACCCTAGTTCCAGTTGGGTTGCTGACAATCTCATATCTTCGATGCTATTGCCAAAAGCAGCACCTACTGACGATAGTTGTCTAAACGTAGCAATGCTGTCATCGAGTATTCCAACAAGTGAACCTAGAATCCCGCCAATAAACGGAATCTGCTCAGCAAAGTCCGACAACTGTGTTGTAGAGGATAGTAACACGCCGCCTAATCCAACGATACTAGACGAAAGTACACCTATAAGGTTTCCAGTAACGTTTACTATCGCTCTAGTAAATCTACCAGTGGCCTCGCCAGCACTTTCAATCGACTCAGTGTTTTCATCTAGTGCATCTGTATTATCTTCTGTACTACCGGCAGCATCTCGCAGTGCTTCGCGCAACCGTCTAGCTGCCCTGGCTGCATCGCTTGAGTTAGAGCCAGCCGCTCCTGACATTCGTTCCATTGCACGCAACAGAGATGCTAGTGTTGCTTCACTAGCAACACCATTCTCACCGCCTACATTACTAATCTCTACTTCATCTGCCACAATTAAAAGTCCAAGTTATATACGCACATAAATATATATGATACATATTAGTAATGTATTTATGCGGAGGAATTCATGGTAGACCCAAACACAATTAATCACAACGAAAACCCATTAAAGAAGTTCTTTAGACAACCTAAAGTGTACATAACTCTTCCTAGTCTAGGACATTTTTATGCTCCTGGTACTTTAGAGATTCCCGAAAGCGGTGAGTTTCCTGTTTTTGCAATGACAGCAAAAGACGAGCTTACAATGAAAACTCCAGACGCATTGCTAAATGGACAAGCAACAGTGAATCTAATTCAAAGTTGTATTCCTGCAATTAAAAACGCATGGTCAATGCCCAGCATCGATCTAGACGCTGTCCTAATAGCGATTCGAATCGCTACCTACGGCGAGATGATGAGTCTCGACGTTAAAGTTCCAAAGACAGGAGAAGAAAGAACATTTTCAGTTGATTTACGGCAGTTACTTAATAAGCTAGTTACTGTAAGTTACGATACAGATCTTCAGATCAACAACATGAAACTTAAAATGCGACCATTAACTTATAAAGAGTTTACTGAAGCAAGTCTGAAAACTTTTGAAGAACAAAGAATCTTTGCATTGGTTAACGATGATAAGATCCCAGAAGAAGAAAAGCTAACCAAGTTTAATGAAAGTTTTGTAAAGCTAACTGATCTAACAGTAAAAACTATTAGCAAATGCATTTCATCTATATCTATTGAAGACTCAGTAGTAGATAATCAAGAACACATCGATGAGTTTATTGCTAATGCCGACAAAGATTTTTACAATGACGTTACTGCACACCTAGATGCGCAAAAAGAAAAGTTTCAGATCGAGCCAATTAACGTAGAGTCGTCACCTGAAGATATTGAAAAGGGTGCCCCGGCAAAGTGGAAGGTTCCGATTACATTTGATCAATCAAATTTTTTCGGATAAGGATCTTGCCTATGAGCGTTGGTGAGATCCTTTTAGAAGTCACCAAGTACGATAACGAACAAAAAGAAATGAAATCTGAGCTTTTAAAGATATGCTGGTATATGAGAGGAGGAGTTACCTATGAGGAAGCTCATTATCTAACATACGAAGATAAGCTTCTCATAGGAGACATTGTTAAAGATAATTTGGAAACCACACGTAAAACGGGGCTTCCATTTTACTAAACTACGCTAACACCAATAAGTTTGTTGGTACTTTCAACAAGGTGGATCCTTAATCCTAAGTCACTCCACCTTAAATTATTTTCACGTAGCATCCTGGACAATTCAAGATATGTACTTTGTGTTAAGAATCGTTCTCCTGCTTTAGCATTTGCTATCCAAGCCTGTTGCTGTCTAGTAACATCTACTCCTGCGCTAGCAAATCTTAAGATTTTCTCTGCTGCCCACACACCATGCTCTTTGCTGCCTTTAGATAACTGTGTTAATGCGCGGTTAATTACAACAGCAGTGTTACGAGGCATAGGTTTTTGCCCACCCTGTACTTTTCTAATATCTGATTTTGCTTTTGCATAGGTATCAGACTGGGCAGCATTCCTGGGATTGTTAGGAGGAGTGCCAGCAGGCGTAGGTGCATTCCCTGCTGGAGGATTTCCTGCTGCTGGCGTAGGAGTAGGTGGGTTTTCAGCTGGTGGGGTTCCGGCTGGCGTAGGTCTTGTACGACGCTGAGGTGTCCTCTTCTTGTTAGACGATTTACCTTTACTTTTATTTCCAGTATACCCGGCCTTAAATCCCTTACCAAAGTCAGCAATGCCCTTTCCAACAGACTTAGCTGCCTTTCCCAGAGTCTTACCTACGCTATCAGAGTCTAGCTCATCAAGCTGTGTTTTATTAATTTCTTGTATTTTCATATGAGAATAAATCCAAATAGTTATATAAATGTATTTATGTTAAGAAATGAGCTAAGCTCATTAGTTTTCGCTTTACGCTCAAACTATTAGTTTCTTAAATTAATAATAGTATTTTATAAGTGATTTGAATTATTGTTACTAGATATTCATGTAGATTGCTCTGGTCAGACGGAACCTGTTTAAAGGTTCCGTCTGTCTAATGAATTTACTTCATGTGAGTATTTCCAGCCAAGACATATTGGAAGCAGGTATTTGTTCACTCCACGGGCTCTGACCTTTCCCAACCTACGTCGATATAGCATTATAAAATGCCGCCTGTACTTTCGTTCCTAGATGTACAGTTTTTAGGAGTGTGCGATTTACTTGAACGCCAACAAACGTTCTATGCCAATACTTAACTCGCTTGCCTTTTCAGCTACGACGATGTCTCTCGAAGGGGAGTGTCTCAGCATGTCTCGTGTCCGGGTACCAGCCGGCTGTTTCACAGCAGTATTATAGTCCGGCCTGCTAGCCTTGTGTGTTGTTTTGATGCCTAAGTGTGTATTACTTCTTGCGCTGTTCGCAACAACTAAGAAATAATCTTTGCCTGAAGATGCCTATGTTTGTGATTTGTTATTTTAGAAATAAGATGAAGATGTAAATGCTTGCCTATTTTAATTTTTTGTTTTCTATTAGCGACTGTCTTAATTTTTCTGATCCGCCTACTCGAACATTGATAATACCGTTGTAATATTCGTCAGTTTCGAGTACCTTGCGATCAAATTGCTCTTTTGCTTCAATGTAGGACATTTCTGATCTTGATTTACAAAAATAAAGTACTTCTCGAGTAAATTGTTCTTGTCCTAGTGCCTCTACGTCAGCGTTTAATTTATCTGAAGAACCCCAATAGGTCCTCCAGTCGCTTTCTTTATAGCCTCTGCGTTTATTTTTTTTGCCTTTAAGTGGCGGCTTAGTAGTTTTAAACCTAGCCAACTTTTTGCCTATATATTTTTTGTTGGACTGAAGATTGGTAATGAGATACACAAATCCTTCATACTCGTCTGGTATCTCATCAATGTTTACGCCTTCATAGGTCCAATGCATACAGTTATATATCTATTACAGAGCATCACTGCTGAGGTTTTGACTTAAAAACTTCTGGATGTACCTCTTGAAACTGCGCTCTTACTTCTGTGTTTCGTTGATGTGTGATTTTTTTTATTTTACGAAGCCGCTGTTGGAGATCGTAGTACCTACGGTGGGTTCTCATTGCTTCCCACCGTTCCATTGAAGCAAAATAGTCTAGATATGCCTGTACCAGTTGTTGATGCAGGCTATCGTCAGGGTCTAATTCTTTTTCAAACCTTTCGTCGTCGGTCATTGAGATGACTCCACTACATCTAAATCGTTCGCGTAAGTAGTAAATCCGTTTTCTTTAATAACTTTAAGAACATGATTAACTCGACCGATTAGTTCGTCCTTGTGACTGATCAAAAAGATATTTTTTTCTCGTTCTCTGGCCATCTTCTTGAGTACGCTTAACGAACTCTCAACTCCTGCTGTGTCCATGCCGCTGTCTATGAGCTCATCAATGAACAGCAGGTTAACATTCTGATACAGACTCTCCCAAACGTCCCGGAAAGCAAAGCTAAGACCTAGTATAAGCCTGTTTCGTTCGCCTCGTGACAAGTTGTCAAAGTCAAGGTCTTGGCCTAATTGGGAGATCTCAACCGATAAGTCGTTTTGAAACTCAACTTGGTGAGGTAAACCTAGTTTGTCCAAGTAATGTGTAAGTCTGTTGTTCAAATACGCAAGGTTCTGGTCTATAATCTTTTTTCGTATGAAACTATCCTTGTTTGTAAGCAGCTTGAGAAGAAACTCTTGGTGCTCTCTGACGTTTGTTAGCTCGTTTACTGGCAGCCAGTTGATTTCTTGCAGTGCTGACGTCTGCAGGTCCGACACTTGCGCTTCGTAAGGATCTTCATCCTCTTGTCTTGCTGTCAGTGTGTTCTTTAGATTCTCAACGTTGCTTCTATGCTCGTATGCTTCCTTTGCACTGTCGTAGAATGTGTTGGGCTTACCGTTAAGCTCACCGATCTCTTCGATACCAGTCATTACCTTCTTTAGCTTATCTGCTACTTCTTTTTGGTAGCTAGTAGCATCAGCTAGTTCTTTTTCTTTAACCTTCTGGATCTCATCCTTCTTATCTGCGTGTAATTCTTGACCGCAAGTATAACAAGTGGCATCGTCTAGTTTAGAAATGTTCTTTTTTACTTTAGTTACAGCAGTATCTGCCCGTAATAGTGCAGTATCTAGTGTGCTCCTTTCCTTGTTGAGTGCAGTAACAGCAGTATTCATCTTTGACCAGTGTTGTAACTTCTCGTGGTCGTCGAGCTCTGACTCAATATTAAGCTTTTCTAATTGATCAATGCCTTCTTGAAGCCTTTTATTGTCTTGTTTCTTTTTTGACTGCCATGCACGTTGTCTGCTGACTAATGTGGCTATACTTTGCTCAATTTTGCCGTTTGCTGTCTTAATTGCGTCTATTTTTAGTGTTTCTTCAGTAATAGAGTCTTTGGTCATGCGCACTTGTTCTTTTAACAACATGGCCTTTTCGGTGAGTATAGTAATACCCAACAACTGTTCAATGATAGCTCGTTGATCATTAGCTCTCATTGATAAGAACGGTTCGGTATAGGTGTTGAGAGCAACAATATGCTTGAACATGTCATGACTCATGCCTAGTAGGTCATTAATTGTCTCTTGCGTCTTGCGACTGTCACCTTGGGACTCATCTGTCATGTCTTGTTCTGCATCATCTACATAAAACTTAAGAATGTTGGGGCTTCTGCCTCTTTCTATTCTATAGTCTACGTTATTCTTCTTAAAATGCAGAGTGACCAACATGTTTTTACTGTTGGTCTTATTAATAAGGTTATTCTTCTTAATATTAGTTAACGCTTGGCCGTACAGCGCATAGCTGAGCGCGTTGATCACTGTGGTATTATGAGATAAGATATTGTTTGAGTAAAAACGATGATCAGGGTGATCAACTGTTAGATCAAACATATTTTCTTGCCGAGACTGTTCGATTACTGTTAATACTAATTCAGAACCGTGCTTAGATATTATCTTAGTCTGGTTAGGTATTATATCTTTGACAAAGATCTCGTTGTAGTTGTGATCAAACAAGATGTGAGTGTCGGCACAGTCAAGAGTCAACCCGCTTTGGGTTTCGATATGCCAAACGGTGTATGGAATAGTCTTGTGTATGTCAGTAACAGGCTGCCATCCAGAATCTGTTTCGATTTCAAGATCAACTAAGCTGACACTATTAACAAATTTTCTATTTACTGTTTGAGAAATTGTAGACATTTCTTTAATACTTCCTCTTTGTTTTGTTTATACTCATTTTCCCATATAACTAGTACGTCGTACCCTTGGGCTTCTGCAAATTGAATTTTTTCTCGGTCCAGTTTCCATTTTTCTGATGCTCGCAGTTTAGTTCTTGGATTCACATACTCCGGAGAATAAATTTTAGGATTACAATGCCAAAAGTCTCCATTGTATTCAATTATTTTATTAGCAACTGCTATGTCATAGACGTATTGTTTTTTAGAATTGATTGCTAGAGTAAGCTGATCTATAATTAGCAAACTTTTATCAATTTTTCTGATTTCGTATATTATTTCTCTTTCAGCGGCAGATACCGATACCCCTTTTGTAAGTTTAAGTCTATTCATTTCGGCTTTTTCTTCATCTGATTTAGCATTTAATGCGGCTTGCCATTTATCTTGACGTAGTTGCCAAACTCTAATTCCTTCCTCTTTTCCGTATTTTTCAATACATATCTTCTTAGAAAAGTGTAGTTGTTCTTTAGATACTAATTTAGTTGCTTCTTCTTTAGTATATCCTCTGGCAGTATAGTATTCTGTACACCGCTTTGATGACACTCGACGAACAGGAGTAGCAGCTGAACCTACTGAACCTTTTTTATTGTTTGCTGTTTTGGTATCAGCTGCGAACTGGATTGCTTCTGTTTCACAATAGCCTTTCTTTATCCAATATTCTTTTCTAATGGGCCGTCGACTATTTCTTTCAAAGTCTGCTTCCTCTATAGTATAGTGTTTATTTGTAGCAGGATTACTTTTGTTTAACCAAAACTCTCGACTGTATACGCTTGTTGTGTTTTTTTGTGCGTGTTCCTTTGATTTTGTGTAAACCATGTTGGTATCCCACCCTCGACACTCCCAATAATTTCTAGAACGTTTTGTATAGCGCCCAGAAATTTTCAAGGTACTTCTAATAAAAATCTCAATTTCTTTTTTGGTATTGTTAACATTATCCAACACCATGCTTTCTAGGAGAGACGATCGCATCGCCGGTTCTAGATTTTTGATAACTGTATCTATTACTTCGATACAGTTTTCTGTTAGTGTGTTATTCCATCGCGCCATTGTATAATTCTCCTATTGTAGTTTCGTAAATTACCCCAGTTTTGGTGTTTTTTACTTTTACAATAGTATTTATACAAAGGCACTTACCTGTGCCGTTGCGCGATCCGCTGTCATCACCACCTTGGTCTAGGTTTTCACCAAGAACCAGCGTTAGTTGCTCTCTACTGAAGTCTATGGCCTGTGAAACATTGCCTACACTCATGAAATTCTTAACTGTTAAATCCTGAACCTGTATCATATCATTCTAATCCGTTGTAAATATCTAATAACATCTTTTTATCGTAGTTGTTAGTGTCTAGTTCGGTAATTTCCTTAGCAACAATCTGATCTACACTTTCAAATGCCCGGATGTCTAAGTCTGTGGACATTTCGTCTATTTGCTTTTGAGGAATCAATGTAATTTCTCTACATCCATATTGATTGATGAATGTTTCTTTGATAAAACTTGCTTCTTCATAGCTAATAGGTAGATCCAGTGTTACTCGAAGATACATTTTACTCTTAATTAAGGTATCTGCTTCATCAATTAGCTGTGAGAGCTTAACTGTTCGATATTTTGGACATTCTGGCCAATTGATAAATTCTGGCTCTCCGTTTTTCTCTAATATCATCATACCACGAGCATCGTCCCATGCATCAGCATAGTTATGTGGGAATGCATTGCCGATATAGTGTATCTTTCCTTGTGTTTGACGTTTATGAAAGTGACCTGAGAACACATAGTCCTGGTTCTTAAAGTTTTTAGCTTTAAGTTCACCGTGGTCTGGCATCTGTACCATAGCATTCATGTAAAAGTGTGGTAATTCAAAGTGTCCGAACATGTACTTGGCTTTGATCTTTTGAATTTTCTTCCACTCGTCACCTACTAGCCACGGAATAAGAGCTACGTCGTCTTTTTCAAGAATTGAGTCAACAAAGGTAATGCCGGGAATGTGCCGACCAAAGCTCATTGAGCTAACGTCTCTCTTATCTTTGTAATATAGATCATGATTACCTACAAACAGATAAAAGTTGTCAAATGCTGCCCCTAGCTTCTCCAAACTACGTATAGTTGCGTCCATTGTAGTGAGGTTTAACGAATTTCGGTTGTGATGCCAGTCTCCACAAAAGATTCCAGTTTCACAACCGTTGGCTTTTGCAGTTTCGATGAACCAGTCAACGAAATTCTCACAATCTTGGTTGTGTACTCGACTATTACCCTTGAGCCCAAAGTGAATATCTGTAAAAACTGCTGCTTTATTGAACAAATTAAATTTCTCCGTCTTATATAAAAAATACTACATGCAAATCAACAACTTGTCAACGATTATTTTTTATACTCAAACTTATTTTCTGGATCACCGTAGCGTTTTACGCTAGCGTCCCATTCGCCGTTGTTTGTTCGTGTATACGAAGGATTTAAGTCGTTCATTTCAAGAATATCATCACGGATGTTTTGATTACGCTTTTCTATGTTAATTACACGTACAAAACTGTTGGTTACTGCGGCTGTGTAGTAAGCAAACGGGTTGTCTGACTTAGACTCGTCAAATTGTAATCCTATTTGTGCTAATTGTAGTATTGCCTGCCCTTTCATTTCGTCGTTGTAGGTGTAGCCACGGACATTTCCTCGCGTTGCATATCTATCAACTAATTTAAGCCACATCAGCGCTAGGTTATTTGTGGCCTTGCCGTGTTCTCTGTCAAAATGCCCAGATTCCAAATCACCTTTCCAGTGACTTTTTCCAACACACACTATTTCTGCGCCTTCAAACTTATAATGTTTGAACGGAGGGAAGTTTAGTTTGATCTTAGTATCTGCTATTGTTTTTGGATTCTTTTTTCTACCCGGTTGTTCGGGAATATGATCAAAATCCATAACTCTGAAGATAAGCTCCTCTTTGGTAATCTCGCTGGGCGTAACTTCACATTCTGCCTGTTTAACTTTCTCACCAGCAATGCGTCTTCTCTCATATTCAGCAGTTGACAGTCTTTTTGCTTTGTTAGCTTTGGCTTGGGGCACAGATCCGAGCACAGTTACAGTTTCACCGTCGTCGTTAACTTTAAACGAGTCTGGCAGGTTAATATCAGCTAAGTTTTTGAGTATGATATCGTACTGGTTGTAGCTAGGGTCAGCGTAACTATTGAAAGTATTTTTAGATTTGTGAATTTCTTTGAGGATATCTCTGTTATTTAAGTAATTGCGTTTTCTCAATTTTTGCTCCTTATTATATACTTATTATAAACTACATACTTAATTTTGTCAACTAAATACTGTTGGAGATCAACAACTTATGTCAATTCTTAGCGCTTTTAACAGTAATTCCGGCAATGACGCCGGAGCAAGCAAATCCGGCGGACTAGCAAACCAGGATTCGTTCTTTAGGAGAACAAAAGGATCGGATGATCCTGATGGTCCTGCTGGTCGAGCAGAAACCGGAGAGGTAGTAAAAAACTCCATCGGCGTAGTAGACAACCTTATTGCTAGGCAAGGAGGAGGTAATTCTGATGTTGGTAAAGCCATTAGAATGGTAGGAAATGCGGCCCAGCTAATCTTCCCAGGCGCAGCTCCTGTACCAAAAAGTCTGCCAAGAGTACTATTAAATGATATGCTAACTGGCGAAGATACAGTTGACTGGCGAGTTAGCCTTAGTGTACCAAACGTTGTAATGCAAGGACCTATTATTGCAGAATTATCTAAGACTAAAAATAGAATGATCTTTCCTTTTACTCCTACAATATTACTGGGTCATACTGCAAATTATTCTAACGTGCAGCCTGTACATTCAAATTACCCATATCATGCGTACGAAAATAGCCAAGTTGATAACATAACTATAACAGGCGAGTTTTATAATGAAAATCAAGAAGACGCAAAGTATTGGATAGCATGCTTGCACTATTTACGAGCAATGACCAAGATGTTTTCTGGAACTAGTACAGAATCACTAGGAAATCCGCCTCCTATAGCAAGACTAAACGGTTACGGTAAGCATGTGCTAAACAATATACCAGTAGTGATAACAAACTTTACAACTGACATGCCAGCCGACGTTGACTATATTGAATGTGAAGTAGCAGGCGAGATTGACTATGTACCTACTCAAAGTGTATTCACTGTTACAGTGGCTCCGAACTATGCAAGACGCAGTCAAGCAAGATTTAGTTTCCAAGACTTTATTAATGGTAACCACACATCCGGCCCAGAAGGATTTGTATAATGTCTAAAAACTTTGGACCCTATAGCAACACAAAGATTAATTCAGCAGGATATTTAGATATCTTTACACCTAGGCCGGTACCAGTAGCAGGCGACGATGTGCTTTACGCAATTACTCCAGCATATACTTACCGACCAGACCTACTGGCATACGATCTCTATGGCAAGAAAGAGTTGTGGTGGGTGTTTGCTCAGCGCAATCCGGATATCATAAAAGACCCTGTGTACGACTTTGTTGCTGGTACTAAAATATTGCTACCCCAGGGTGCCAATCTAAGAAAGGAGCTGGGTTTATAATATGGCTGATAGAACTGCGTTTTCTAGAAAGAACGCAAACACTATTCTAGAAACACGAGCAAATGAACCAACTCCTGTAACTGCTGAACCAGAAGTAGAATACGAAACAATAACATCTAGTTTTGGCGGCGGCATAGACAGCGACGGTACTAGGGCCGCAATGCAACGACGAAAAGATGTCAGCGCAGTAAAACAAGCTGCTGCTTCGGTTCCTTCAACACAAAATGTAGGTGGCAGAACTGCGTTTTCTAGAAAGAACGCAAACACTATTCTAGAAACACGAGCAAATAACCCAGAAGTAGAATACGAAACAATAACATCTAGTTTTGGTGGCGGAATTAGTGGAACTCCTTCACCTGCAATGCAACGTCGACTAGACGCCAGAGCAGCAGAGCAAGCTGCTGCTAACGGTGATGTTACACAAAGTAAAACACCTAGTAAGTTTACAACTGAATCTAGCACCTTTTCTGCAGCATCAGTAGGGTCCGGCGCAACTAGTGATTATACTCCTATTAGACAGTATATATCCGGCGCATCTAGTCAAGACAGTTTGCGAAATCTAGTACCTAACGAGTGGAAAAGTGATACTCCAGGTAGAGATCCAATGATGCAGTCTAGCACAATACAAGCAAGTAATATTTCTAGCGGCAGGATACCTAATCCTCTTAGAAATCACAACACCTATAACTATATTATTACTCTAGGAGTATTAAATCCTCGAGAATACAACGACCCTAGCACTTATCGAAACAGAGGAGACTTTGCCTCTTATATAATTAAATCGTCAGGGGGCAACTATGCTAATCGCTATAAGGTACAGGACGAAGTAAATTCTGCAAGCGGCGGCGATGCTGAGTATTACATAGACGACCTAGAAATGGACGCAGTAATAGCACCTAATCAAAACACTGGAGTGGCGCTAGGCACAACACTGTCGTTTAAAGTAATAGAACCTTTTTCAATGGGGAACTTTATTCAAGCACTTATAGGTTCAGCAAAGAGTGAAGGATATGTAAACTATATTGATGCACCGTTTTGCATAAGAATTGACTTTGTAGGATGGGACGAATACGGTGAACAGTCGACAAAATATATCGGAAAGCCTATCTACGTGCCAATAAAGATAACCAAAGTAGAACTTAGTGTGACCGGTGCAGGTAGTGAATATATTGTAGTAGCAGTGCCGTTTAGCGAAACTGCACTAGATGATAGTGTTAACGAAACTAAGACTACTATCAACGCAGTGGGAACGACTGTTTGGGAAGTGTTGAATGGCAACGACACTAGTGTAGCTGAGACAATGAATCAACGCTTAGCAAACCTCGAAGACAAAAACGTTACAACAAAAAATGACAGGTTTATAATTGCATTTCCTAGTGATATTGACGGCTTCAACAACACTGTTTCTAGAGAAGTTGTAGACGAGATCGACGGTCTTTCAAAGAACATAGAGATTAGACAAGAACAAGGCGTAACTCCTGTGCTAGGAAACTCAACTGCAAATACTAATAAAATATCAGTTGTTCCTAATTCACAGTTACATGAAAGACTACAACAATATGCTCGTGACACATCTCAAATGAATAGTATTGGTCTAAGTTCAATTATAGACGATATTAGTGAAGGCGGCGACAAAGCTCAGGCCACACCCGAGCAAGCGTACAACGCCGAAACTGAGACGTTTGAGAACACAGGTCGGCCTGGAAACAATCCAACGCCAAAAGCAAGAGAACATAAGTTTAGCCAAGGCGAAACAATAATCAGTATGATAGAAAAGGTTGTGTTGAGAAGTCAGTATGCTGCTGTAGAATCAACTGCTGATAGCGCTGCCAACGGCACACGAAAATGGTTTAAAATAGATACTCAGGTGTTTATTGATCCTGACCCATCAGCAGAATTGCAGCGCGGAGCACTTGCTAAGATATATTTGTTCAACGTTATTCCGTATTATCCCGACGAAGCAAAGACGCTGTCTACAAATCAGAAACCAAAAAATACAGAACAACTAAAAGCCCAGGCTGCAAAAGAATACAATTATATCTATACTGGACGCAACGAAGAAATATTAGACTTTGATTTATTGTTTAACAATGCGTTCATGCTAACAGCATTTAGCAACTACGGACAAAACTCCGGTGGTGTAGGAAATGCTGACGGTGCAGTTAAAAACGGCGCACTAGCAGCACCGGCTGGGTCGTCGGTTGTAAAACAAGATTCTAGTGATACTAGCTCAGAACCAGGCGCTAGAGTAGGCGAAATGACATATAAACAAGCCCAACTCCTTTCGGATAACGGATCAAGATCGTCGGACATACGGCTTAGAATAGCCCAGCAATTCCATAACGCTATAATAAATCAAACGCTTGACATGATTACTGCTGAAATGAAAATAATGGGTGATCCGTTCTTCATTCCTCAACAAACTGGAAACTTTAAAGGAAACCCTATTAAAAATTCAAATGTGCTAGAAGAGGGCACATTTAATTACATGATGGATGAGGTGTTCATTGTAGTAAATTTTAAAACTCCGTTCGACTATCAAGTTGACGGAGCTACAATGGAGTTTCCTAGAGTAGTAAAACAGTTTAGTGGGCTGTTCAGTGTTTGGGCTGTTACAAATACGTTTTCTGGCGGCAAGTTTGAACAGAATATTAAGCTAATCAGAAGAAGAGGCCAAGACGATCCTTCAACTCCTAATAATGCTGGTTCAGTTGTATTAGACGATAACGCTAAACTTAGTGATGCTGTAGTGCTCAGTGATACGCCGGGAGCACCAAAAAAAGCCCGTCCTGGACAGACTCCTGTCACTATACCGTCTTATGCAAGAGCTGACGAGAATCTAGTAAACGCAGTGCCAGCAGACGCTGTTTCTCCTGCCAGTAATAACATAACTGCCCAAAATAATTCAGTATTTCCAGCACCACCGGACAGAGAAAACACACTAGATGACCAACAAGAACTCTCGTCTGCTATTAGAAGAGTTAACATTAATCAAGGAGGAGCAGGACGCTCATTCGGCGGCCGATAGTAGATGTTTCGCAATTATAATTTAGTACTAGTACGTGACATAAGTAAAGCGCATAGGAAAGTATAAATGTCAGAAATAACAATTACAGCACAACAAATTGCGTTATTAGCTCTCATTAGCAAAGGAGAGTCGCTGAAAGGTTCAAGTCCGTATACTACGTTGTGGCCTAGTACATCAGAGCCTAGTCTAATACAAATGACGTTAGCTGAGGTACTGCGGTTTCAAGAAGTAAGGACCAAAGAAGGATTTGGCTCTAATGCAGTGGGAAGGTATCAGTTGTTAAGAACTGATCTAGAGCAGAGTATAAATTTGCTAGAATTAGATGCTGGAAAAATTAGGTTTACGGCTGGCATACAGGATGCTTTAATGATCAGCCGATTGAAAAACGTTAGGCTGCTAGACGAATGGTTAGCTGGTACGTTAACATCAGATAAGTTTATGATTCGATTAGCACAAGAGTTTGCTAGTATTCCTGTACCATATCCGCTAAATGGCGCTAACAGACGCGTGAGCAAAGGCGAAAGCTATTATTCTACAGAAGACTTTAACGCAACAAAACACAATGCAGACACGTTTTTTCAGGAACTAGAAGATATCTTGGAAATAACTGACGGAGAAGCCCGTATTGTATCAACACTAACAAACGGACCAAACGGCGTAATACCAGCAACAGGGTCTACGCCAAAATCACAAACAGCGGCTATTGCAGCAGGATTAGGAGTAGGCGCATACACGGGTGGCAACGCAGGCGCTCGCCCTCTGCCAGCAAAAGAGTTACCTGTTAGTAAAAACGTTTATGATTACCGACCATTAGATCCTCTTGATGATCGTTACGATTTTAGAACTGGCGAAACGGTTAAAGACGTACTAATCTACGGGACTAGTGCCGCAGCAGCTAACCCTATTATTAACGGCAACATAGGACCGGCCAAAGGAAAGACTACTAACTCGGGTGCTGTAGCTCCGCCGGGGTTTGCTGGTCCAGCGCCAGGCGGAGCAGGTGCAGTTTATGATAACGCATCTGTAGGAAAAGCACCAGAAGAAGAAATCGAAGAGAAAGATGCAAGGCAAGGCCCGCCTATTCCTTTGACTAGGATACAAATTAATCAAGGCTTACCTAGTGGACCTTTAACAGGTGCCAGGTAACAGCCCAGGAGTTTTAAATGTCTCAAGATTCGTATAATCGCTCGGCGGTTAAAAGCACAATAGTAAAGGATGCAGGACCGTACGAGGCGATTGTAGTAAACAACCTTGACACTCGTTATATGGGGTCACTTGAGGTTGAAATATTAAAGTACACAGGCGGAGCAAACACTCCAGAAAAAAGCGGCGAGATATTTAACGTAAGGTACCTTAGTCCTTTTTACGGTGTAACACCAAGCAAGGGAGCAACTCCTCAAGACGGTTATGCCAACTCTCAAAAGAGCTATGGTTTTTGGGCTGTTCCGCCTGATGTAGGCACAAAGGTGCTTGTTACGTTTGCTGAAGGTAATTCTAACTACGGATATTGGATCGGCTGTATTCAAGACGATTACATGAACTTCATGGTTCCAGACGGAAGAGCCAGCACAACACTTACGGCTTCAGACACTCCACCAGAATTAAACGATGCAAAGTTGCCAGTAGGCGAGTACAATAAACTTATAGAAACAGGCGAAGCCTTGGATCCTACTTTGTTTAAAAAGCCGTATAACAAGGACTTTACACGAATTCTTGAAATACAGGGTTTGCTAACTGATGAAGTAAGAGGTACTACAACTACATCAGCTCGTCGCGAAATTCCGTCAATGGTTTTTGGTATATCAACGCCAGGCCCAAGAGACAAAAGAACAGGTGCACCTAGAGCATCCTTCGGACCAGACAAAAAAAGTGCTAGTGTTCCTTACAACAGACTAGGCGGCTCAAGTTTTGTAATGGACGACGGCGATGATAAACTAGTTCGTAAAACTCACGCAGAAGACGGACCTCCAATCTATGTGAACAAACAAGCAGGAGAAACCGGAGGTGACGCCACTATACCACAGAATGAGCTGATGCGTTTTCGTACTAGAACAGGTCATCAGATTGTACTACATAATTCAGAAGACTTAATTTATATTGGAAATAGCCGAGGCACAGCTTGGATAGAAATTACATCAGATGGCAAGATAGATATACATGCTCAGGATAGCATTTCGGTAATGTCAGATGCTGATATTAACTTTACTGCTGAACGAGACTTTAACATTGACGCTGGCCGAAACATTAATATGAAAGCAAGTGCACGGTATTCCGATAGTGCACAATTTTTAGACAACAAAGAAAGTGGCAGAATACAAATAGAAAGTGCGTGGGATACTAACGTATTAGTAGGTAATAATTTTAAACATACCATAGAAGGAAACAGCGATATAGTAGTTGGATTGGATTCGAATCAACTAGTAGATCAGACTTATAATCTTCATGCAAAACAAAACATAAATTTTCTGTCAAATAAGGCTATTCATGAAAAAGCAACCAGCAGTATATATAGAACTGCTGGTAAGACACTGCATGACAGCGCCGGACTTTCTTACTTATTAAGTGCAAAATCTAGTGATATTGCTATAAAAGCAAACAGCAGTTTATCAGTTGTTGGAATTTTAAGTCAGAATGTAGGTGCAGCGTATAAAGTCACTGCTGGTACTGCTATAATAGAGTCAAAAGGTCCATTGGCGCTCAACGCAATGGGAGGAATTAACCTCAATGGTGCTGCTGGGTCAGTAGGAGCAGCAAGCCCAGCTGTAAAAATTGCGTTAATTGCAGCAGACGCAGTAGATGCTGGACGTGCAGAAGAATTATCTACTGTCACATTGCCTTATATGTTCCCTGGCTCTGTAAAACCAGTACCTTACGAAAGTATATTAACAAGAGCACCTCAGCATGAACCGTGGTCACATCACGAAAACATGAATCCACAAGCTTACAAGAAGGAACAGTCTGATAGAGAAGACCCAGGCGGGTTAGCAGTAAACGATAGAATATTGACACCTGATACATTTACTAGAGGGTTTGGTCCTCAATCTAGTCAGACTGTGTTTAACAGCGGCGGCGGCGAAAACTTTGACGGCGGGACCGGTGACTCGACTATTACTAATAACTCAGTAGAATCAAAGAATTCTATTACTTCGTATGTTAACGGTGCTAGAATAGACCCAGATAGAGGAACACCGTCAAATATCTCCCAGCGTTTCTTTATAGGCGACGGCGCGTTGGGTACAATTACAACCAGGACTGGCCTAACAGCTCAAGTAGCAGAGGTGTTTGTTACTAATTTCCAGGGATTCATTGATGACCTAGAGTCTACTGGCTACCAGATAAAAACATTACTAGGATATGCTAAACGACAGACAGTTAGTGGATCAGGTTGGTCGATTCACGCTAGTGGCGGGGCCATAGATATCAATCCGCCTAACCCAGTGTTTAACAACGGGCCAAATGGATTCTTTTCACCCCGGCCACCAAATGCTCCTATTACTGATATGCCAAAATCAACGCTTTCGTTAGCAAATAAACACGGCCTAGGATGGGGCGGAGCATGGCAGTCAATTGACGATGCTATGCACTTTAGCACGTATAAAGGAGAAGGCGGAGCATTTAAGTTCCGCAGAGGCTTTATTCCTAAAGGTCCGTCAGATAACAGGGACGACGGAGTGCCGTCAGTGGGCGGAGAAGCAGCTAGTACCAGCGAGCCGAGTGGAGTAGATGACTCTATTCTGCCAGGCCCGCAGAGCACTAGTTGAGTGAGATAAATACAATATGAGCAGCCTAGAGAAGAATTTATATCAACGAGTAAAAGTGACCCCTACAAAAACCTCCGCTTCAACAGGCAGAGCATATAGGGGGTTTAGTACTGTGGCCCGGACTAACCAAGGGTATTCGTTGTATGACTTCGAATTGATTAAACAGGATTTGATTAATCACTTCCATATACGACAAGGCGAAAAGTTATCAAACCCTGGCTTTGGTTGTATCATCTGGGACTTGCTATTTGAGCCTTTTACTCCAGCTGTGCAAGAAGCAATCATTCAAAACGTAACGACTATTATTAATTTTGATCCTAGGCTAACAGCCAAGGACGTTATAGTTGACACATACGAACAGGGTATTTCTATTGATTGTGAACTCACGTACCTGCCTTACGATATCTCCGAATCAATTACATTTACCTTTGACCAGAAAAACGGCTTAAATTAATTAAGTACGCAGTTTTTTATTATGATAAATATCATAGTTAATGAGGAATCTAATTTATGTCTGCAACAGATAGACAAACACGACTTTTGGTAGCAGAAGACTGGAAGAGAATTTATCAGAGTTTTAGAAACGCTGACTTCCAAAGCTACGATTTTGACAACCTGCGCAGAACCATGATTAATTATCTGCGACAAAACTATCCTGAAGATTTTAACGATTATATCGAGTCAAGCGAATACCTTGCTCTAATCGACATGATCGCATTCCTTGGTCAAAACCTGTCTTTTAGAATAGACCTAAACGCCAGAGAAAACTTCCTCGAGACAGCTGAACGTAGGGAAAGCGTACTGCGTCTTGCACGGATGTTAGCCTACAACCCTCGACGAAACCAAGCAGCTAATGGTTTGCTTAAAATTTCTACAGTAACGACCACTGAGCAAATAGTTGATAGTACCGGAGTAAATATTGCAGGTTCTACTATACGTTGGAACGATCAAAGCAACCCTAACTTTTTTGAACAGTTTATTAAAATAATAAACGCAGCTCTACCTGTTACTAATTCAGTAGGTAGTCCTTTAAAGACTGAGAATATCGACGGTGTGCAAACACAGAAGTATCGTCTAAACGCAACCAACACAGGTGTACCAGCATTCCCGTTTACAAAATCCATTGAAGGTGTTAGCACTAGATACGAAGTTGTATCAACTGATTTCGATAACAGCGTAATAAAAGAAGAGCCGCCGATGCCCGGCACAAGTCCCGCGTTTTTGTTTAGAGATGACGGTCAGGGTGCAGGATCCAATAACACAGGATTCTTTATGCACTTTCGGCAAGGCAGGCTTGACGAAGGTACATTTTCGGTATCCAATCCGATCCCCAACCAGATCGTGGGCATTGACGCAGAGAACATCAACAACGACGATGTATGGCTTTACAGCATAGATACAAACGGTTTTGAGACAACTTCGTGGACTAAGCTGGAAGCAGTAGAAGGCAACAACATTATCTACAACAGTCTTTTTAAAGGCATTAGTAATGTGTTTGCTGTGTCTACTCGTATTAGCGATAGAATCAATCTAGTGTTTAGTGACGGTATTTTTGGAAACCTTCCCGCAGGAAACTTTAAAGTATACTATAGAACAAGTTCAAACAGATCCAGTGTAATTTCACCTGGTGAAGTGGGCAACGTTACTATTGAAATTCCTTACCAAAGCCGTAGCGGTTCACTTGAAACACTAACGTTTGGGCTCAGATTAAATTATACTGTATCTAATGGTACTCCTACAGAATCTAACGATAGTATCAAGCAAAACGCGCCTGCGACTTATTACACACAGAATCGATTAATCACAGGCGAAGATTACAACATAGGTCCTCTTGCGGTCAGCCAAGACATTATAAAAACTAAGAGTGTTAACAGAGTTAGTAGTGGCATAAGTAGATATTTTGATTTAAAAGATGCAAGTGGAAAGTATTCTAATACTAGTTTGTTTGCTGACGACGGCATTATATATAAAGAATTATACGAGGTAAAAACACAATTTGCATTTTCTTCACAAAGTGATATTGAAGGCATATTGGTTAATACTGTTGAAGATATTATGAATACTACTAATCTCAAAAACTTTTACTACTCGGAATTTCCAAGAACAATTACTTCGGATCTAAGTGCAAGTTGGGAAAATACAACAAAATTTACTAACCAGTACACTGGGTTCCTTAATGACACACAGGGCGAAGCCTACGCTATTGGAGCGTTTACTGCTAATAATTTACGATACGTAGAGTCCGGAACTCTTCTTAAGTTCGTGGCACCTATTGTTGATGGAGTGCAGCAGTATTTCTTAAAAGACGGTACTTACACAGCTAACCCAAATCTAGATGGCACAACCATATACCTATGGACCAAGGTCGCTGACACGATATCAGACGGAACAACTTTGACCATAGACGACAGGGGTCCTATTACACTAGTTGATCTTATTCCTAATGGTTCGCTGCTTAGTCAAGTTATTCCAAAGATCTCCAGGACATTATTAACTGATCTAAAAACTCAAATAATTGATCAAACATTTGCTTACAAAGATTATGCACTTAGATATAATACAAACACTCTCGAGTGGCAGTTAGTACTTGCGTCGAATATTGATACACTGTCTGAATTTAGCACAGGTAAAGCAGGAGATCTTAGCGGACAAAATCTTGATGCAAGTTGGTTGTTGAATTTTAAAACCAACGGCGATACTTATACTATTACTCATCGCAATCTAAGATACGTATTCGAAAGTAAAGACGAAGTTCGGTTTACATTTGACGGTTCAGACAAAGTCTTTAATCCAAAAACAGGAAAAATTGCACGTGACGGAATCCGAGTATTAGGAGTTAATAAGCAGCCAGACAGTGCTAGTAGTTTCACAAGAGATTTTAACTGGGGAATTTCTGATGCTTATAGAGACAAAGAAGGTTATGTAGATACCACAAAGATTGAAATACAGTTTGTTGATTTAGACAACGATGGTGTTATTGACGATCCGGACCTATTTAATAGAATTGTCGAACCAGAAGTATTACCGTCTCAGAAAATCATCTTTCAACAGCGGTTTACAACGTCTGACGGAGTAGAAGACTTTAGATTTTTCGATAACTTGAGTGGTTCTATTAAGGTAGTTAGTAACGAGTCGAACATAATTTATAGCGCAGAACAGGAAGGACAAATATTTTACTTGTTTGAAGAAGAAGTTTTTAAGACTCTAAATAAATCGTTAAATAACACAACGATTAATATAAATTACAGAGCGTATTTTGGAAGAGCAGGACTGAAATTTCATTACGTACATGTAGCTGACAGCAATTATAGAATTGACCCCAGTGCAAGTAATATTATTGATACTTTCTTGCTAACAAAGAATTATGATACAGAAGTTAGAAAATATGTTGCAGGAATAATTCCAGTAACACCAAAACCTGAAAGTAGTGATAGCCTGTTCAGATCTTACGGCACATCAATTAATGCAATAAAGTCAATTAGTGACGAGATAGTTTATCATCCGGTTAAGTATAAGATACTGTTTGGTGAGAAAGCAATGAATGATTTGCAAGTTAAGTTTAAAGTGGTTCGAAATAAATCAATAGTAGTTAACGAGAATGAGTTAAAAGCAGAGATAATTGAATCAATGAATCGGTTTTTTGCTATTGAGAATTGGGACTTTGGAGAGACTTTTTACTTTCAAGAACTTAGTGCATTTATTATGAATACTATGACACCCAAATTAGTAAGTGTAGTAATTGTGCCAAGACAAGGTTCACAATCGTTCGGTAGTTTATTTGAAATAAAATCCGAACTTGATGAAATTTTTATTAGTGCTGCTAGTGTACGTGATGTAGAAATTATTGACGAACTAACAGCAACTGAATTGCAAGCAAGCGGTAACGTAATAACTAGCGTTATGACAGCTACTTCAGGCATTATATCTAGATAAGGACATAATTAATAATGGCTTCTAACGATAGTCAAAACGAAAGCCCACTTCCGACGCCGGGTAATAACAAGCGTACAGCAGCAGATCTTCTACCTAGATTCTTTAGGACAGAAGCTAACAAAAAATTTCTGCAAGGCACAATTGATCAGCTAATTCAGCCTGGAGTAGCTGAAAAGCTTAACGGGTTTCTTGGCCGTAAGACTGCCAAGGCCTATAAGAGTACTGACAATTACATCAGTGATGTAAGTGTTGATAGAGGTAATTATCAACTAGAACCAGTAGCTGTTATTAAGGATAATCTAGATAACGTCACTTTTTATAAAGATTATAACGATTACCTTGGCTCGCTAAGATATTTTGGGGCAAACACAGATAACGCAAGTCGTTTAAATTCACAAGACACTTACGCTTGGGCTCCTCATATTGATTACGATAAGTTTGTTAACTTTCGTGAGTACTATTGGCTACCTAATGGACCTTTATCTATTCAAGTATCAGGCGAGCAGCGCGACGTTGTAAGCACCTACTCAGTTACAACTGTAAACGACGGTGACAATGTTGCCTATGTGTTTAATGACACTGCAACAAGAAATCCAACTCTAAAACTTTATAGAGGTCAGACCTACAGATTTGAAATTGATACTCCTGGATATCCACTAGCATTTTCTGTTAACAGAATATTTGATGATTCGGTAAATGTATCTACTTTCTTTCCAGACGGCGTGCGTAAATTAGACGACAGCGGACAAGAAGTATCTACTGCGTATATCGAGAAAGGTACAATTGAATTTACAGTACCATATAATGCAGCAGAACGAGTCTTCTATCTAAGTAAAAATAGTATCGACACTAGCGGACTTTTCCGAATTTACGACATAGAAAGCAATACCTTTCTTGATGTTGCTGACGATATACTAGGCAAGAAAACGTATCAAACAGCAACCGGGCTAGCCCTAAGTAACGGTATGAAGCTAACTTTTGTTGGAAACATAACTCCGGCAAACTACGCTGACTCAGCATGGTACGTTGAGGGAGTGGGCACCAATATAAAATTAATTAACGAAGCTGACTTAGTTATACCTGCGGCCTACTCTACTAACAAGTTAATTCCCTACGACTCTGATCAGTTTGACAGGTTTCCGTTCGCTAATGCTAGTTCGTATGCTAAATCAAAAGACTACATATTAAGCAACAGAGCAAGTAAAGACCGTAATGCGTGGTCACGATATAACAGATGGTTCCATAAAGCTGTTATTACTGCCGGCTTTGAGCAAGCCGACCTTCCCGTAAATATCGATGAAGAAACTAGAGCAAAACGTCCTATTATTGAATTTGAAGCAGGACTAAAGCTGTATTCTTTTGGAACAGAAGCTAAAGCTGACGTTACGCTGATTGACGATTTCACAAAAGATGTGTTTTCTACTATTGAAGGCCAGCTGGGATACAACGTAGATAATGTTGATCTAACAGAGGGCATGCGAGTATTATTTACAGCAGATACTGACATTCTTGTAAATGGTAAGATTTATGAAGTTAATTTTATTAATGTTAGTAACCAACGACAAATTAGTTTAGTCGAGGTAGAGGACAGTGAACCTAAGGAAAATGAAACTGTACTAGTAACACAAGGCAAAGTAAATGCCGGCGTAAGTTTTTATTACGACAACACGTGGAAGCAAGGCCAACTAAAAGAAACGTTAAACCAAGCGCCACTTTTTGATTTGTGTGATTGTCAGTTTGGCAATAATTTAGAAAGTCAAGAGTTTTATGACAGTTCTACATTTAACGGAACTAAACTTTTTAGTTATAGGCAAGGATTGGGATCTAATGATTTAGAGCTAGGCTTTCCTTTAACATACAGAAATATTGAAAACTCAGGTGACATACTATTTGACTTTAATCTTCTTAGTGATAAATTTACATATCAGATAGATGAAGAAGTAACTGAAGTAACTACTGACAGTGCTCTGCTAAGAAAGTATTCAGCAAGAACCAGCTTCGAATGGCTTAACGGATGGTCCAAGACTCCGGTTAAATCCAAGCAGTATGTGATTAGACAATATGAAGTTACTAATATCGAAAACAACAACTTTCGTATTGATGTATACAAGGATTCTGGATTACTGAATGATTTAACAACCATTGTGTACGTAAACAACAAATTACAGCTTATTAACGTTGACTACGAAATTAACAGAATTAATAAAGTAGCAATAGTGCAATTTGATAAGAACCTACTAAACGGTGATATTGTACAAATAAAAACAGACTCAAAAACTGTTAAGAATAATAATGGCTATTATGAGTTTCCACATAACCTAGAAAGAAATCCGTTAAACCAGGATATCAAAGACTTCACGCTAGGTGAAGTTATAGCTCATGTTGATTCGTTGATTGAAGAAGTTCCTAGTTTTGCAGGTGCGTTTCCTGGTCCTGGAAACCTAAGAGACTTAGGAGACGTTGCTAGATTTGGAAAGAAATTTGTAAAGCATTCAGGATCGATTAACTTTCCATTATATCACACGACTAGCAAGGAATACAACATTGTTAAGGCGTTGCGATACAGTCGCGACGAGTATGCAAAGTTCAAAAGAATATTCTTAGAAACAGCAACTACTCTAGGGTTCGACGGCAACACTCTAATGCACGTTGACAAGATACTAGAGCGTGTCAACAAAGATAAGATCAAGACTCAGCCGTTTTACTTCTCGGATATGATAGCTTACGGCCCTAACAATGTTATAGAATATCAAGTGTTAGATTCAAGAACAGAACTATACGCATTAAATAATGCATTTAATCTTTCAACTCTTTCTGCAAGAAGTGTGCTGGTTTACTTAAACGGCAAGCAATTAATTGTAGGATCGCATTATACATTTAATCCTCAAGGATTTGTTGTTGTTACTGCTGGGCAGCAGGAAGGAGATATTCTTGAGCTGATCGAATATGAAGTTACAGACGGATCATTTATTGCACCAACACCCAGCAAGCTAGGACTTTACCCTAAGTTTTCACCAGAGCTAACAATCGATGACACATATCAAACATCAGCGCCGGTTAATCCTGGCCCGTATAAGGTCTACGGCGAGCAAGATATTGTCAGTACAAATGACGTTCGCGGCTGGTTTTACCCTGTGTATACTACTAAGAGCGCAGCAAAGGCAGCAGATCAAGTCGCAGGGGGTTCGGGTCAAATATCAACAGTTAGATTTAAAGGTCTGACCGAATCACTTTACATAGCAAACAGTGCGACTAATATTTTAGGAGGACAAGACAACGTTGAGATAGACACATACCCAGTGGGCATTCCTTTTATTAGAGGACACGACGGAAGCTATGTTCGAGCCTACTTAGATTTTAGAGACGAGTTGTTGCTTGACCTCGAAAAACGCATTTTTAATAATATTAAAGTACAGTGGACTGAAGACGTAATTGATATAGACGGATTCTTCGGTGGCGATTTTAGACCGTCGGAGTTTAGCTCAGCAGAAATTAATAAAAGTTTGTCACCTGAGTTTACTCATTGGCTTAAATTAGTAGACAACGACTACACTGATAATTTCTTCTATGATAGAACTAATGAGTTTACCTACAACTATTCTAATGCAAATAATCTAGCAGATGAAGACCTACCAGGATTTTGGCGAGCTGTTTATAAGCAGGCATTTGACACCGACAGACCGCATAGTCATCCTTGGGAAATGTTAGGATTTAGAATTAAGCCGTTGTGGTGGAACGAATCTTACGGTTCAGCACCTTACACAGGTGATAACCTCAACATGTGGCGCGACCTTGAACAGGGTATTGTACGCGAACCTGGCAAGGAAATTATATTTCTTACCAAATATGCAAGACCTGGTTTGGTAAATTTTATTCCGTCAGACCAAAAAGGAAAGTTAAAATCACCACTAGCGTCTAGCTATGTTAAGAACTTTATTTTAAGATTAAGCACGCAGAGTTTTAAGTTTGGCGACCAATCTCCTGTCGAAACCGCGTGGAGAAGAAGTCCACAATATCCATTCTCTGTAGTAACTGCCATGCTGTTAAACCAACCTTCTAAAGTATTTGGGGCCGGGTACGATGTTAGCAGAATTAAAACTAACCTGGTAGGACAGCGTGTTTATACAGAAACCAACAAGTTTATGTCTAACACGGGTGTAGTATTCCCAAATACTTCTCAGGATAGTAGCAGAGTATTAACTAGCGGCTTTGTAAATTACATTTATAATTTAGTAGCAGGTGATATACTTTCTGTATATTCCGATTATCAATTACAGTTTTTAGAATTAAGAAATCAGCTAGGATTTAAACTAGCAGGCTTTAGTGATAAGTCTAAAATTAACCTAGTGTTGGAAAGTACAACTCCGCGAATAGACGCACAAGCTGGAGTATTTGTTCCTCAGGAGAACTACGAAGTAGTCTTCAATACCAGCTCACCTGTTGATTTTGTAGTATATAGTGGCGTTGCTATTGAAAAAACAGCAGGCGGATTCTTGCTACGAGGGTACAATAACGATGTACCTTTCTTAGACTACTATCCTCCTAAGTTAGGCACTTCGGGCGTAGACATTACTATAGGTGGAATATCAGAAATTCCGTCTAATTGGGTAGCTGACACTCAATTTTACGAAGGCCAAGTAATAGAGCACAACAACGCTTATTATAGAGCTACTGTAAGATTTCGGTCACAAGAAGTGTTTTCTACAGATAATTTAGCCAAGTTACCTAAGCTTCCTGTGACCGGCGGTAAGTCAGCAAACTTCAAAAAGAACTTCGACGACAGAACTGTTTTATCTCTACAATACGGCGAAAGATTAGACTCGTCACAAGAAGTAATAGATTTCTTGCTAGGATACGGAAAAAGACTAGAAGATCTAGGATTTGATTTCAACTATACCGAAGCCGAGATTGTTAATAACTGGAGCCAAGCAGCAAAAGAATTCTTGTTTTGGTCTACACAGGGTTGGGCAGCAGGAACAGCTATTACAATTTCACCGGCTGCTAACAAGGTAGAGTTCAAAAGAGAATTCGCAGTAGTAGACAATATTTTTGATAACTTTTACTCATACAGCTTATTAAAAGCAGATGGTCTTGCTTTATTAAGCGAATATAGCAGCTTGTTACGAGACCAAAGTAGTTTCGGAATACAAACAGTAAACACTGATGACGGTTTGTATTCAGTAGCACTTGCGTTAGTACAAAAAGAACACGTAGTAGTAATAGACAATCGAACAATATTTAATGATATAATCTATGAACCGGCTACTGGTTATAGAAGAGATCGTATTAAGATAGTAGGCTACCGTTCAGATGATTGGAACGGTGGGCTAAACATTCCTGGTTTTGTTTACGATGGCGCAGTTATGTTAGAATGGGCTAGTTGGAAAGATTTTCAAATTGGTAGCTTGGTTAAGTACAAGCAATTCTATTACGTAGCTATTGAAAACGTACCGGGTTCAAAAGAATTTAATACTAGCCTTTGGTATAGATTAAGTAAGAAGCCAGAAGCAGAACTAATCACTAACTTTGATTATAGAATTAATCAGTTTACTGACTTTTATGATCTTGATACAGACGGATTTGATGCCGAGCTACAAAGAATGGCACAACATCTAACTGGCTATCAAAAGAGACAGTACCTAGCAAACATCATTACTGATGACGTTTCTCAGTACAAGTTTTATCAAGGCATGATTCAGGACAAAGGTACTAAAAATGCATTGTCTAAAATGTTCGAAAAACTAGGTGCAGCAGGCAAAGAAAGCTTAGAGTTCTTTGAAGAATGGGCCATACAAGTTGGTAGATATGGTGCGATTGATAACACAAGTCAAATTGAGATCAATTTGAAACAAGACCAAATACGGATTTCTCCGCAGCCTATTGAATTAACAGATGACATTCCTCTAAGTAATTTGGAAAAAGTCTACAGAATAAAATCTTTTGAGCTGTATGATAAGCCTGCTAACTATACTGGAGCACCGTTCTTTACCAAGCCGTTAGTTAACGAGTATGTGAGAACTGCTGGCTACGTAGACGAAAACGACGTAACCTTTATTGCTGGCTCTACAGAAGATCTTAGAAATGGCAATGTAGATGACGTTGCACTAGGTGAATACATCTGGATTACCGAAATACTTGACCGACCATGGGATGTTTATCAGCACGTAACAACTGGGATAAAGGTTAGTAAATTACTTGATAATAAGGAAACTAACAAGTTTGGTGACTCCTTACGAGAGTTGACGTTGGATCGATACACAACTAATCGCATTTTAGTTGGCGATATTATAGGAGTAAGAGACACTCGAACATTAGGAGTTAATGGATTCTACGAAGTTGATAGTATTGACCTGATTAAGTTAAACGTTATTAACATTCGTGTACCGACCGATGCAGCATTTGAAACATTTGCTGATGAAAATTTTCAGTTAACCTTGCTGCGTTCAGTTAGACTAAACAATCTTTTAGAACTACAGGATGTTGTACAAGATACACTATACCAAGACCAAACAGCATGGATTGATAATTACAATGGCGATTGGGCTGTTCTAAATAACTCCAGCGTATATACTAACGAGCAGGCACTTACTAATCCTGTTCAAGAAGAAGGTATTGAACACAAATACGGTAACGAGGTATTGGTTACTGCTGATAACAACAACGTGTTTGTAACGGCTCCAGAAGTAGAAAACGGAAAAGTATACTACTATAGACGGTCGTCAGAAAGTTTTAATGTGCAACTAGATCAGGAAATAAGCTTTGCCCAGCAAGGACTAATGACCTCCTTTGCTAACGGGTTTGCGTCTTCAGTAAGTGTGTCGCCAGACGGTGAATATTTAATCGCCGGATTACCTCAGGCATCTGGCGTTAAAACTAGGTTTCAAGGGCTGTTTGACCCAGACGCTACTTACACAAAAAATCAAATTGTTAAGTTTAGAGAAAGCTTGTGGAGAGCCAACAGAACAATTTTTCCTCAAATTTCCACTCAGCCGTTCTCGACCTTTAGCTCGTACAACAACATTATAGGCTCGTTTGATGATAATGACCAACTTGCTGCACTGATAATAGCAGGCGATTCGCAACTGGCAAATAATGTTACTAATCACATATTAGTACGTGCGCCTAAAGAAATGTACCAAGGAACAACAGTTGGCGATAAAGTTAACTTGTTCTGGAATGCTCGCAGTTACTCTTATCCTACACTGGATTTTTACGAGCCATTTGACGGACTTATACCGGAAATCTCTTCTAGCTTTTTGAACCAAGAGCATATTATTAAGGAAAAGATAGACCATGTCTTTTATGTTGAGTTATATACTGCACTGCCGTCAGTAAACGACAGAGTAACTACTGACACCGGCCAAGCAACTGTTTATTATGTTAGCACCAGTAGAGACGGAGTCATCATTTACCTAAAAGAATCAAACGGTACATTTGAAACATCTGGCCAGCTGTTTATAGACAATCAGGATTTAATTGGCGTTTACACTGAAGAAGATACAGTTAGTACTAATGATGCAGTAACAGGATTTTGGTATATTGAAACCCCTACTGATTATTCTAATAATGGTGTTTATTATGATGCAGGTAAGGGATTAGTTTATGCCGATGTCAGGATAGAGAACGAGACGCGTGAGGTCAACGATTACTACAATATACAGCTAACAGCAGGCGTTATAGGCAATGATTTTGATGATCGAAATCAAGCTAGTTTTGTTGCTCAACTATCCTTTACTGGTGATTTAACTTCGGCTGATGGGCAGGTTGGCCCCGAAGTCAGTGTACCCAGCAGTCAATGGTTAGTTAGGACAGGTAAAGTATTCAGTGATACGCTAGTATCCGGTGATCAACTTCAACTTAGCCTATTCGAATCTAACGAGCGAATTATTAACTTTGCTCCTAGCGGGCTAACTGGAGGCTATTCAACATTCAACAAATTACAAACAATAGTAGACATGTGGGATGGTTATATTGACTTTAATTTTACTAGGTTTGACGCACAGGGATTTGTGTTTCAACCTCAAATAGGCGATGTTTTAGAAGATTTACAGATGCCGCGTAATGGCCAAGGTGGACTTGCAATTACCGGAATAACCACTAGCAGTGCCGAAGTTACATGGGTACAACGAAACTTTAACCAAGTCAGAGTCTATGTAAAAAACATAACCGGAACATGGGACCAGCTAAACAACATAGGCCGTTACAATGTTAAAAGAAACCGCAACACTGCTATAAGAGGTCAAGCAGATGTTGATCGAATTATTGGTGTCGTTGAAGATTCCGATAATGATATCTGTGTAGGTAATGACCTAATAGGTAAGTTAATAGTATTTGAAGCAGACGAAATTTTTGCAGATAGCAGAAAGTGGAATGAAATTATTCCAATAACTGGCGAAGAATATTGGTTCTATACAGAAAATATAGCACAGGGAGCGGGCCGAGTACCTAATCCGCCCTTCAGTCTAAACAAGGATTACGTTCAAATATACCATATAGAAGCAGACAACTTCGGAACAGCTGGACCAGTAAACGAAGGTGCTGTAGCAATATACCGAAGACTAACTGGCGGCACCTACAGCTATCAGCGTACTATTGTGTCAGAATACGGAATGGAAGATAGGCAGTTTGGCAGAGATGTAGAAATTAGGCAAGTAGGCAACTATTATACTTTGTTTGTATCTAGTATAGGCAATGGTGCCCAACAAGAGTTAGTAGGCGGCATTGAAATCTTTAGGCATGGCGCACTGGCGGGCGAAAACTTCAAGGGAAATTATGCACCGGGCACTTACATAAAAGGAGATATAGTTACCTTCGAAGACGATTACTATGTTGCTAATAAAGATCAAACCGAAGTAGAAAGTAGGATTAAAGATTCAATATTTTGGGCTAACATCAGTTGGAAGCAAGGAAAAGATTCAAACTACAGAGGAGAATGGAATAACAGCTATGGTTATGCAGAGGGTTCTATTGTTTTTTATAATGATAAATTCTATAGCGCTGTTACTAACATATCAACCGGTGCTGGTTTTGTCACAACAGACTGGAAGCAACTATCCAACCTAATAGACTATGTGGGATTTTTGCCAAACGTTACCGGATTTACAGCATACAACGAGGAAGTGTTTGAATCCAGTAATACTCCGAATGTGTTAGTAGACTTCAGTAAGGCATATGATATTAGTTCAAACGGCCAGGTAATTGTAACTACCGCTACTATTACAGGTTCTGATAGCACGGTTAACGACACTCGAGTATTAATTTATAGAGAAACAGACAATAAATTTTTGTTATCTCAAATAATAAATGCTCCGGAATTGCAAAACTCAACTAACTGGGCATACAAAATTAGCATGCGACCAGACGGTATGTCTTTTGCTATCAGTGCTTCTCTTGATGATTCTGCAAAAGTAAATCAAGGGCAAGTATACATCTATATGCAAGTTGACAGTGAGTTTGTATTGACCCAAACACTGCTTCCGCCTAATAACGAAGAAGGCGAGCAGTTTGGGTACGATATGAGTTACGGTCAAGATAATTTGGTAATATCGAGTCTGAACGGGGATCAAAAGATTCCGACAACGTTCGACTTAGTGACCAACAATGAGACTATAATTGACAATAGATTCACTAGGTTTAACGAAACTATACTGGATTCAGGTGTTGTATACATATTTGAAACACTAAACGATCAACTTGTCTTTAGCGAAAGATTTAGGTATGACAGTGCAACTAGCCAATTTGGTGAAACTTTATTATCAAACGGTAATCACGTCTACGTAGGAATTCCTTCGCTGGTTACAACTACGGGCCAAGGTGTAGTTGTTGATTACAGAAAGCCGAAAGGCAAGTTTGCATGGAACGTATTAAGAGAAAGTATTGTTCCAGTAGATATTTCGAAGATTCAGGGTGTGTTTGTCTATAACAAACGTACTAACGAAATTATCACTTACTTGGATTATATTGATCCAGTTCAGGGCAAGATTGCAGGTATTGCCGAGCAGGACATTACCTACAAGATAGGTACAGACCCAGCAGCGTATAACGTAGGAATCCTAAGTGACAACACAGTTGACGTTGACATATTCTGGGCGGAAAAGCAAGTAGGACAAGTTTGGTGGAATATTAACACTGCTAGATTTGAATGGCCTTACCAAGGAAGCATATCGTACCAAAAGGAGGTATGGAACGTTCTTGCTCAAGGGGCCTCTATAGATGTTTATGAATGGGTTGAAACGCAGTATACTCCGTTGCGGTGGGATGCATTATCAGCAACAGATGCGGGCTCCTCGTTAGGTATTACTGGGACTTCGTTATACGGCGATGAAAAATATAGCGCTAGGTTGACTTATGATGATATTAGTCAAACGTTTAGTACTGTCTATTACTTCTGGGTGCAGAACAAGCGTGACGTACCTGTTAACCGCACACTAAGTGTATTTGATATTACTAATTTAATTAGATCACCTAGAGAGCAGGGTTATAGATTTGTTAGCTTCTTAAGTGATTCAAGAATGGTGTTGAACAACTTTGAAAATATTGTTACATCAGATGACGTGGTACTTAACATTAGATATGATACGCGAGAAACTAAGATACAGAATACACATTTACAATACCTGTTGATGTCGGACGGATCAGGAGTAAGTAAGCCTACTGCAGATATCGAACGCAAGTGGTTCGATAGCTTAATTGGGTTTGATGAAAACAACAGACCAGTGCCAAACCCTGCTATTCCGATAGCAAAACGCACAGGTATTCAAAATCGACCACGACAGGGAATGTTTGTAAATAGGACTGAAGCATTAAAGCAGTTTATTGAGCGTGTAAACCTAGTACTATCCAAGAATCTTGTAGTAGATCAATATCAAACTTCGCGCTTGTTTAGTAAGGACGATGCACCTTCGATTGCTACTCGTAAATACGATATTGTTGTTGACACGACATTTGACCTAGACTTTTTAAGTATAAACAAAATTACACCAGCACGACTAGAACCGGTGATCGTTAATGGTAAGATAATTCAAGTTAACATACTGTCTTCGGGAAGAGGGTATAAGATCGAACCTACAGTCGAAGTAGCAGGCGCCGGTAAGAACTTTGAAGTTAAGTTGTCTATAAACAATTTAGGTCAAGTTACAACTGCAATTGTTACAAATGAAGGCAGTGGCTACGGTGATGCAACAGTGCTGCTGCCAAGACGCTACAGTGTGTTAGTAAATAATGACGATAATCTAAATGGCAAATGGGCAATATATTCGTGGAACGAAATTGAGAGAAACTGGTTTAGAACGCAGATTCAAGCGTTTGACGTGTCCAGGTTCTGGGACTACAGAGATTGGTATGCAGAAGGGTTTAATCAGTTTACTGACATTGATTTTGAGATCGAGGGCACTTACTTGCTAGGAGGCCTACGTGACACTATTGGCAATGTAGTAAAAGCTAAAAGTATAAGCAGCGGTGGCTGGTTACTGCTTAAAAAGATTGCCAACGAAGAAACTGAAGATTTTACGATTAATTACGATACTATCGGACGTCAAGCAGGAACTATAAGCTTTAATGAAAGCTTATATAATGTTGAGAAAAATGCAGTTGGCTTTGACAGCAGAAGTTACGACAGTTTCTTTTACGATAGTGTTATTGCAAAAGAACTAAGAATAATTTTTGAAGTTATACGTGACGACCTATTCATTGCAGAGTTAGCAGTTGAATACAATCAGTTGTTCTTTGCTAGCCTTAGATACGTGCTATCTGAGCAGCCGGCAGTTGACTGGATGTTTAAGTCAGCGTTTATCAACGTTAAGCATAATGTAGGTAACCTTGATCAAAAAGTAAACTTTGAAAACGATAAGCTAGCTAGTTATCAAGCCTATGTAAACGAAGTAAAACCTTATTCTTCTAAAGTACGAGAGTTTATAAGTTCCTACACTAGTATCGACGATACTCAAAGTGCTGTTACTGACTTTGATTTAGCGCCACAATACGACATCCTGACTAAACGAATTGTTACAAGCAAAGCGTTTATCAGTAACGGTGAACTAATTGATGCAGGGGCTAATACAGACTCTTACCCAAGGAAATACTGGAAGGACAACATTGGATACACAGTTACTGAGGTTAGGATACAAAACCCAGGTAGTGGTTATACCATTGCTCCTGAGATTAAACTTGAAGGAGCATCTGCAAAGCAGGCCACTGCTAAGGCATTTATCGGCTATGGCAAAATTACTGCTATCAAAGTTACGTCGCCTGGCGTTGGGTATATCAATATGCCAACTGTAATAATTGATGTTCCACAGAGTGACGTTGGAATTAGGGCATCTGCAACAGCTATACTAGGCGACGGTGTTGTACGTACACCTACTGTTAAGATTAAGTTTGATAGAACTTCTGGACAATACACTATAGAAGAACTGGCAGAAGTTGCTAATTTTGTAGGGTCAAATGTAGATATTAACTACAACTTGAAATGGCCAATGGATCTTGATAACAGAAAAGTTAAAGTATATGTTAATGAAGTGCAGCAGTTGAGAAGCCAGTATTCATACACTAATATAACCTACTCTCCGACTATTGATACATTAGCTGAAGATTTTAACTACGGTAATGGTAATGTAGCAGCAGGGCCAGGCACTCAACAGATATCCAATGGCTACACTTACCAGCAAGGAAGAATAATATTTACTAAGCCTCCTGCTAACCAGTCTGATGTACGAATAGAGTATTACAGACCAATAAGTATGTTGTCAGCAGCAGACAGAATTAAGTTTGCATATAACCCATTAAGTGGAATGTTAGGTAGTGAACTAGCACAGGTAATGACAGGGATTGATTATGGCGGAGTAGAAGTTAGCGGGCTGGGCTTTGAAATAGAAACAGGGTGGGATACCGAAGGATGGTATACTGATACATGGGACACTGATGATACTAACTTTGAAGATGAAGTATTTGTAGCAGATGGGTCAACAACTGCTGTTGAATTAAGAGAGGCTCTTGAAGATGGCGTTATTTATAACATCTACAAGAACGGTATTCGTTTAGACGATCCAGAATACGGAACCGCAGAACAGGTTAACCAAAATGCAGTAACATCAAGTATCTTCGGTGACGGTTCGACTTCTGTAGTTGAGCTAGCTGATCTAGGAATTACGTTGGTCAACGAGGATGTGTTGATAATTAGAAAATCCACTAGCGACGGTAGTGTAGCGCCTGATGATGAAAGTTATGACCAAGCATTGATAGGTGGCAATCTTGCGTACTCGTCTGCGCGAGGAGTTAACCCAGAGGAAATTATTGTCGACGGTGACAGCTTCATAACTCCAACAACCAGCGGAGGACCAGAGGAGCTAGTATCTGGACAGGTAATGGACGCGCTAGATTTGAGAGTTTATAATAGAGATGTCTCTGCGGCAACAAATGTGTCAACGTTTGCATATCGCCAGTTTAAAGACATACTCAACAGAACACACTTTAAGCGTCTAAACAGTGCAGTAACAACCCTTGCTCAACCTTTAAATAGTTATGATCTTAGGATCGAAGTTCAAGACGGGGCGAACCTAGCAGTGCCGGATAAAGGGAGAAATCTCCCTGGAATTATCTTTATTGACAAAGAAAGAATTGAATATTTTGTTAAAGACGGTAACACACTCCGACAATTGCGTCGTGGTACGCTGGGCACAGGCACTGCCCAACAGCATGCTGTAGGAACAAAAGTGTACGATCAAAACAGTGACAAAACAATTCCGTATAAAGACAGAACTATTGTACAGAATTTTACGACAGATGGCGTTACTGGATCGTTTGCAATTGGCTTTACTATATCGTCAGTTAACGAAATTGAAGTATTTGTAGCTGGCACTAGATTGCGCAAGCAAGCAACGCAGGTTTTTGATGCAACAGTTGCATTAAATAGTCCGGACGGCGATATTAGTATACCTGCAGACTTTGAAATTGTGGACGGAGAAATTGTGCTAACTACAGTACCGGCTGAAAATGTAAGAGTTACAGTAGTTAAAAAAGTTGGAAATACGTGGGCTAAACCCGGCGAATCTCTTGCAACAACTAACACACCAATAGCAAACTTCTTACGTGCAGGAACTTCGGCGCAGCCAGAATAAATACAGTATAGGAAAAACAATGAGCGGAACTATGCAAGACAATAACGGTATACGAGTAACAGGACATATTAGAGCCTTTGACCCTGAAACTAATTACGAGTACGTAAACAAACGGAATGCTATACATTACGAAAATATGAGTATCTCGCTAGCAGAGAGTGTGTCTAATGCTGGCCGTGGTTTTGTTTACGAGATGAATTTTGGCAACGGTGGAACTACTGTTGATCAAACAGGTATTATTACATATCTTACTCCTAACTCAAATGGCACCAACGCAAGCTTGTATAATCAGACTTATACTAAGGTTGTTGACGACAGAAGCGTAAATAATACAGACCCAGCCAGAAATAGAATAGAAACAAGACATCTTAGTGGTACTAATTACACTGACTTGATTATTAGTTGTTTATTAGACTATGGTGAGCCAGACGGTCAGCAAGCGTTTGACACTGCTACTAACACAGATGATTTATTTGTATTTGATGAGTTAGGCCTGAGAGCTTTTTCGCCCGGGCAAGCTGGTCGTCTAATGACTCATGTTATATTTCACCCAATACAAAAATCATTAAACCGACTGATACAAATTGACTATACAGTGCGTATTCAAAGTCTAGCAGGTTAAGGAGCAAAGAATGGCATACGAAATTAAATACACCGACAATGTTAATAAGGGTATTATTATTGTTGAGGAAGGCGATATAGACACTACTTCAACTTCTTTGGCTTTTCCTGGAAGAGACTCCCGGCAGTATGGAGGAGTAATTGCTGAGAACTTCCTGCATTTGTTAGAAAACTTTGCTAGTGACACAGCCCCCCAAACTCCTGTAGAAGGTCAATTATGGTACGACACTAGAGCCGGCATTGATCAGTTAAAAGTGTATGACGGCACTAATTGGACTGCAAGTGGCGGACTAAAAAAAGCAACTTCTGTACCGGCAGTATCAAATTCTGTCTCAGGAGAACTTTGGGTTAATACCGAAAGTCAGCAACTATATTTGTTTACTGGCACTAGCTGGGTGCTAGTCGGTCCTAATTTTAGTGACGGGTTGTTAACAGGAACAGAATCGCAGGAAATAGTAGGAACAGATAATATAACCTATACCGTACTTGCTATTAAAGTAAAAAATGTTCCAACTATCATTGTCAGTCCTAGTCAGTTCGTACCTAAAGCAGCAATATCGGGATTTAGAGCTGGAATAAATCCAGGACTTAATCTAAGTACGTTGATTATTGCAGGCGCAGGTGTGTCAAAATATTGGGGCACGTCAGAGAAAGCCGAAAACTTAGTTATTGCAGAGCAAGCAATACCAGCAAGCTCTTTTCTAAGAGGAGACTCAGTTTCCACTACTAACTTTGAATTTAAAGTTAAAAACAACAACGGTATCACAATAGGAGTAGGTGGGCAGCTATCTCTAGCTGTTGACAACGAAGCCGGAGTTATTCAGCACAATACAGCTGGCTCAAACATTGACTTTCGGTTGAGGAACGGAAACAGAACACCAACTGTTCTTCGAATTGACTCTGAAGGACTAGTAGGAATCAATAATGCTGCTCCGGAAGAAGCGCTTGACGTTATAGGAAATGTTGTTACTTCAGGCTCGCTAGTTGTTGGCAGCACTGAAAATAGCACAAACTTTAGTTCTGGTTCTTTTGTAACCAAAGGAAGTGCCGGTGTTGCTGGAAACTTAAATGTCGGTGCCGATGCAAAAATAAACGGTGACGTAATTGCTGGAAATATTATTCCTGACGGTGCTACTGAGCGAAACGTAGGCACTTCAGCGTTGCGCTATGATCAAATGCATGCCCAAACGTTTTTTGGTAACCTGCAGGGTAACGTAAGCGGAACTGTGTCAGGCAGAGCAGGCAGTGCAAGCAGACTAGCAAGTACTACTACCTTTGGAGTTACTGGGGACGTAGAAGATACAAGTTTTGCTTTTGATGGTCAGGTTGGCGGTACTAACAAGACGTTTGACATTCGAATTGCGAATAGCTTTATAGCAAATAAAGACCCGGTTTTGGACGTAGACTCCGCAGACGAAATAATAATAAATAGAATAGTAGGTGACACTGGGGTATTTAGAGTTACTAAACGAAACTTTTTAAAGTCAATCCCACTTATGCCAGTAGGAGCATATATGCCGTTTGCTGGTGAAGAAGCTCCTGCAGGTTGGCTACTGTGTGACGGAAGTGAAGTTGATAAGTCTCGGTATACAGAGTTGTTTACCGTAATACGTTATAACTTTCGAGATGCTTCGTTATTAAGCGACCAAGGTGTTAGCACATTTGCTCTACCTGATATGAGAGGAAGATTTCCTCTAGGTTTAGATAATATGGGAGGACCTAGTGCTAACACAGTGACTAACCCCGCAGCAGATATAATTGGGGGCGTCAACGGTTCCGAAACAGTGCAAGTTAACACAGAGAACTTACCAGAACACGAGCACGATATGGAAGGGGAATCAGGAACTCAGTATTATGGGTTTAGGGTAGGCTCTGGTGCACCAATCGACGATGATGCAATTACCCTTTCAACCGAAGCTGGCGCCGGCGGCACGCAGGGACTAGCGTCATCTGGCGGCGTAAAAACAAATGATCAACTAGGCCAACCGTTATCAGTAATGAACCCATTTTTAGGGTCGAACTACATAATCTATACTGGAAATTAAGAATGAGTTATCAAATAAACAAAACTGACGGATCGCTATTAGTTGACTTAGTTGACGGACAAATTGATTCTAATAGTACTAACCTTGTGTTAGTAGGGAGAAACTACACCGGCTATGGTGAAATTTTTAATGAAAACTTTGTTAGACTATTAGAAAATTTTTCAAATAGTGCAGCGCCGAGTAATCCGTTAAAAGGACAAACTTGGTGGGACACTGCTAATCAAAGACTAAAAGTTTATAATGGATTAGTGTGGATAGCCAGCGGCAGTCCGTTTGTGCAGCCTACTATTCCTCTAATGGTAACTGGCGATTTATGGATAGACAACCTAAATAATCAGTTATATGCGTTTGACGGTGTTGACGTTATATTAATTGGTCCACAGTATACTAAATCACAAGGTGAGAGCGGCTTTAGAACCGGAACACTGTTAGATGAAAGTAGCCGTTCTCGCACAGTGTCTTATTTGTACATCGGCGGCACCCTAGTTGGTCTACTTAGCAGCTTAGATTTTACTCCAGTAACTGGACAGAAAATAGCTGGTTTGATTACTCAGGAAAATCCGACAGGTCGAATATACGAAGGCTTTAATGTTATTAATCAAGCTACATTTAAGTTTAGAGGCATAGCAGAAGCAGCAGAGTCATTAGTATCGTCTGACGGTAGAATTAGACCGGTTGACTCGTTCCTACCGTCAGACACAGACGGAATAACCTCAGGCACGATTACTATTCAAAACGCAGGTGGATTAACAATTGGCCTGATACGAAACACTACACAAAAAATAGTAGGTGGAAAGTTTTATATAGAAAACCAAATTTTTGATCAGGATATGAGCTTACGAGTTGCATCATCGTTAACATCATCAACAATAGATGCAGTGTATATAGATGCAAGTACAGCAAGGGTAGGTATTTTTAATAATAACCCACAGTATGCTTTAGATGTTACCGGTGATTTACGAATTTCCGGTAATCTATTATTTTCAGGGACAGCAAATAGTCTAGATATTAACATATTGAGAGTTGAGGATAAGGTTATACAACTAGCTAGGACGGTACCTGGATCCGAACTTAGTGCTGCTGATGCAAATGATACTGGTATAATATTTGATATCGCCGGCTCGTTAACAAAGAAATGGACGTGGGAAAGTGTAACCAATGCATGGACTTCTAACGTAGGAATCAACATATCTGATAGTTCTACCGGTTATCATATAGGAGGCGAGCTCAAACTAACAAATACTAGTTTAGTTAATATTCAAAAAGCGCTCGACCTAAATGAAATCGGTACTTTAATATCACTCAGCGTTGACAATACATCAATCGACGGAACGACCATAAAGGCAGGTGCTGCAATCGCAGCAAGTGACCCTACTGATAACTTACTTCCTCTAAATATTATAGGCACCGCTGGAATTAACATATCTTCATTAAACGGTAACATCTCTTTATCGACTCCAGCAAGGATTACTGGTGTATTAGATCCGACACAGCCGCAGGATGTTGCTACTAAACTTTATACAGACACCGCTGCTAGAAGAGAACCAGTAGGATTTTCGTTAGACGTAACCGGTCTAGGAACAGGAACTACATTGTCAGATGCAGTGGCTGTAATTCTATCAGATTTATACCAACCTTATGACGGTAAAGTAGCTATGATTCATACCGTGTCGTATTCTAACTCAGTCGTTAGTGGTGTAGATATTGCCGGTGCTACAACAATTACTTTAGTAGATGTTGACAAGAACGGAACTGAAAATCAGTCAGTTGTACAAGAAGTTGAGTTTGACCCAGCCGGCGCTTCTGGCACAGTGTCATTAACTCCAAGTAGAGCACTAATGGAATACGCTGCGGACGGAACGAATTGGAACTTGATAGTAGTAACAAATCCATATTAATATATGATAAATAATACAAACGCTAAGGATTATACTTAAATGGCTTATCAAATTGATAGATACAATAATACTTTATTAACAGTAGTTGATGATGGTACTATTGACCAAACAACTGATTTAAAATTTATCGGCAAGAACTATTCGGGCTACGGTGAATTACATAACGAGAACTTTTTGTTCTTATTAGAAAACTTTTCAGGAATTAACGAACCGGCTAGGCCACTGAGTGGACAGGTGTGGTTTGACTTAGGAAGTAGCAAGTTAAAATTTTATGATGGAGCCCAGTGGCGTAGTACTGGCGGATCAGAGACTTCTGGGACTCAGCCAACTGGACTGTCAGTTGGGGACTTTTGGTGGAATTCATCAAGTGATCAATTATATGTATACAACGGAATTAACTTTGTTCTAGTAGGTCCGCAAAACGTGGGCAACGGCGTTACTCAGTTGCAGAGTATTGAAGTAGTTGATGCTACTGGCGCAGTCCGCAATTTGATATCAGCTACTGTTAACGACGAAGTTATTTTTGTTATTAATGCTGCAAATAATTTTACTCTAGGAGTGTCTACTCCTATTCTTGGGTTCGATGGAATCAAAAGAGGCGTAACGCTAAAGTGGACTAGACTAGCAGACGATGGAGTAACCAACAGCCAACAAGTTGCAGGTAACGATTTCCGTTACTGGGGAACTGCTAGTAACGCTGAGAAGCTTGGTGGTATATCAGCAGAAAACTTTGCAACACGGGATCTAGCTAGTTTTGACAGCTTAGTAGAATTTCCAGACGCTGGCATTGCAATCGGCGATTCTAACGATTTGCAATTAAACATAGAAAACGGTAACCAGGGAGTTATACAAAACGTCACGGGCCAAAATAGTATTATCAAAATAAAAGTTACTAACGGTGCTGGTGCAGTTACTCCTACGTTTACGTTTGGTCCTACTGGTATGTTACCTGCGACAGACAACGTGTTTAATCTTGGGTCACTAACCAATAGAATACAGGACGTGTATGCAGCTAACTTTAGGGGTGAAGCTGTTAATGCAACTAACCTAAGAGTAGGATCTAATTTTAGAACTGCTTCAGTCACAGCTATTCCAAACACTATTGCAGTAAGAGACCCATCTGGCAACTTATCAGCTACCTTATTCCAGGGTACTGCAACTCAAGCCCGTTATGCGGACCTAGCAGAAATTTATTCAACTAACAAAACATACCCGGTTGGAACTGTGGTATCCGTCTGTGCGCACAACGATCACGATGTCGGCGCTGCAAACGCGGGTGAAATTGCAATTGGCGTAATTTCAGAAAACCCTGCATATTTAATGAATAGCGATGCACCCGGCCAAGCAGTTGGATTAAAAGGTCGAGTGCCGGTGAGAGTTGTTGGTATGGTAAAAAAAGGTCAAGCAGTTTACGTACATGGAAAAGGCACAGCATGTACATCACATACTGGAGCAAGTATGGTAGGTATCGCACTAGAGTCTAGCAATGATGAAAATGAAAAGCTAGTAGAATGTGTACTAAAGGTTTAAGGATCCAGCATGGCAAACGTTACAGCAGCAAGAGTAACAAACTTACACGAACGCATTAAACTAGTATTAGGAGAAGGCGCAGGACAGTTTGGTTACGGGCAACCGGTCGAAAGTGCTCCGGTAAGCAACCAGAACAACTTTATACTTGCTGAAGATATCAACAGTATATATAGAGATATGATTAATGCAAGAGCACATCAAGTAGGAATTACTAGCACGATGATTGCTTTGCTAATAAAAGACAGAAATATTGTAGCTGAAGATGCTAGCTTTTTTGTTGATGACGACGGAGTAACAACGTCTGATGTAAATGGCTCGTTAAAAGGTATGGTTGACTACGAAAACCTAATGTCCGTAATTGAAACAGAAAAAGCTTTAATAGATGTACCGACTCAGGCTGAGCTAGAAACAGGTATTTCTGATCGACGAGAATCTCCGTGGAACGGGACAATAACACACGAAGTACAAGTAACATTTGCCGATGCTAATGAACGACGTTATTTTTTTAATACAGGCGGCGAAATTCGGTTTAGTGCCAATCTTACTAGTTCGTCGGGCAGCAAAGGAGCTGACTGGGTAAATTTATTATCGAATATGGGTACTGTAAAATTTAAAAGTAATAGCACAGTGACTACTGGTTCGGGCGCCGCGGCTGCCATTGGTAATTATCAATTAACAGACAATTATCAAGGAATATACAGCAAGACTGGGTCAGGTATTTACTCTTCGAACATCTACACAATTCAAGCAACGCAACCTGAGGCAAATCCTAACGTTATTCTATTCAAAATACAGTTTAACGACGCAGCTTTCGTAGGAAACATAGACGATAATGTCGACGGTAAATTAGAAAGCAGTGTTAATCAACTACGAGCAAATAGCATTAATGTATCAGTTGCAGGTCCTAGTTTTTCCAATCAATCAACTCTTGCATAAATTTGTTTCTGATAGTATAATTATAACAATACAAGAGACAATATTATGGCAACCACGACACCAGTAACAGCAGCAAGATATAATGCCCTTAGAGATACAGTAAACCTAGTACTAGGAGTATCTTCTCCTTTAACTCCTACGTACGGTTATGGCGACTTTATTTCTACTAGTGATGTAGTCGGCAACTTCGAAGACAATAACACAGACACCAATAAGATATCTGTACAAGAATACGAAGAGATATACTTTGACTTGATACGATCTCGTATTCATCAATTAGGTTCCGGCAACGTTACAATTTTACCTTATCCCGAAGGAGATATTAACAACAATCCAGGCGCTGATATTATCGACGAGTCCTACATACAATTATTAGAAACTCTAGCAAGCAACGTTGAGACTGACAGGTTCAGTATTGATGCCGCATCACAAGCCAGTACTTCGTTAGTGTTCGATCAGTTTAGTAATTCGATTTCATCTGTTTACGATCAGTCTGTTAGAGGAACATGGGACGGACAGCTAATTCACATATTTGATGTATCTTTTGAGAATGCTGCTGATAGAAGACACTTTTTTAACGCAGGAGGCGAAATTCGAGTAGATGCTGATGTGAACTATTCAGGTAGTCAAGCTAAATCAGTTGATTGGGCCAACAGGATGAACGACTTAGATGCTTATAGTATAGCAGGCAATCGCAGTTTTATTGGTAATACTACAGCATTCTATACCAATAAAAACACCAGTGTTGGCAATTACTCCCTTACTGGATCCTATCAGCAATTGTACTTTTATGCATTTTCTAATGCTTACGTTAATAATTACTATACAATACAAGCCCTGTCACTTAATGACACTACTGTAAGAGTTCGAGTGTTATTTGTTGACGGGGAAGCAGTGTCATCTCCTCCACCAGATACTCCTATTGACGAAGCAGTGTTTGGGGACTTTTCGAGCAACGTGTCAGTTCTAATTCCAGACGGTAGTGCTACTATCAATGGAGTAGTTACGGATACTGTGAGCTATGACGGTGCTATAGTAGGAACTCTAATCTCTGGATTATAACCAAAACTCTCCTTGACAAGAATGTTAAACTACTATATAATTGTGTAACATATAGGAGATTTTGATGGACGAGCGACTAGAAAAAGCACTAGACTTTTCTAATTACATGGTTACGTTAAACAACCAGAAAAGACTACTTAAAGAAAACTATCATGAGGAATTGATGTACTTTTATAAAGGAAGTCAGTTTACTGTTTCGCGAGAGTTGATGACTTTTGTTAACATGTTAGTAGACAGAGAATACAACAAGGATGTCATTCTTGTTGACGACAACGACACTCCTGCATTAATAGACGATCTTACTGATTTCTACGACAGTATTCTCGATGTATACTTTAGTGCATCAAACAGTTATCACACACAATACGAGCAACTAAAGAAAAACCGAAGTCCAGCAAAGTTGGTCAATTATGACAAAGACTAGAGGTGTCCTGGTCTTTGCTAGAAACAACGGTCACATTGACTATGTCAAGCAGGCTGCTTTCTTAGCAGACAGAGTAAAATATTATTTAGATCTTCCTACAAGTATTGTAACAGACAGCCCCCGCTATCTCAACGATAACTTTCCTGATACCTTTGATCACGTAATTTCACTAGAAAAATATAGTGATGAAAATAGTAGACTTTACTTTGACGGAGCAATGTCTCATGCTTCTGCTAGCTTCAACAATAGACGGCGGGCAGATGCCTATGTCCTAAGTCCTTACTTAGAAACTTTGTTGTTAGACACTGATATTGTTATTTGTAATGACATATACAAAAATTGTTTTACGTCGTCTTGTGACTTTTTAATATATAAAGAATCACACGACCTAGGAAACGTCCGAGATGTGTCGGAATTTGAATATATAAGCGATTGCGGCGTAGAGTTTTACTGGGCTACATGTATTTTCTTTAGAAAAAATGAGATCAACAGTACTTTCTTTGATCTAGTAAAGCATGTTCAAGATAATTGGACACACTATGTTAAAGTTTACCAACTCTCAACTACTATGTTCAGAAATGACTTTGCTTTTAGTATCGCTATACACATTATGAACGGCTTTCAGAAGGGTAATTTTACTGCGAGTATGCCGGGAAAAATACTTTATGTCACAGATAAAGACATTCTTTGGCGACTACAAGACGACGAGATGATGTTTCTTGTTGAAAAGAAACATCGACTTGGAGAATATACCCCAATAAAAACACAAGGACAAACTGTCCATGTAATGAACAAGCTCAGTTTGAATAGAGCAATAGACAAGGTAACAAATGGATAATACCGGAATAGTAGTACTTGCTCAAAATAACGCCAATGACGATTACGTACAGCAAGCTTGTCTTTTGGCAATGAGCGTTAGCGTGACAAATCCTTCTCTCCCTGTAAGCTTGGTTACTAACGACACAGTGCCGCAGGAGTATCAACCACTGTTTGATAAAATAATACCTATTCCGTTTGGCGACCATGCTGCTAATAAAGAATGGAAGGTAGAAAACCGCTGGAAGATATATCACTCTACACCTTACGAAAGAACTATTGTAATGGATACAGATATGTTGGTACTACAGGATATATCTAACTGGGTAACTTTTCTTAACAACTACGATCTGTACTTTACTAGTGCGGTTCATACGTACAGAAACGAATTAGTAACCAGCAGTGTTTATAGAAAAACTTTTGTAATTAACGATTTGCCAAATATATATAGTGGGTTTCATTATTTTAAGAAATGTGACTTTGCTCATGAGTTTTATAGATGGTTGGAATTTGTAACATACAATTGGGAGAAGTTTTATGAATTATATGCAAACAAGGACAGTAGTAGTCCACAGCATTACAGCGTAGACGTATGTGCAGCAATTGTTACAAAGATACTTGCCTGCGAAAGTAATATTACTAATAAGGTTGCTAAGTTCCCATGTTTCACTCACATGAAACCCCACGCACAGGACTGGAAAAGTGTACAGACAAGCTGGCAGGAATCTGTAGGAACTTATATTAACGATAACTGTGAGCTAAAGATAGGAAACTACTTGCAGACAGGCATATTTCACTATACTGAAAACAGCTTTGTGAAAGAAAACTCAGTACTTGACACGTATAGGAGATACCTAAATGTCTAATTTTACAGACCTAGTTAATCAAATGACAGTAGAAACTTCAAATAATATAAAAGGTTACGTTCACTATGTACAAGAGACAGGGGAAATTGTTAAGATTGCTAATAGGCAATCTAAAGTAGAAGACTACGAGGTACTGGAAGTCGATTACAGCGAAGTAAAAGAGCTAAAGCTAGGAAAAAGACAATTTAGTGAGTTTTTTGTAGCATTCAACGCCACGTTAAAACGAATAGCTCTTAACGAAGTAGTACGTAAACATCAATCAGCAGACATCAGACAGCAATTGTATCAAATTCCAATTACTAACAAACCTGCTGATATAAAATTCGTTAAGGACATGCCCAACAACATTCTAAGATTATCAGCTAGCGAGAGTCTACGATTAGATAAAGTCTTACTGCATCAATGTGCCAAACTGAGTTTGAACTTTAGTATAACTGCAACCAACGACCCTAATATTTTGCATGAAAACTTTTCGGTTAACCTACAAGACCTTTTGACCAACGACTACCTAGACCTAACTGCGCTATTTCGTTATAATACCAAGTTAAAAAACATCAGCATATATACAACTAAGTTTTTTGAAACATATTCAATAGAGGAAATTTAATGTCAAGCGTGATTAACGTAGTAGAGTGTGATATAATCTTCCTCTCTTACGACGAGCCAAACGCAGAGAAGAATTACGCAGACCTGTGTTCTAAGGTACCGTGGTCCAAGCGCGTACACGGTGTTAAAGGCAGTGACGCAGCCCATAAAGCGTGTGCAGCACTGTCAGAGACTGAGTATTTTGTTACTGTAGACGCTGACAACATTGTTGACCCAGCGTTCCTTCAAGTGCAAATAGATTTAGACAAGTTAGAACTGACCCAAGATCACGTGTTTAGTTGGTGCGGCAAGATTTCAGTCAATGGATTAATGTACGGCAACGGCGGTCTCAAATTGTGGACCAAGAAGTTTGTTGAAAACATGAGGACGCACGAAGCAGCAGAAGTAGATGACGCCGACGGCGCAGTTGATTTTTGTTTTGATCATAGATATTACCAGTTTAATGAAAACTACAGTACTAGCTTCATTTGTTCTAGTCCTTTCCAGGCCTGGCGCGCTGGATTTCGTGAAGGTGTAAAAATGAGTCTTGATCAAGGAGTAAAGGCTAATAACATTAAAGACGTGTGGTGGCAGAACTATCAACGATTATTAATTTGGTGTAATGTGGGAGCAGATGTAAAAAACGGGCTCTGGAGTATGTTAGGGGCCCGCGAGGGATGTTACCTAACAGCTTGCACTGACTGGGATCACAATCAGGTGAGAGATTTTGAGTACCTGACAAGTTTATGGAACGAAAAGTACAAAGGCATGACCGAGACCTGCGTTGATGAAAAAATGCAAGAACTTGGCACGGTATTACGTGTCAACGCAGGTCTCGAAATTGCAGCCCTTGACTCAATGGGTTCGGCATTCTTTAAGCAAGTTTACGAGAACACTCCGCGAATTATTAGAAGGAGCGTATGAATAAAAGAATTAATATACTAGTAACAAAGCACAAACACAAGTTACTGGCAGGATTGCCTCACAAGCATTCCAACTGGTCGCACAGTTTTGATATGAACAGATGGAATGCTCTTTATGATAAATTTGGCCTGTGCGATCACAAGACCCTAGATGAAATTGTACCTGGAGAAAAATACATAATTTATATAAGTGTGTACAGAGATATACTTGATAAGGCTTACAACCCAATGTTTGCATTTCACAGAGATAGTCATCTAAAACTATCTAGATATCCAATGCCACTGCGTGTTAAGAAAGATAATAGAAAAGGACGAGTGCATTGGATAATTGACTTTTCTACCGAATGTGAGCAACTTAATGAACAATGGGGGACTGATACAGCAAAGTTATTGCAAACTCTTAATACAACCCCAGATAATGTCACTTTACTTACAGGGTCATCGTCGTTTGGAAGTACAGGAAGATTGTTATCAGACGATGCATTAACAAATAAAAGATACAATGTTGTTACTGGGTATGATCTTTTTGACTTTGTTAACTTAGACAATCATAACGAATACATTCAAGAAAAGTTGTCGTTGATATTACGTAAGTCGATAATGCCATATAAATCTTTATGCTATAACAGACTACCTCGTCAACATCGTACTGTGATAGTAGCGCACATAATGAACAAGAAGTACGAAGACCAGACGTTGTTTAGCTTAGGGACGTTTTCTAAAATTCCAAAAGAGTCTCGGTGGTTTAATTGGAGAAGCTATTTTCCTGAGTACGAAAATCAGTTTAAGATACTAGAAACAGCAGGAGATATATACCCTAGTATCAAAGAAAAAGAAGCTGATCTTCAAGTAAATCTAGCTCCTACTACTGGATGGATACACGGACTTAATTCTAGCTTCCAGTTAGTAACAGAAACACACTCACCTAATGCACCGTATCCGTTCTTAACAGAAAAGACATTAAAATCGTGTGCTATGCTACAGCCTTTTATTCAGTGCGGTCCCATGAATAATATTAAATTTCTAAAAGAGTTTGGCTACAATACTTTTGACACTTACATTGATCACAGCTATGATAGTGAGCCAGATGATGTTAAACGCCTAAGGATGGTGTTAGCAGAATTTGATAGGCTTCAAGCAATACCGGCAGAGCAATGGGCTAATATGCTGTATGATATGACAGAAGATCTATTACACAATGCGTATTTGGTTAAAAACTCTCCCGCAAGGTGTACCGAATCACAGCTAGTGCCGATATTAATGAAACATTGCAACGGGTAGAGTAAATAAATTAACTAACAGGAGCTACGATGAACATAGGATTTATAGGTACAGGTAAATTAGGCATGCCCTGCGCTGAAGTAATGTCAAGCAACGGACACTGTGTTAAAGGATATGACGTTGCGCATTGCGCAAGCGACACAGTTTATATAGTAGACTCGATTAAAGAATGTGTAGAGGACACAGATATTGTATTTGTGGCAGTGCCGACACCACACGACCCAGACTACGACGGCAGTATTCCGACTGCGCATTTAACGCCAAAAGACTTTTCTTATGATATAGTCAAAGTTGTGTTAGCAGAAGCAAACCAGTATATGAATGAGAACCAATTACTAGTTCTCGTATCAACTGTTCTTCCGGGCACTACAAGAAGAGAGTTTGTTGAGTTAGTAGACAACACTAGATTTGTTTACAACCCGTATCTTATTGCTATGGGCAGCGTTAAGTGGGATATGGTAAATCCAGAGATGGTAATGATAGGTACTTGTGACGGCAACGAGACAGGTGATGCTAACGAACTAATAGAGTTCTATAAAACTATCATGAAGAACGATCCTCGTTATGTTGTCGGTACTTGGGACGAGTGCGAGTGCATCAAAGTGTTTTACAATACCTTTATATCAACTAAGATTGGGTTAGTGAATATGATACAAGACGTTGCGCAAAAGCAAGGCAATATTGACGTTGATGTTGTGACTAAAGCATTAGCTGAGTCTGATATGCGCATTATGGGCAAACAGTACATGACAGCAGGAATGGGCGACGGTGGTGGTTGTCACCCAAGAGATAACATTGCTCTACGCTATTTGGCAGAAAAGCTAGATCTAGGGTACGATCTGTTTGGTGCCGTTATGCAGTCAAGGGAGACCCAGGCAGAGAATCTAGCAAAAGTATTAGTTGAGCAAGCTAAACAACACAATATGCCCATATACATCCATGGAAAAGCGTATAAGCCAAGGGTTCCGTACGTTGACGGAAGTTACAGTTTACTGGTTGGATATTATTGTGAAAAAGCAGGATTTCTGCCCACGTATATAGATCCGTACACTGGTGATGATTATCAACCTACAGAACCAGGCGTATTCTTAATGGCACACTCTGCTTCGGTTACTTACGAGTATACAGGTAAACAGTCAGTAGATGAACTGTACTGTTCAATACCTCCTTTTAGTATTATAGTCGATCCTTGGCGTAAAATAACATCCAGTGTAAGCACAGTTATTCATTATGGTAATACTAAGTAATTGACATATTTAATAAAAAGTAGTACAATATATTATGTATGATATAATTTTTATAAGCTACAATGAAATTAACGCAGAAGAAAACTGGGAATCTCTTAAACGCAGATTCCCGGCAGCTAAACGGGTAGACGGAGTTAAAGGAATTCACCAAGCTCACATCAAAGCAGCTAAACAGTGCTTTACTAAGATGTTTTGGGTAGTCGATGCTGACGCGCAGCTAGCTGACGATTTTTCTTTTGAATATAAAGTAGATGAGTATTCCCTAGACACAGTGCATGTTTGGCGCAGCATTAATCCTATTAACGGATTAGAATACGGCTACGGAGGCGTAAAGTTACTGCCGCGCAGGCTCACTTTAAATATGGATTTTGACAGCCATGACGTGACTACCAGTATTTCAACCAATTTTAAAGCAATGCCAGATATATCAAATATAACCAGTTTTAATACAGATGCGTTTGCAACATGGAGAAGCGCATTTAGAGAGTGTGCTAAACTAGCAAGCAACACCATAAGAGGACAAATAGACGAAGAAACTAAACAACGCCTTGATGTTTGGTGCACAAGTGGTAGAGGAGCAATGTTTGGAGACTATGCTCTTAGAGGAGCCGCCGCTGGCCGCAAATATGGCACTGTTTATCAGTTTAATAATGAGCTAGGAAAGATAAACGATTATGACTGGCTGTACCAACAATTCTTAGAGGAGAACAAACTCAACGTATGAGCTATCAAGATATTCCGTTCGAAGACATAACTAGTTTCGGACAGCAAACAATGTTAGATAACAAACTGTTTGCTGTATCTTGGATATTGGCTAGATTTTGTAACTATAACTGCTAAATAACATACATAACTACAAAAGGATAAATTATGTTATTAACTAACGATTACGTGTTACAAGTTACATCAGGCAGTCTATCTCGAAAGATAAAGCGTGATTTCCCTAAGGAACATGTAGTAATTTCTAATATATCCGAAGTAGAAGATTTTAAGGAAAAAGTGTTTTTATATCTCAATCCTAATACTGTGTATGTCTGTAAGCGATGTACGCAGAAGACAAAAATGCGACGTTACTCACAAGGATTTTCTGATTTCTGCTCTGTAAAATGTAGGGGACAAGCTGCAAGGACTGTTACAAAAAAGCTGCCGGTAATAACAGAACACAATGTAACATATTGGCCGTTATACCACGTTGTTGTAGACATAGCTAAAAATCCTAATTATTCAAAAGCACAAGTAAAACGAGAATTTTTTGAGTTTTATTGCTTTGTTCAGCACAGTTTTGAGTACACTAACTTTAATGAAAAACTATTTGCATACTTAAATAATAGTAGTATTTCTTCTTCTTCCTGTAAGACGTGCAACGGAGTTACTCAGTTTAGCCCAAAAGATTTTAGATACAAAAATTTTTGTTCGAGACAGTGTGCAAACATTTATAATAAACCTTACTTAACAGGCGGTTATAACGCAAAGTATTTTCAACAGTATCCTAAAGAAAAAAGCAAACCTGCTCAGTTTTATTTTATAGAATTAGCAAATAACAAAGAACGGTTTTTAAAAATAGGAATTACCTGCCGAGATTTTAAAATCAGAAAAAACGAGATATGCGGATCAAAGTATATTGTTACTATCTTGTATACAAAGGAAACAACACTTTACGAATGTCATTTACTAGAGAATAGACTTTTAAGTGACAATACTATTCGTAAATATGTTCCGTCAAATCATATTTCAGGAAAAACAGAGTGTTTTGACATTACCGAGAAGAACTCAATACGGAAACTTATTTAATGCATGATTCATCTACAGACTACAGTAAAATACCCTTTAATGACATTACGAGTTTCGGTCAACAAACGATGTTAGATAACAAGTTATTTTCAGTGTCTTGGATATTGGCTAGATTTTGCAACTATAATTGTTCTTACTGTTGGAGTTATGCTCGAACGAGTGTTCCGGACCACCGTCAGCTAGAACTATACAAAAACACAATAACAGAGATCAAACGTCAAGCTAGAGCCAACGGATTTACAGAGTTTCATTTCTCGTTTAGTGGTGGTGAGCCAACAGCGTACAAGAAATTTGGCCAGTTAATAGAGCACTATGTAAACGACGACTTTGCCCAGTATCAAAGTCTGCATATGACTACGAATCTAAGCCCAGGTAGTAAATGGTGGAACAAATGGCTAGAAGTAACTGCACCTCTTGCTCGTCGCAGTATTACAGCTAGCTTTCATGCAGAGTTTGCTCGTGAACAAGAGTTTGGAGACAAGTGTTTGCAACTACTTGACAACAACACTTATCTCACTATTAACCAAGTAATGGTTCCTGAACTGTTTGACGAGTATTATGAGAGATGTGCAAGGTTTGCGGAACGTGGTATAAACGTCACACTAAAGCCACAGAGCAACGATACGGCTACTGAAGTGGTAGAGGGCTATACTGACGCACAAAAACAACTTCTTCAAATTGGATTCCCTCAAGAGTACCACGGAGAGGTCGCTCCGCAAGTTCGATTGGAAGATAGACAAGGCAATACTTATTATATAGATCAAGCAGAACGATTTAATGCATTTGGTTTTAATAAGTTTCAAGGATGGAATTGTAACGCAGGTTTTCAAAGTTGCATCATACGCGAGCCCGGTGGCGAAGTTAAACGAGCTTATAGTTGCCACGACGTTCCACTAGGAACTATTCAAGACGGATTTAGCTTATTTACAAGTCCGGCTACCTGTATTACTCCGACTTGCGTAAGTTCTGCAGATTCAAAAATACCCAAGGTAAAACAATGAAAGTAGAAATCGAAGACGTATTATTTTGGATGGATGCGGTGCGCAACTCGAGTAGTAGATACAGAACTCTTGAGAGCTTTTGGAAGGGACAAGTACGATCAAAAGTATGGTTAGTAGAAGCACTTACTAGGTATGCCCCTGCAAGTGCATCGAAATATGTCATTCACGGTGGCTGGAACGGCGTGCTTGCTAGTATTTTATTTAATAGCAATCTGCAAATTAGAGAAATACATTCTTACGATATCGATCCTGACTGTGAGGAAACAGCCTGCACGGTAAATAAAAGACAAGAGATGCAGGGAAGGTTCCGAGCAATTACTGGCGATTTAACTCGGCAGATATATAGAGGTGACGTAGTAATTAACACCATTTGTGAGCACTTAACACAAGTACAATATAATCAGTGGTTAAGCTTAGTTCCGACGAATGCGCTTGTTGTTCTGCAGAGTAACAACTATTTTGATTGTGCAGAGCACGTTCGGTGTCACTCAACACTACAAGAATTTGAAGAACATTCGGAAATAGAAGTTATACACCGCGACGAACTAGAAACACCACTGTACACAAGATTTATGTTGATAGGGAGGAAAATTGTTTAAATTTACAGAGCTCGAAGATATCCACTTTGAGATAACCAACAAGTGTCAAGCAGCTTGTCCGATGTGCTCAAGAAACCATCATGGCGGCCAAGATAATCCGTTAATAAAAAATCAGGAATGGTCAATTGACGATTTTAAGAAGATAGCCACGCCCGAAGTTCTGGACCAAATTGAAGGTTTCTATATGTGCGGCAACTTTGGTGATCCTATTATTAACAAGGATCTTATTGATATGATTGATTACGCCGCTCAAACAAACCCTAATCTTAATATTCGGATACACACAAACGGAAGTGCCAGAACTACAGATTGGTGGAAACAGTTAGCGAAAGTCTTACCCAAGACGCATAAAGTAATATTTGCATTAGATGGATTAGAAGATACACATCATCTTTATCGTGTTGGTACCGATTTTAATCGTATTATTAAAAATGCTATTGCATTTATTAGCGCAGGCGGTAACGCCGAATGGTGTTTTATAAAATTTAAACATAACGAGCATCAAGTAGAAGAAGCCAGAAGCCGGGCCAAAGAGACCGGATTTGCGCTGTTTACTGAGAAGAACAGTTCTAGATTTGTAGGAAGTCCTAAATTTCCGGTATACGACAATAAAGGAGAAACGCAGTACTTCATTAAGCCGCCTTCTTCCTCGGAGCTTCCTTTTATTTCAGAAGATACTGTTAAGAATTATAGAAAAGTATTAGGCGACTCTGAAATTAATTGTTACGTTCAGCACACTAAAGAGATATACATTGATGCGTATAGAAATGTTTTTCCGTGCTGTTTTCTTGCAAGCGCACCTTACAACTACGCACCTGCAAATGACATCACTAGAGAGATAAGAACTCACATGCTACAGCAGTATCGAGAGTTAAAACAAACACTGGGAGATACTAACGCCCTGAATCGATCAGTTAACGACATTGTTAGCTCTGATAGTTGGCAGACTGCTTGGGAATACTATTGGACGCAAAACAAGTTAGTAACATGTGCGAGAACCTGCGGAAGCGTAGCAGAGCTTCCTAAGCCAAAAGATCAATTTATTAAGGTAACTATATTAAACAATGACTAACAAATGGTACAATGACAAAGACAGCCAACTAGGCAAATATCAACGAGAAATAGAAACAGTTTCAGGTTCGCAAAGTTACTGCGTACTGCCGTGGATTCACTTCGCTACCCGTCCTAACGGAGATATGCGATTGTGTTGCAGTGCAAACGCCAGCGGCGCAGGCAATGACCACGAAGTGGGCTTGGTTAAAATGGAAGACGGCAAACCTGCAAACTTTGGCAAGGACACTCCAATAGCCGCATGGAATAACGATTACATGAAAAGTGTGCGTACAACTATGCTCAAAGGCGAAGTTCCTGCAAGTTGTACTAAGTGCTTTAAAGAAGAAAGTCAAGGAGTTGTGTCTAAACGAATATGGGAGACAATGACTTGGCACCGCGATGACGTTGACATCCCCTACCTAATAGAGCAAACTAAACAAGACGGAACAGTGCCAGAAGAACTGCAATACCTTGACCTAAGACTTGGGCATACTTGTAACATCAAATGTGTAATGTGTAGTCCTCATGATTCTAGCAAATGGGTCAAGGACTGGCAAAAGTTATTACCTCAAATTGAAGACCAAGATGTCAAACAACAACTTCAATTCGACAAAGATAATTTTGACAATAAGTGGCATCAAAAAGATACTTTCTGGAAAGAGATGTACAAGCAGGTACCAAACCTTAAACAGGTGTACTTTGCTGGCGGCGAACCCCTTATGATTAAAGAACACAAGATGTTTATTCAAGAAATCATAAGACAAGGTTACCAAGATAAAATATTACTGCGTTATAACTCAAACGGACTGCTAGTTGACAACGAATTGTTAGAGTTATGGAAGAAGTTTAAAAAGGTTAAGTTTGCTATCAGCATGGATGCCTGTGGTCCACGCGACGAATACATTCGCTTTCCTACAGACTTTGCACAAGTTGAGAAGACGCTTCATATGTTAGACGATTCACCTGATAATATTCAGACTAGTCTAGCAACAGCAATACAGATTTTTAACATCAAACATTTGCCAGAGTTCATGAAATGGAAGATTCGTTCTAACTTTAAGAAGCTAAACGAAGGCACAGTACCGGGTGGAGTACAGATGGGAGGCGGTCTTGTGAACATGCACCTACTGTATATTCCTACGTTTCTTAGCATACAGATACTTCCGCTAGAAGACAAACTAGAAGTGCATCGAATTTTTGCAGAGTTTAAAGTGTGGCTTTGGGAAAACTATCGTCAGGACGACGACTTTTGGAAAACTAACCCTTATGGATGGAAGCGATGGGAAGCGGTATTAAAACATATGGACGCTCAAGACAACAGTCATCTGTTGCCTGGCTTTAAAGAATACGTGACTAAACTAGATGCAATACGAGGCAACTCAGCTAAGATAGTATTTCCGGAGTTGGCACACTTGCTTTAAAGCAAGTTGAACACTTCTATATGTTTAGCTTTAGGAATGCAAGTTCCGCACCCGCAACGATTGTTTGGGCATACTATAGGACTACCGTTTACTGCATTTTTGGCGTAGTCCAGTATAGCAGCAGTATCGTTCAAACTGCCCAGCGGTCCTCTTTTGCCACCGTGTAGTGCTTGACAAGTTTGATGATGATAGACTAATTTATCATGTTGGTCAATGTGCATAAAAAATTTATTAACAGAGCAGAACCATCCTTTAAAATTATTGTCAACGTGAGTTACCGGAACCCACTCACCGCCAACTTTTCCTGTCATGCACCTTCCGCCACAACAGCCTCTACCCATTGCTGATCCTTCTTTTTTCTGCTTTGCAGGATTAGTTTGCCCGATATAGTCAAAGTACCACTCTTGTTGTGCCTCGCTGTAACTATGACTAGTTCTGCGCATAGACCCATCGGTGTCTACAAACCAACCGCTTCGTTCTGACGTTCCGTCTCCGATCGGCCTTGGAGAATGCGTTATGCCTAGGTCTTTTAGTAAATAGCAGACTTGTTTAACTTCTTCAAAGTGATCAACGTGCATCATTACATTTATCTTCAACCAGATTCCTGATTTATAAAGTCGTTTAATATTTTCTATAACGTGAGCTTTGGCCTTTGCTCCGCCTTCGGGATGGTAACTAACAGTTAATCCGTGGAACAAATCTACTATCTCCTCGGTTCGTCTAGGATGCCATACTCCGTTAGTTGTTAATCCGCAACTTAGTTGGGGTTCGTGATCTTTTATATGTCTAGCCAATTTCCAAAAGTCAGGATTAGCAGTAGGTTCCCCGCCAGTAAAGTCTACATTTACGCCTTGTTTTTCTGTGTCGTATATGCTAGTGTATTCTTTAACAAATTCTAGTGTAGTTAATAACTCGTCGTAGGAATGATAGGGGCTATACGTGTTGTGTCTAGTAGCTTCGCAGTAAGTGCAATTAAAATTACATCGTCTACCTGTGTCCCAGGTCACCATCATTTTTTCTGGGCCAGCTAATGTTATTGCTTCTGTTTTTATCATATTTTAGTCTTTGTTAAAGGAATATCTGCGGCACAAGTACACCACTGTCTAGTGCAAATTATAGCTTCATTTGGATGAGTAAAAGTTCCGTTGTATATATTGCCTAAGCTGCCTCCTACTCTACAGGTTGCCCGGTGTACTTCGCCGTCCCAATTTATCATTAAGCTCTCGACACCGGCGTTGCACTTCCATCCTTTAAACTGGTTTAAGTGCTGTTTAATAATGTCGTTAGAGTGCATATCGTTAGTGTGGTCAACAACTACGTTAGCCTTTGCTGTTGCATCGTTTTTCAGCAACCATTCTAGATCTTCTTGGTTGTATCGTAAGTCGTCAAACCAGTCGTGTTTTTCAGTCCATCGTATGCGTCGGACAGCGTAGTGTACGTCAAGCAAACTAAACAGTCTAACCGCAGTTCGGACTCTGTCCATGTGTTCGTGGTGGGCCATGACATTTACATGGAACGGAATGCTTGAGGTTGTTTTAACTTGCATAATTTGCCTAATCATTCGATCTACAGTTTTATTATCAAAGTGAAGACTGAATACGTAATGGTTTACTGGTTGTTTAATGTACCACTCTGCCTTCCTGGAAGCGTTAGTAGTAACATTAATCCAATCTACTCTCTCTTCTGTATAGCGTAGCAGTTCGTCTATTTTAGGATGCACGCAAGGCTCGCCGCCTGTGAAGCTTACACGCACCGGTTTGTCTAGTGCCGCAAGCTGATCAACAGTGCGTTTTAGTATCTCAATATTAGTGTGTGGACTAAAGTTATCGTGGATTTCAGCAGGGCAGTAGCCGCAATCTAGGTTACAGCGTTTTCCTAGATTCCATTCTACCTTAATACTGTCTTGGTGAGGCCACTTGCTGGTTACGTGTTTCATACGTATAGTCTAAACCTTGGGTTAGCTGCTAAAAAGTCTTGACCTCGAGTAGCGTCTAGGTTCTTGTTAAACGCAATGCAGTCTTGCCAGTGTGATTCGAACATACACTTTGCTTGTAAGAAGTTAATGTTGTCTTGAATCTGTTGCAGCGTTACTTTCTTTAGCAACTCACTTGATTGAATTTTAGGATAGGCCAACACTGCTGTTTTCATTATTTCTAGCTTGTTAACGACTTCCTGTTTTAATGCAGGCGGCAATACTTGCGCACTCAACGCCATTGGATAGGTTACCCGGTGGCTGTAAAAGATAATATCTAGTTCGTTTAAGAAATAGTCAATCACTTTGTCAATTTGCATGATGTTATTTGCTTGTACAGTAAATGCCCCAACTATTCTACTCACTGTAGGGATAGATTGCATAATTCTGATATTGTCAACTACTTCGTTAAATTTGCCGTTGCCGCGTATGTATTCGTAAACATCATGTATACCGTCTATGCTCACGTTTACAGCTACACTTCTAAACTTAGGCCAGTACTCTTGTATAGTCCTGCCCTTGCCTATGCCCAGCTTTGTGCCGTTTGTGGCGTACTTGATTTCAATGTTCTCACCGTATGGCGCTAGCATGTCAAGAATCTTGTAGTGATTAGGATCCATCAACGGTTCTCCACCAGCAAATTCTACTCGTCTGAAGAAAGGTAGCAGCTTTTCGAAGCTATCCCACCAGTTTGCTGTATTGTCAAACGGACCTATGTACTGGCCTGGCTTGTCTACTAGCTTTTCTACTGTGGGAATCAGATAGTTGTTTTCCTTTTTGTAAAACTCAGTGACCTGATCCCAGTCTTTCCAGCTAGTGCTGTCCAGTGGATTACACATTCTACACTTGAGATTGCATAAGTTGTTGATTTTTATTTCTATAGTAGGGAATTCAAAGGGCATAGTATAGTCGTCCTCCAAACTGTCCAGTGCGTTAGGGTATAAGTTGGCCCTTGCTTCGGGTATAACACCTGCTATGTGACGTTGTCGTAAGCTCTCGACGCCTTGATCTTCGAGATCAAAGCACGGCTTGCACACATCCGGTCGCTCGTTGTTTAATACTTGCTTACGAACCTCTCGCATCTTGTCGTTGTTCCACGCTTGCTCTAAGGTTTCTTCTTGTATCCACCCAATAGGCTGAGAACGGCAGCACACTTTAATGGCGCCGTCTTCGCGGGTGGCTAATCCTGTAAAAGGATGCATGCAGAACGTACAGCTAGGGTGGGTAGATGGGTGCTTCATGGCAATATTTACCTGATTAGCAAACTGCTAAATATATTTATGATAAAGAAAATAGGTACTGCTGTTTCGTTAGATACACTCAACCAGCTTGACGTATTTGACCAAATGCCAGGAAAAATAACAATTAATTGTCCTACTGGAGACTTCTTTTATGATCCTTGGGTTATAAAAACCGAGTATAAAGACACCGCGTTTGAAACTGCGCTACGTGCGCTGCCGGTTAACATTGGCGAAGCAAGGGTAATAGTTATGCAACGAGGAACATCGTATCAATGTCACGCTGATATAGATGACAGGTATCACTTAACTGTAAAAAGTAGTTATTCTTACTTAGTGGATCTCGAGAATGATAAGATTTATCCAACAGTAGCAAACGGCGAATGGCAGTTAATGGATGCAGGCCGCGTCCATTCTGCTGTTGTGTTCGGAGAATTCAATAGAGTACAGTTAGTGGTTAGACAGCTCCTTGCCAAGTCTATCATTATAGATCCTGTGCAAATAGAAATAATTACACACGGGGATAAAGCGAGATATATATTCGACAATACAGTCAGTGGATGGCTAAATCAAGCAAACAAAACTAAGATTATATCGAATTTTGAAGCTAGTAGTGACCGAGTGAAATTTATTGTTGAAAGTAAGTACGTTTGTGATTTGCGCAAGATTATTCCTTCGCAGTTTGAAATTAAAATAGGAGATAAGATTGAGTATTGATGTGTCGTCGTGGAAGCCGGTTTATAAGTATAAGTCGTATAACATGGAACACACTGGAACTAACATGGTTTATACTCCGCTAGTAAACAAAGAAAATAATGTTTTATGTATGTACTTTGATCACACCAATGCATACCAGACCACAGACTTAGTACAATGGTTACCTGAGCGACCAGACTATACTAAAGAATTAGTCGATTACGTTTTTTATCGAGAAGTAAAATATCTAACACTATTTCAAGATAAGCCGTGGGCACCAAATATTGTTGAAATAGATTATAACACTAAGCAGATATTTATTGAATGGGGCGGCGAGACACTTAACCACATCATTTACTCTGGAAGAAACATAGTTGATGTCCTACCAAACTGGGAAGAGCAGATGTTAGGAATTTTACAGGATATTATAGATTCAGGATATTATAAAGTTAGTTTATACCCGCATTGCTATTTTATAAGTAACGGTGTTCTTAAGACTTTTGACTTTTATGCAACTGCGGGCAAAGATTTTCCGTACATGTACCTTACCGATATTAAGGGGTTAATGGGTACAAACTCTGGACACCGGTTTGACGAAGCAATTGTTGAAGACAAACTAGACTTAGAAAAGTTCTGTAAGCGTTCAATTTCTACACATATAGAATGGCCAAACAAAGTGCTGTCTAATATGTATTATAAGATTTTTAAACCCACTTGGGATACTTAGCTAGGTTCTCCTCAAACTCGTCTACATTAATTTGCCATACTGTTTGGTCAGTATGGCGATAGTGAACGTTTTTTATCCTAGTTACTACTCCGATTTTTTCTAAAGTAGGAAAATAGATAGAATGTACTAGACGCTGACTCGCTGCGGCGTTGGCATTTGATGTTGCATATAAGTTTTCTCGACCAGCCCATTCTATGCACTTAGGCAGAAGAAACTGGTCTGTGAGATTTTGATGCTCACCGCATAATCTCTTTGCGGTTGTTAGACCTTTTGCTTTCCTTGCTTCGCCAAACGTGCATACTCTTGTTAATATACGATAACTGTCTTGTCCCATAACGTCGTCAAAGCTATGAGCAGCAACAGAACCAATTGCTTTACTGTCTTTATACAAAATCCACGCATTCCACTTACGTTCGTTAGCAAAACAATCGATCATAACTTTTTGACTAGCGTTGTTTACAAATCCTCTAGCATTAGCTTCTTTATAAAACTTAGCCAGGTCGAGTTTAGAGGACCACTGAACTACTTCGTACACTGATATATCTCCTGGGCAGCATCAATAAATTCGTTGGAGTAGTTGCTACGAAAACTGTCAAACGCTAACTGCTGTATTTTAGTTAACGGTGTTTCTTCTTGCCAGTTTATGCCTAGTTTTTCTGAATATGCTATTAGGTCCTTTCTACGGTTGTGGCTAATGTGGCTAATGAAGTCTTTGATGCGTACAACCTTCTCAGACGCTGCGTACACAAAAAAATAGTTAATGCTTTTCAGTTGCCCGTCTACGATAAAATAACTGTTTGGATGCATCGAAAACTTGTAAAATCCTAGGTCCTTGTGTGCCTGTACAATCTCTAGCATTTGGGATT
>Ga0307932_1000016_pt1 | contig 65038 bp, 58 predicted proteins | sample OrgLakmetageno48_FD_201843 | JGI IMG/M metagenome (GOLD analysis project Ga0307932, IMG submission 201843) | Saline water microbial communities from Organic Lake, Antarctica - #48 | ecosystem: Environmental > Aquatic > Non-marine Saline and Alkaline > Saline | place: Antarctica: Organic Lake...
AAAAAATAAAACATTCTGCTATGAATCAGCTTGTGGATCCAATTTGGTAGATAATTCTAACTGCGGAGGATCTTGTAATCCTTCCGGGGTAACTGAGCCAGCTACATGTGCATGTGAAGCTAATCAAGGTGTAAATAATTGGATAGAGGTTCCTGCTGGTAATTAGTTCAATTCTTCAAGAAACATAAAAACCATTCGCTTGAGGCGGATGGTTTTTGTTAAGATTTTATAGGTGAGTTGTATGCAAATTCTTTAAATATGCCATTGTCTAGTAAGTTTACCCTATTGAGGCTTTCAATTATTCGAGTTGTGTGCTAATATATTAGGGTGGTAAAATCCTGTTGATAGCTTTAAGTCAAGGCATAAGAGGGATTTTTGAAACATTTTTAAAATTAAATAATGTTTAATATTGGAAAGGGATTGTAATATAATTTCTAGTTTATTTATGGTAAAAAAAGAAAAAGAAATAAAGAGCTCTTATGGAGCGAAATCTATTCAGGTTCTAGAGGGATTGGAGCCAGTTAGAAAAAGGCCTGGAATGTACATAGGAGGAACTTCACTGGAAGGACTTCATCATTTGATCTGGGAGGTTATCAATAACTCTATAGACGAGGCTATGGGGGGTTATTGTGATGATATAAAAATAGAACTACTTCCAGGAGAAGTGGTTAGAGTTACTGATAATGGTAGAGGTATTCCTATCGAAAAGCATTCTCAGACCAAAAAATCAACACTGGAGACTGTAATGACAGTTCTGCATGCAGGGGGTAAGTTTGAAGGTGACGGATATAAGGTTTCAGGAGGACTTCACGGGGTTGGCGTGTCAGTAGTAAATGCACTTTCTGTTTGGACAAAGGCAGAGATTTATAGAGATGGTTTTATCTGGACGCAAGAGTTCAAGAGGGGTAAGAAAAAAAATGAAGTCAAAAAAATAGGTAAAACTAAAAAAACGGGAACTATTATAACCTTTCAAGCGGACAGTGAAATATTTCCTAAAATAAAATATAATTGGAAAACTATACTTAACTATATTCGACAGCAAGCTTATCTGACAAAAGGTGTTCGAATTGTTTTGGAAGATCAGCGAAAAGTTGAAGATGAAAAAAAAGATGAGTATAAGATAAGAAAGTACGGTTTTTATTTTGATGGCGGAATCGTTTCTTTTGTTAATTATCTTAATAGAGGTAAGGAGGTTAAAAATAGCATCCCTGTTTACATAGAGAAAGAAATAGATGATGTGCAGGTAGAAATATCTCTCCAATATACAGATGGGTTCAAGGAGCATATTTATTCTTTTGCTAATAATATATATACCGTTGAGGGAGGGATGCATGTTGCTGGATTTAGAACAGCGCTTACTAGGGTTCTTAACAATTATGCTAATAAAAACAGTTTAATAAAATCTAATGAGGGAAACCTTACTTCAGATGATGTAAAGGAGGGACTGACTGCGGTCATAAGTGTAAAGCTAAAAGATCCTCAATTTGAAGGTCAAACTAAGGCAAAATTGGGTAATGGAGAGATAAAAGGGTTGGTTTCTAGTGTTACTTCCGAAGCTCTTTCTGATTATTTGGAAAATAATCCCAAGGATGCCAAGGACATGATCGGGAAGTGTGTTTTAACTGCAAGAGCTAGACTAGCCGCGAGAGCCGCTAAAGATGCTGTAGTTAGGAAGGGAGCTTTGGAGGGAATGACTTTGCCTGGAAAATTGGCGGATTGCTCAAGTCGTAAGGTAGAAGAGACAGAGCTTTATATTGTAGAGGGTGACTCTGCTGGAGGCAGCGCAAAGCAAGGACGTGATAGGAAGTTTCAAGCTATTTTGCCTTTGAGGGGTAAGCTTGTCAACGTAGAAAAAACCAGCTTAGATAAAGTCGTCAAATCAGACAGTCTAAAGCCGATTATTATTGCTCTTGGGGTAGGCATAGGAGAGAGTTTGGATATAAAGAAATTGAGATACGGAAAGATTATAATCATGGCGGATGCTGATATAGATGGTTCTCACATAAGAACATTATTGTTAACATTTTTCTATCGATATTTTGAGGAGTTGGTTAGAGAGGGTCATGTTTACATAGCTCAACCACCACTTTATCAGATTAAAAAAGGTAAGCAGGAATTTTATGCTTATACTGATAGAGATAAGGAGGAAGTTCTGAAGAATTTTGGAGTTAGTGATGAGCAGGCTAAAAAAGTGGAGGGAGCTATCGAAACTGATGAAGAAAAAGAAATTTCTGGGATAAGCATTCAAAGATACAAGGGTCTTGGAGAGATGAATCCAGACCAGCTTTGGCAAACCACTATGAATCCGGAAAATAGAAAGATGCTTCAAATTGATATTGAAGACGCAGAAGAAGCTGACAGAACATTTGATCTTCTTATGGGATCTCAGGTTGAGCCTAGGCGAAGATTTATCCAGACTCATGCTAAAAGCGTTAAGAATCTAGATGTTTAATCTCCGTTATTGGGAGCTAATAAGCAACTACTTGTGAGTAACAAATTTAGTTTTATTTTTTCACAAAAAAGGACACTTTCTGGTGTCTTTTTTTATTATTAAGATAAGTAGCAATTATTGGTGAGTTCCCCTTAATTCTAGAGGGGAGAGTTGGGTATCTGTAGTAACAAGTATTTATAAAATAGTTGATTTAAGATTAAGATATTCAAAATCTATTTAAGATTGAAGCGCTTTAATTTCTTACTTAAAATGATCAAGCTATTGACAGAAAAAATATAGCCTGCTAAGTTTTAATATTAATTTTTCCAAAGGTTTTCTTGGGTAGTTTTTGAAAATTTGTTCGCAGATCTGGTTTTCAAGTAATCCTCCTTAATTTCTTGATCACCAAGATAAATGTATTTATTTTTTATTATTAATAAATAGATACTACTGCGAACAATTTTTTAGAAGCTACTTTTTTTATTTTTTATCAAAATTTTAATTTTGCCCTAAAAAATAAACCCTGCACAAAACCATGAACAATTAATCACTTGTCATAAAAATAAGCCGAAGGCGATTTAACTTTCACTTATAAATATTTAAACCATTTGAATCGGGTTTTGTTGCGGGGTAATTATCAATAAATAATTTTAATTTTGCCCTAAAAAATAAACCCTGGAATTTATATTTTCGGTTGGATTTATTGAGAAGAGGTGATATAATTTTAATAAAGAAACTTATTTGTAGCTAGGGGTTAAATAACAGGTAGAATAAGTAGCTGTTTTTGTTTATTTGAACTGTAGTGCAAAATCTCTTATCGCTTAATAAAATTATTTTATTTAGCTTAATTCGTAATACTTAATTCATAATTCGTAGAAAATAATATGCAGATAAAAAATTTCAATGTTTACTTTTTCATGTTCATGCTTTTGGGAGTAACAGCTCTAGCGTTTATGCTTTTCTGGCCTTTTTTGACCGCGATACTCGCAGCTGCTATACTCGCAGCCACTTTCTACGGGACTTATAAGGGTATCTTGAAAAAAATAAAAAGTAAGTCGTTTAGCTCTATAATAACTTGCATACTAGTTTTCTTGATAATTGTTTTGCCAGTTTTTGCGGTTTTGGGATTGGTTGCCAATGAGTTGGGATCAGCTTACCAGAAAATAGTAGCTAATAATAATTTTTATCAGGACAGGGTTAGTGGCATTTTTGAGGGAATCAGAAGTTCTCAAGTTGTGAGTTCTTTTAGCTTGGACAATTTTTTAAACCAAGAAAATATAAGTAATTCCATACAAAGTGCTGGAGGTAATGCTGTTATGGTTATTCAAAAAACTTATCAAAATGTAGTCGGATCTATTATTTGGATATTTGTTATGTTTTTTAGTCTTTATTACTTTTTGATTGAAGGCAGGAAAGTTGTAGATAAAATTATGTATTTAAGCCCTCTTAGGGATAAGTATGAAGAAGAGCTTTCGCATAAGTTCACCTCCATGACTAGAGCAACTTTGAAAGGAACTATTATCATAGGCGTTATTCAGGGTTCCTTAGGTGGTATAATGTTTTGGATAGCAGGTGTTCCTTCGTTTGTTATCTGGGGTGTAATAATGGTTATTTTGTCTATAATCCCAGCTATTGGATCGGGACTTGTTTGGGCGCCAGCTGGAATAATTCTTCTTTTTACCGGAAATATATGGGAGGGAATTTTTGTACTCCTTTTTGGAGGAATTTTTATATCTCTTGTAGATAATATATTAAGACCAAAATTAGTTGGCAATGATACAGAGATGCATCCTTTGCTAGTTTTCTTTGCTACATTAGGAGGACTTATATCTTTTGGTATAATTGGTTTTATAATAGGTCCTGTCATTATGGCACTATTTTTAGCTCTTTGGGAGATATACGGCAAGGAATTTAAGCGTCAATTAAACAAATTCAATGCTTGAGTTTTATCAAAGTATCTTTAGTTCGATAGATCCAGTTGTCTTTTCGATTGGATCTTTTTCTGTGCGTTGGTACGGATTGATGTATTTGGTTGGTTTTTTAACCGTAGTTTCTTTGCTTCGATGGAGAATTTGCAAAAAAGAGACAAGTTTTGAATGGAGTACTATTTTAGATTTTTTAGTGTATTCTTTTTTAGGCGCTTTGGCTGGAGGAAGGATCGGCTACATACTGTTTTATAATTTGAATTATTTTATTAAAAATCCTGTAGAAGCTTTTCTGCCTTTTCAAAATACGAATTCAGGATTTGAAATTACTGGTTTTTATGGAATGAGTTATTTTGGAGCAGTTATTGGATTGGCGCTGACTGCTTATTGGTTTGCCAAAAAAAGAAATTTGGATTTATTGAGATTATTGGATTTTGTCGTAGTTGCGATTCCAGCTGGATATTTCTCTGGTCGTATCGGCAATTTTATAAACGGAGAGCTTTATGGTCGTGCTACCAAATCAATAATTGGAATAAATTTTGGAGATGGAATATTGAGGCATCCCTCACAGCTATACGAGGCCTTTTTTGAGGGTTTGGTACTTTTTGCAATTTTGTGGATAATGAGGAACAAATTTCAACATAAAAAAGGTTTTCTGACGGGGATGTATCTTGTTGGTTATGGTGTGGTTAGGTTTTTGATAGAGTTTTTTCGAGAGCCGGATAGTCATATTGGTTTTGTGCTGGAAGGCTTTACTTTGGGGCAAGTGTTTGCTCTTCTTTTTGTTGTAGTGGGAATTGGTTTCACATTTGGATTATTTGGAAAGAAATGATGTGGCATGAAGCATGAGGTATGCTTTAATTGCTGCAGATAAAATATATTTATAGAATGAATAAAAAATGTACATTTAAATACACATTTAAATGTACATTTTTTGTTTGATTTTTTACCCACTTATAGATCTCCTCCTCGCCGCGGCGAGAAAAGAAAGTGATTAATGAGTGTATTGTATTTATTTTTAGATTTTTCAATATTCATGTTACATGCTATGTGTCACATGTTCCATGCCTCACTACTGTTTAGCCAAAACAATCCCATAAACCTTTTTAGCTCCTTTCTTTTTGAGAATTTTGGTGCATTCAAAAAGAGTTGATCCGGTAGTGGCAATGTCATCAACTAGTAATATATTTTTATTTTTAATTAAATTTTTGCAGTCTTTATTCAAAGAAAAAGATCCTTTTATGTTGGTTTTTCTTTGCAGATTGTTTTTTATTTGCATTTGTGGAATGGTATATTTATTTCTAAGGAGCGCTTTTGTGGAAACCATAATTTCAAATCCAGGTGTTAAGTTGGTTCCTAGGTATCGTGCTAAAAGTTCGGCTTGATTGAAGCCTCTCCAGCGCATCCGGCGAGAGTGTAGGGGTACCGGTATTATGATATCAGGTATAGGCAAACTGGAGTCGAGGAAAGATTTTTTGAGTAGCTTTCCAAGGGTTGAACTTAAATCGGAAATAAATCTGTATTTATAATAATGAACTAGTTTTTTGAGAATGTTTTTTTCTTTTTTTGTGCGATAAAGTGATGCAGTTAGGATGCCGTCGATAGTGTATTTTTTCCTGCAATCAAAACATGTTTTTCCGTCGGGAGTTTTATTTTTATAACAAAGTGGACAAAAATGTTCAGTGTTTAAGGGTATTTTTTGAAAACATTCTCTGCAAACCCAAAAACCATCTTTAGAGCAATTAATGCAATTAATGGGAAATAGGGTGTCTAGTATTATTTTTTTTATTTTTTTAAATCCCATGCATTAGAACATAGAGATTAATTCACTTGTCATTAAAGGGCAATAACTTTGTTGTCTTTTATTTGTAGAGATATTTTGTTTTTCTTTGTATTGTCGTAAGATATTTTTTGAGCTATGGTGTTTTCCAAGAGATCTCTGATATTTTTTTTGATATCTCTGGCTCCTTTTTCTTCAACTAAACTTTTTTTAGCTAGATGTTGAATTAGTTCTTGTGAATATTCTATAGATATTTTTCTATCTCTTAGTCTTTTTTGCAGCTTCTTTATCTCAAGATTAATAATTCTATTGATGTCTCTCTTTGAGAGAGAATTAAATACTATGGAGTGATCAAGGCGGTTTAGTATTTCGGGTTTTATTTTACTATGAAGCTCCTTGAGAACCTTTTCTTTGATTATTTTGAATTTTTGATCAGTTTTTATTTTCTCAGAATTTGATTCAAAGCCAAGGCTGGCGGCTTTGTTGAATTCGCGAGTTCCGATATTGGAAGTTAGAATTATAATGGTATTTTTGAAATCAACATTTTTTCCTTCAGCATCAGTAAGAACTCCCTCTTCTAGTATTTGTAGGAGAATATTGAAAACATCAGGGTGAGCTTTTTCTATTTCATCAAATAAAACTAGACTATATGTTTGTCGGCGTATTTTTTCAGTTAACTTGCCACCCTCTCCATATCCAACATATCCAGCTGGAGCTCCAAGTAATTGGGATACGCTATGGCGCTCCATAAATTCGCTCATATTTATTTTTATCAGGGAATTCTGGTCTCCAAAAAATTCTTCCGCTAGTGCTTTAGCAGTAAGCGTTTTGCCAACTCCACTAGGTCCCAGGAAGAGAAAAGATCCAATTGGTCTTTCTGGGTCAGTTATTCCGCTTTGAGATCTGAGGATAGTGGATGCTATTTTTTCTGTGGATTCTTTTTGACCAACGATAATAGAGTCAAGTTTTCTTTTTATGTTTTTGGATTGCAGGGAGTTTGTCATCAGAATTTTTTCCATAGGTACTCCGGTAGTTAGGGATACGGTTTCGGAAACATTCTCTTTATTTATGATTATAGGATTTTCTTTTTTGAATTTATCCTCTTCCTTCTTAAGAGAGGATATTTTATCCATTATGTCAGACTCCTTTTTTCTAAGAGATATGGCTTCATCATATTTTTCTTCACCTACTAAATTATGTTTAGATGAAACTATTTCTTCAAGTTTTTTTTCTAGGCGGATTATTTTTTTTGATAAGGTCGATATTTTTTCTGTACTCCTGATTCGAGAAGAGGTTTCATCAATTAAGTCAATTGATTTGTCGGGTTGAAAGCGATCTTGGATATATCTACTGCTAAGTGTTACAGCTTGGTAAATAGCTTCTTTGGATATTTTTACGCCATGGAATTTTTCGTAAGACTTTTTTATTCCCAGAAGTATCTTTTGTGTTTCTGTCGTATCGGGCTCTTTTATGATGATAGGCTGAAATCTTCTTTCTAGGGCCGGATCTTTCTCTATGTATTTTTTATATTCATCTAAGGTAGAAGCTCCTATAAACTGAATATTGCCTTGAGTTAGTATCGGCTTTAAAATATTGGCAGCATCTAATCCTCCACTTACATTTCCAGCTCCGATAATTCCGTGAATTTCATCAATAAAAAGTATAGTGTCTCTATCTTGAGAAGCTTCTTGAAGAATATCTTTTAGTCTTTGTTCAAACTCTCCCCTGAAACTAGTGCCTGCAACCACTAATGCAATATCAAGAGACATAATTTTTTTGCTGAGCAAGTGGTGAGGAACTTGTCCGGTAGTGATTTTCTTAGCTAAACTTTCGACGATAGCTGTTTTTCCGACACCCGGGTCCCCAATTAACAAAGGATTATTTTTATTCTTTCTTCCTAGTGTACTAGCAATTCTTTCGATTTCCTTGTCTCTGCCTATGATTACTTCGTTTGATTTGGCAGCTTTTTTATTTAAATCTGTACAAAAGTAATCCAAATTGGGTGTAGAGCTAGGGTTTTCATTTTTTTCTTGATTTAAGAAACCTAATTCTGGAAGATTGAGTGATTTGAAAAGGCTGGATAAAAAACTCTTATCTAGGGTGTCGGATTTGGCAGGAAGATTTAGGGGATTGTTCATCTCGCTTTTGGATTTATTTTTTTGAGGATTATTTTTTTTAAGTTCTTCTGCTGAGAGATGCAATATTTCTTGGATAGCCGGAGTAGGGTTTTCCATCATGGAGAAAACCAGATGCTCGGTCCCTACATAGGGGTAGCCAAATCTTTTTGCTAAAGAGTACGACTGAACCATTGTATTTTTCAGTTCTTTGGAAAAAGGTACCTTACTCTGTTTGCTTTTAGATGTCTTTTTATTCATTTTTAGTACACTGCTAAAAATTTTTCTTTTGATATTTGAATCATGCAGAATATTGCTTCCCAAACTTCCTTTTTCTAAAAAAATAGAAAAAAGTAAATGTTCAGGCTTAACAACCTCGGAATTGTAATAACGAGCTATGCTCTCAGATTCTTCAACACTCTTTTTTGCGTGAAGAGTTAGTTTTTTAAATATATCATTTTCTAACATTTTTTTACTATAAAACTTAAATAAACATATCTTTATTTATTTAATTTTATAGGGGTAAGGGAGTAGTGTCAACCTTGGTTTTTGAAAAATTTCTTGTTTGATTAAAGATAATGAACTGAAGGAAAATATTATTGACAAATTTGTTTTAATGTGGTAGGTTTCACTGTCAATATTAGTTTGACAAAAAACTTATTTTCTGTTAGGGTAGACTGTTAAGCTATGGTGAGTATTAATTTTTTATATTTTAAAAATATGTCTAGCATTGAAGGGAAAACATTGATTAGATTCATGAAAAAAAGTATCGGATCTATAATAATAGTAGGACTTTTCTTTGCTTTGATTTCATTTTTTTTGTTAATTTCTACAGAAAAAAGATTTAAAGCAAAAACAGATTTTTTGATAGTTCAAGATCAGATGGGGACACAGGACTTCTACTCACTTTCTAAATCGGCTGAGTTTTTAGGAGGAGTTCTTGGCGAAGTTGTTTATAGTAGTGTCTTTATTGAGGAGGTCATAGCAACTGGAAAGGTTGATTCGGAATTTTTTCCATTATCTGACAGGGAAAGGTTAAGAAAGTGGAAGAAAATAGTGAAGATTGAAAGTAGTCCAAGGTTAGGTATTATCAGAGTAGAGGTTTTTGAGAGTGACTATGAAAGGGCATTGAATATATCTGAGGCTATCGCGGAAATAATGACAAAGAAAAATTACTTATTTAGAGGAAAGGTTAACTTGGATGTGAGGATTCTTACTGGACCTATTATAGAAAGGAATCCGGATAACGAAAAAATAGCGCTAGTTGTAGTGAGTGGTTTTATTTTGGGTGCATTGCTTAAGGTTATTCAATTATATTATTTATTTGTTAGAAAAAATAATTACAATAACGGAGAGGATATGTATTTAGAAAGTTTAATTCAGCAGGAAAAAAGCAACATGTAAGACTTTTGAATCGATAAGGAAAACCTATAATATCTATAGGTTTTCTGAATCGGCTCATAAGGTTGAGTCAAGAACTTTGACAAATGAATAGTAGGATATTTCTACAATTGTATTGATTAGATGATATTTTTTTATCCATATATTTATTGGAGGTAAGTAAGATGAGAGCAATAAGAGTTGTTGTTACCTTAGTAATAGTTTTTATTTTAAGCGGTTGTGGAGCTAAGTCTTCATTTGAGAGTGTTAATAATCTTGATTATGAGGAGGATAAATCTTTTTTCAGTTCATCAGAAGATAGACAGATTAAGATACTGAATACAAACCTGTATGAATATACAGGAATTCGAGAGACGAAGGCTATTGCTGAAGGAAATTTTTCAGTAGTAAAAATAGTTTTCCCAAAAGATCTTTTTAAAGAGATTTTTCTTGGAAGGTCTACTTGGTATGGCTGGGTGGTGAATCTTGAAACAGGAAAAGAATTCCTGGTTCAGGCTATCTTTAGCGGTCTTGAGGAAGAATATAATCCTTTCGCTATAGCCATTATTGATGGCGATGAGTCCATTGGGATGATTCCTGAGAAATCAAAACTGATATTGTTGTCTACGACTTTTAAACTTGGATACGATATTGGTGGAAGTAGGTTCCCGATTGATCAGGGAAGGATGGCAAGTGATCCGAATTATCGGCGAGAAGTCGCTGATGAGCATGGAGATCTTGTGTCCGACATTAGAGTGGTTGCCAATGGTAAAGCATTGGTTATGGATGCTGTAGAAAATTGGAGTTATTTCGAGAGAAATAGCGACGGAACCAAGTTTTACACTCCACTGAGCGAAAGTCAGATAAAAAAACTGGCTAAGGCAAACCCTCAGTACGACTTCTGGAATAAATTCAAGTACAATGCAAGGTTGCGGATATCTGCCAATCTTATCGCGACAGCGGTGAATTTGGGATTCGATATTGTTAGTGCAGCCAATGCGCCTTCCTGGGGTGCAGATTTTGATTCAGTTATAACTCGGAAAGATATGGGCTTTGCTTTGGAGTATTTGGATGCTATGTATAAACAAAATAGCTCTAGAGCGGCTGAAGTAATGGCCGAGCAGATTGTCGCGGAATATAATGGCGACAATAGCGTTTCTCAAGCAGGAGCGCTTTCCAAAAGAGTGGTTGAAATCAAGCCTCTTAAGAAAAAGGTGGTACGCAAGATTGAGTCCAGAGTAAATAATCAGGATAAATATTGGGAGGATTACAAGAAAACTGCTTTTAGTACGAAAGATTCAATTGCTGATCAAATGGGTAAAAATCTTCCTTTATTGGGGATTCCAGATGAAGCTGTTGAAATTTTCAAGCGACTTAGTCCCTACGGCGATAAGTATTTTGCTTTAAGGGATAAAACCAAGATATCCTGTGCAGCTGCTAATGGAAAAATTATTTTTTCAGAGAGCAGGGTGATCAGGTGGAAAAAAGGATTGAGGAGTTTGCCGGTGCATATCTACAAGCTCAAAAAAGACAAAGAGTTGTATATCATTGGACGCACGGTAGCGGGTCAATGGATACGATTCGAATAAACCTCGGAGGTTATGATGATAAGAAAAATCATGGTACTGTTCGCGCTTGTGTGCTTTTTTTACACAAATAGCGCTGCGGCTACAAAAAACTGGGAGAGTGTGAATACAGATCCTTTCATTGGGAATCTGAAGCACAAACCTGCCAGCAAGAAGGAGGCTCTTTCTCAAGCGCCTCTGGCGGTTAAACTTCTTGGCTATCCCAAGCCTGTCCAGGAAATGCTTCTGGAAAAGGTGAAAAACGATTGTGGCATTCCGCATTTTATCCGTAAGGGTGACTTTATTCCGGCTATGTTGGCGGGTAAAGGAAAAACCTTGAAGGACAGAGTTGCCAGGTGGAAAAACCGTACCGTACCGCTTCCGGCGATATGGTATGAGGTGGAGTGGCAAGGAAAGAAATATGTTCTTGTCTGTCCGCTTATTTGCTACAACTGGATAAGAGGAGATAAGGGTGGAAAGATCCTTATGCGTGTTCCGGATGTGCCTGGAAGGTGCAAAGATAAAAGTCGTACAAGGCTGAAAAAGAAAGATCTCTCTTATATTCAAAATGAGGGAGAGTCTGTAACTGCGGATCAGAAGTTTGCAAAAAAAGAAGCTGAAGATTTGCAATCACAAATAGTCGATCAGGCCAAAAGGGATTCAAGAGAATTTCTAGATGAATACTGGGAGCATCATCCGGATGCAGGTATATATGCGGCTCAAAGCGAGCTTTCTCGCTGGATGGGAGCTTATGTCGATTATATGGTATGGCAAAAAAGGCATATTCCAGAATTAGGTTTTGGTATTTTTGCTCAAGCTAGTGTTGGTGAAATGCGAATATCTGATTACGAATGGAGAGAAGTTTTCCTGGGTGTACAAGTAGGAGTTCAACACACTTGGACTGATTTTGTTTCAAATAATCTACGTCAGGTGCAGTTGAAAATTCGTCCTGGTATCTATTATCAGGAAGGAGATTCTTCCGGATATAGCATGCATCAAGCGGAGCTTGGTTTTGATATATATTCCGAATACGCTCACCAAATTAGTTACAATACAATTGGATATTTGGTGGCTAATGGTTTTTGGGATATTGCCAATACCAGCTTTGGATCCACTTGGAGTGGAGATAGTCCAGAGGATCGATCCAGAATCGGAGTTGGGATGGAGTTGAATCATTATCTCAATGGCGACTGGGACTTTCGTTGGGGAGTCGGGCTTAGTTATACTTTTTGGGATGAAATACTGGGGCTTACTGCTTTTGGTAAGTTCAAGTATCAAAACACCTGGTCTTTTGGAGTTAATGGAATGTATCCATTGCTTCTGGGAGTGTATGACGGAGTTTTTTCCGCTTCAGATCTGATGTGGGGCGGATTGTTTATTCAATTTGAAGGAGGTGAAATGCTTCTTCGGCGCCCTGATCAAAAGCAGCGAGTCAATGATGTTAATAAGGTAGCGAAAAGATAATAGTTATCAAAAAAAGAAAACGGAGGTGTGTTATGAAAAGTTTGACAATGCTAGCAGCGACAGTTTTTTTCCTAATGATGGCAGCAACCGCGGCGTATTCGGCCACGGCACTGGTTCCGGAGGGAACCAAATTCACACATGAAAAGAATGCTGACGGTTCCTACACGGTCATTATTACAGGACCAGTAAAGATCCGTGACGGTCAGGTATATCGTCACAATGGTCAGCGGAACGTGAATTATTCCGCTGAAAAACTTGGTGGCGATGAGAAGGGTGGCCCTTACCAGTTTGTCGTAAAGAAACACGATCAGGCAAAGGGTTACCAACTAAATGCTTACGGGTTCAATTTTCAGCACTTTGTGCTGGAAACCCTTCCGGATGGAAGTTGCCCTGAAGTAGTTCGCTGGGCGTATTGGGATGGATACGAGTTCGCTGGCGGGAAAATTCCGGCGTGGTCGAATTTCGATCCCAAGAAAAAAACCGGAGTAGTTGTTATTGCTGTGACATTTCGCGGTGAACCCGGTGCGGAGATTGTGGTCTTTGAAACCCTTTCTCCAATAGTTCAGGATGAATTCCTGAAAACTCACTATGGCGATGGTACATATCTGTATCCGCCGATTGTTGTGAGATGATGTCGTCCAAACGGACAAAGTAAGCCCTGATGTGCAAATGCATATCAGGGCTTGATTTTTTTATTAAAGTATGGTATATTAAATGGTTAAAAAATATTATTATTTATGAAAATAATTGATTCAAAATTCAATATAGAAACACTGAATGCTATTGTAATTATTTGCTTGGTTTCGTTTTTGATGTTTGCAAGCTTTGCAGCCGGTTTTGTCTTACCACTTTTTTTATTGGTTATGACTTTATCTTTTCTAATAGCGATAAATTATCCAAGAAGTGGAGTATATGCCATAATTTTTTTAACTTTTGTTTTTGAGAGGTTTTTTACCTTGGCTCCAGTGATTATCGGAAAAGATGAATATAAAATATATCCATTAGATATAATTTTGTTAGCAGTTTTTGCAGGAGCAATTTTTCAAATATTTATAAAAAGAGAAGTTCTGCTTGACATCCTTAAAGAGAGCAAATATCTATTAATATTTATGGCTTTATCTGCCGTTCATTTTTTCGTAGATATTTTTTTTAATGAAACAAATCAGCTTTTGGCCTTTAGTAGTTTTAAATATTATGTTTTTTATCCATTAACTTATTTCACTGTGTTGATTTTATTTAGAAAAAAAGATGACGTGATGAGGATTTTTAAGTTTGCTTTAGCAGGAGCTTTGGGAATTATATTTTTTATTTTTTATGGAGTAATTTTTAGCGGAGGTCTTTGGACAGAATTTACTCCCTTATCAACATCAGGAATAAGAATCTTGGCCTTTACTCATGCTTTTTATCTTTCCATGGCAGTTTTAACATTGTGGATATGGATTTTATATAAAAAAAAGAAATCATTTATCTTGAATATTCTTGTAGCGATTTGGATTGTAGGGGTAGTAGGATCAATGATGCGTCATTTGTGGCTGGGAGTCCTTTTGTCTATAGGGGTAACATATTTTTTAGTCTTAAATAAGTATAAATATTTTTTTAAAGAAAAAGTTTTAAAATACGGTGTATTTATTGCTTTTATCGGAATAGCTGTTTTTTATATTTCTCTCATTGCCCCACACTATACTGCAACTTCTCATATAACCAATAATACGGTGGCGTCCATGGAAGAGAGGGTTGGCTCATTTTTTAGTATTGACGGAGATGAGAGCTTTTCTTGGAGGGAGCTAGTTTGGAAAAAATCCTTGAGAGAATATGTCGAAAATCCTTTTTGGGGATTGGGTCTTGGCAGGGAGATTTATATTGAAAAAGAAAATTATCGGGATCTGATTGAAGTAAGAGATATTCATAATTCTTGGCTAGCGCTTTTTCTGCAGGTTGGTCCGATAGCCTTTATTTTTATGGTAGTTTTTGTATTTAAATCAATAAAAAATATATTTAAAAAAAGAGGCGAAGAGTGGTTGAATATGGCTATTTTAATTTTAGTAATAAATTATTTTATTGTGGCTCTTTTTCAGCCTTACCTGGAAACCAATATGTTGGGGATATTCTTTTGGATCATCTTAGGCATTGCTGGTGTAAAAAATTTAGAATCACAAAAAATTCAATTTTAAAGATATAATTATGAAAATTTTGGAGATAAATAAATATTACTTTGTAAAAGGTGGTGCGGAGAAGCATTTCTTCGACGTTATCGATTTATTGAAAAGTGCAGGCAATGAGGTTGCTGTTTTCTCTATGGCACATAATAAAAATAGGCAATCTGAATGGAATAAATATTTTGTTTCAGAAGTTGGATATACTAGTGAATACAGTTTTGGAAAAAAACTAAAAGGTATTTTTAGAATGTTTTATTCTTGGGAGGCAAGGAAAAAAATAAATAAAGTTTTGGATGAATTTAAGCCAGAGATAGTTCACATTCATAATATTTACCATCAGCTTTCTCCAGCGATACTCTTTGAGATTAAAAAAAGAAATATTCCAATAGTGATGACAGTCCATGATTATAAGCTTGTAAATCCAAATTACAATCTTTTTCACAATGGAAAATTTTATGACAGATGCAGGGATGGTAAGTTTTACCAATGTTTTTTAGATAAATGCATAAAAAATTCTTATGCAAAGAGTTTTGTTGCAATGCTAGAAATGTATTTTCATGAATTTCTTGGAACTTATAGAAAAAATATAGATGCGTATATTGTACCTAGTGAATTTGTAAAAAATATTCTTATAGAAAGAGGTATAGATAAAAATAAGTTAAAAGTTCTTCCGCATTTCATTAGCGAAAATAATGAAAAGGTTTTTGATGGCGGAAGCACTGAGAAGTACGCTCTTTTTGCTGGAAGGATTACTAAAGATAAGGGCGTGGAGAATATAATCGATGTTTTCGAGAATAAAAAAGATATAAAGCTTTACCTTGCTGGAAATGTGGAAGATAAATCCATAGCTAAAAATAACGATAATGTTAAATATTTAGGATTTCTCTCTAAGGATATTCTTAGAAAATATATTCGAAATGCTAGTTTTGTAGTTTCTCCATCTAAACTTCCGGAAACTTTTGGACTAGTGGCGTTAGAGTCAATCGCTGAAGGAGCGCCTTTTGTGGGATATAATTCAGGTGCTTATGGAGAGATAATAAGAAATGGGGAAAATGGTCATTTGGCTAATGGTAAAAAAGAGTTAAATGAGATAATTAGTGACTTTGATGTAGATAGCTTTGATAGTGAAGAAATAAAAAAGAATGCTCTGTTAAGATTTGATTCAAAAAAATATCTCGATAAAGTTGTTGAAATTTTTGAAGAATTAAAATAATTTTTTTGGATAATTAAAATGAAAATTATTAAAGAAAATTTTTTATTGTTTGAGTGGTTAGACGTAGCAGTTTTAAAGCTAAAGCTGGGCTAAAGAGGTGGAGATAAGTACGGACTTTTTTGAGCTATTTCTTCATTCAAGCTTGCTTTTGTTGGGCGGATATTTTATTTTTATTTTCTGGTAGAATATTAATATTAGACATCTTTGTTTTTAAATAATTAGTTAGACATAATTATTTTTTTACCAAAATTTAGGTGTCTTTTTTTATTTTCTATAAATTAAGATTGAGAGCAGGATGTAGGTTCCAAATCATTGACAAAAAAAGATAAAAATGCTAGTATATACAGTTAATTTAAATTTTTAAAAGTATATGAAAATGAGTGTTAATAAAAAAGTATTAGAAAAAGTGGGAGTAATATTATTTATTGCTGTTTTTGTGTTTCCAGTGTTATCTTTTGCTGGTGATGAAAAGATTTACGTTGATTATAAGGCAAAAGGAGAGGATCAGGACGGATCTTCTAAATATCCATACAGTACAATTAGCAAAGCAATAAGCCATGCTGATGACGATACAGAGATTCATATAAGAGAAGGTGTTTACAAGGAAAACATTGATATTCCTAAGGGTGTTGAGATTTATGGTAGCAATAAGGATGAGGTAATTATAGAAGCTGACGACGATGACAATCCTGTGGTAAAAATGAATCACAAGACTAAAATTAATAAAGTAACCATAAAGGGTGGAGAATATGGAATTACTGTGGGAAAAAATGATCGTGCTTCAATAATTGAATGCAGTATAGAGGACAATGAAGAAGATGGAATTATTATACGTGAAGGAGAGACCAATGATGATCATATGGTTAGTATTAGTGAGAGTGAAATTAAAGATAATGGAAAATCTGGAATTTATTCAGAAGAAAGAAGGTTGTCTATAGTAGATAATAAGATAAATAACAATGAAAATGATGGAATTGACCTGGAAGATAACGTGGAAGCTTGGATTGATGATAATGATATAAAGGATAATGATGGCTCAGGGATGAAGTTTACTCTTGATGATTCGGAAATATGGACAAAAAACAATACTATTCGCGATAATGAAAGAGAAGGGATTGAAGTTAACGCTTATGGAAAACCTGGGAGAATTGATATAAATAAATCAAAATTATATCAGAATGATAATTATGGAATTGCCAGAGTTCAGAGGGGGAGCTTTTCTTCTGATGGATGGAGTGGATTCACAGTTCAAGACGATAATATTTTTTGGGAAAATGTAAAGGGTGGGCTTTCACATATTATAAAAATATAAAGCTCACTAATAAGTTAATTACTTAAGCTTATGAAAATTGCATTTATAGGACAAAAAGGTTTGCCAGCAAAATTTGGTGGTGTTGAGAAGCATGTTGAAGAGTTGGCTATCGAGCTAACTCAGCGTGGACATGATGTCTTTGTGTATGCAAGAAGTAATTATACTGATAAGTCTATAAAAAATTATAAAGGTGTTAAGGTAATAAACTTACCAAGTATTCCGACTAAGCACTTAGACGCTATATCTCATACATTTTTAGCAACCATACACGCTCTCTTTTGCAATTATGATGTAGTGCATTTTCAAGCTATCGGACCATCTATCATGAGCTGGATAGTTAGGGTTTTCAAAAGGGATGTAGCTCTACTAGCTACTTTTCATTGTCAGGATTATTATCATAAAAAATGGGGATGGTTTGCTAGAAAAAGCTTACTTCTTGGAGAATTTTTGACTTGCAAAATTCCAAATAAGACTGTAGCTGTCAGTGATTTGTTGGGATGGTATTCTCGTAATAAATACGGGATTGAGCCAGTTGTTATATATAATGGAACAAGGGTTGATGATAATAAAATTGGAAATATTGGCGCTCTTGAGAAATGGAATTTGGAAAGTAAAAAATATGTAGTTTTCATTGGAAGACTAATTAGGCACAAAGGTGTCCACTACTTAATAGAGTCTTTTAGTAGACTTGTTAAAAAAGGGCAGGTGCCAAAAGACTTTAAATTAGTAATTATCGGAGATGGATTTCATACTGATGATTATGTTGATGAAATCAAAGGGATGGCAGAAGGAAGGGAAAATATAATTTTCACTGGGAATTTAGAAGGAGGTAATTTGAAAGAAATATTTTCAAATGCTTATTTATTTGTTCAGCCATCTGAAAGTGAGGGGCTTTCCATGTCTTTACTTGAAGCTATGGGCTATGGAATTCCTGTTCTCTCTAGTGATATAAAGGAAAACACAGATGTTATAAAAAATATGGGGCACATATTTAAATCATCAAATGTTGATAGTTTAACTCATGAGTTAGGTAAATTAATTAATGATAGCGAGGGTCTCGAAGAAAAAGCTTTTAGGGCTCGAGAGGAAGTTAAGACTAAGTATAATTGGGCGAAAATTGCTAAGAAAATTGAAGATACTTATATTGAAATTTTAAAAACTAAAAATTATAAAAATATATCAAAACTGAAGCAAGGCGCAAAACTTAGATTTAAAAAATAAAAATTAATACATTGTCTTAAGGCACTGGACCAATAAGTTGGGTTTCAAAGTTGAGAATAATTTGATAGAATAGTATTAATGAAAACCCAATAATCTTGTAATCTAAATTTTTTAGTATGGAAATGGTTCAGCGCTTGTTTATGCGATTTGGCTTGGCAGAGAATCTAGCGGGAGATATATCTTTTTTGATATTTTTTCTGTTGGTGAGTATTGCTTTTGGGATGTTTGTGGGGAGATTCCGCCTCATTAACGTGCTCATAAATGTTTATATCGCGATAGCGATACTAACAGTTATACCTAAAGAAGTGCTAGATCCAAACTCTTTGGCAGCGCTATTTGTGTTTGCTTTTTCAGTTGTAATTTTGGCTATGATAGATAGTCATCTTTTTGATATTCATATTTCCGGATCGGGTGGGAGTTTCTTTTGGCGACTCTTTGTGATGAGTTTTTTTGAGGCAGGCCTTATTTTTAGTGTGCTGATAACTTTCTGGGGCAGGGATACTATGTTGGAATTTGTGTCTTTAGATATTTATAATCTTTTTGCTTCTTCTTATATGAGAATTTTTTGGATGCTAGCTCCTTTGTTTGTTTTGTTTTTTATAAACAAGAAGGAAAAATAAATTTGCAGTGATTTATATTTTTACGGTGCTTGTAAAAACGGTTAAGTCAATGTACAATAATATAAATCACTAATCTACGCGAATTTATTCACTAATTTTCACGAATAAAAAATATTTATTAGAGATTATTCGGGAGCTAATTAGGGTTGATTCGCGATTTATATCATCATGTTTGAAAAAATCGTACAAATATTTAAAGTGAAGGAATTGAGAAAGAAGATATTTTTTATTTTAGCACTTCTGGTGGTCTTTCGCTTGGCAGCCAATATTCCTCTTCCTGGAGTGGATACTTCTCAGCTGAAGTCATTTTTTGACAGTAATCAGGTTTTCGGAATGTTGAATATGTTTTCAGGAGGCGGTCTTTCCAATATCTCAATAGTTCTCCTGGGTGTGGGTCCTTATATTACCGCTTCTATTATTATGCAGCTCATGACTATGATTTTCCCTCAATTGGAAAAACTTCAGAAAGAAGAGGGGGAGGCAGGTAGACAAAAGTTTAATATGTGGACTCGCTGGGGTACTGTGCCCTTAGCTGGGTTGCAGACTTTTGCTATGATAAATCTATTAAGAAGTCAACAGGTTTTGGGAGAGCTTTCTCTTTACAATATGATAGTGATAATTATTGTGGCTACTGCTGGAACTATTTTCCTTATGTGGTTGGGAGAATTGATAACAGAAAAAGGAATAGGTAATGGAGTCTCGCTTATAATTTTTGCTGGAATTGTTTCTAGCTTGCCAAGTGCTCTTTCTAGAATTGCCACCACTTTTGACTCTACAGAGTTTTTTAGTTATCTCATGTTTGTGATTGTGGGATTGGCTACCATTGCTGGAGTAGTTATGGTGAATGAGGGTCAAAGAAATATACCAATTTCTTATGCCAAAAGGATACGTGGAAGTAAAACTTATGGAGGAACATCTACTCATCTGCCTCTCAAGGTAAATCAAGCAGGTGTTATACCAATAATTTTTGCTATATCCATAATGATCTTCCCAGGGGTGCTGGCAAGTTATTTCGCAGGTTCTGACAATGCTAGTATTGCTGGTGTTGCTCAGTTTGTGGCAAATCTTTTTCAGAATCAGTGGTTTTATGGAGTAGCTTATTTCCTCATGGTAGTTTTATTTACTTATTTTTATACGGCTGTTATATTTGATCCTAATAAAATATCTGACAATCTGCAAAAGCAAGGTGGTTATATACCAGGCGTTAGGCCTGGGAGCGCTACCTCTGAATTTCTAGGAAGAGTTATCAACCGAATCACTCTTTCTGGATCTTTGTTCTTGGGAATAATCGCTGTTTTACCACTGGTGGTTCAGGGAATAACCGGAATTGCAGCTTTGACTGTTGGTGGAACTAGCATATTGATCGCTGTTTCCGTGGTTATTGAAATGATAAAGCAGATAGAGAGTCAGCTAGTAATGAGAGATTATGAAGGATTTTAAGTTAGCTTTTAGGTTCTAGCTTCATTAGCTTTTAGGTGATATTTGAAATACGTTAATATGATTAGCATTAAAACTGAAAAAGAAATTGAATATATGCGAGAAGGCGGCAAGAAATTGGCGGCTATTATGAATGAATTAGAAAAAGCAATTCGCCCGGGCAGTAGCACTTTGGAACTAGATGAATTGGCTGAAAAACTTATTCTAGAATCAGGAGGGACTCCATCTTTTAAGGGATATGGAGCTGAAGGCGGAAAACCTTTTCCGGGGAGCATATGCTCCTCTTTAAATAATGAAATTGTGCATGGAATACCTAGCGCAAAAGTCATCCTTAAAGAGGGAGATATTTTTAAGGTGGATGTAGGTATGAAATATAAAGGATTTCACACTGATATGGCACGTACTTTTCCGGTAGGTAAGTTGAGTGTAGATGCTCAAAAAATTGCTGATACTGTGCGAGAAACTTTTTATAAAGGCGTTGAATCTATGAAGGTAGGTAAAAAATTAAATCGTTACTCAAAGGCAGCTGAGAGATATGCCAAGAAAAATAATTTTTCAGTAATTCAGGATTTAGTGGGTCACGGTATCGGAAGAAAACTTCATGAGTCCCCACAGATTCCTAATTATTATAATAGAAAAGCTTGTAAGTTTAAATTGGAACCAGGAATGACTTTTGCTTTAGAGCCAATGATAAACGCTGGAACAAGAGAAATAAAAATGGCAGATGATGGCTGGACCTTTGAAACAGCAGATGGGAAACTAAGCGCGCATTGGGAGAATACAGTTCTGGTGACTGAGGAGGGGATTGAGATTTTGACGGAGACAAGCTAGTTCTCTACGAATTACGAATTTATACTAAATTACGAAGTAAATTTTTTTAGAAGTTTATGAAAAATAATATTTTTTTAACATCAGATGCGACTACAGTAATTCATGATGTTGTGAAGCATTTTGATTTCGAAAATAAAAAAAGAGTTCTTTTTGTGGAAACTTCGGGAGAAATACATGAAGGTGAACGGCCATGGATTGATAATGCAAAAAAGAAAATGAAAGAGCTGGGATTTGATGTGACCGACTATACGATAACAGGCAAGGAAGAGAGCGATATAGAGAAAGCTTTGAGTGAAGTGGATATCGTGTATGTAGCTGGCGGCAATAATGTTTATCTTTTGCAAAAATCTCAAGAGAGTAATTTTGAGAAAATTATAAAAGAATTTATCAAAAAGGGAGGAGTATACATTGGGCAAAGCGCAGGGTCTGTTGTGGCCGGTCCGAGTATATATCCTGCAGGTAAAAAAGAACCTAGAGAATTTTATGACAAGTTAGATAATTTCGATGGGTTTAACTTAGTTGATTTTGTAATATTCCCTCACTTTGGTCGTAGCGAAAAAAGGGAATTGTTTTTCAAGAAGAAACTGCCGTATGCCTATAGTGAGAAATATAAAATAATCTTACTTACAGATAAGCAATACGTTCGAGTACAGGAGGATGGAATGTATAAAATAGAAGAAGTTTAAAATAATAACTTTGCGCAATGTAAACATATTAAACTTCCATATTTTAATATATGGGAGTAAAAGAACTTATATTTTTTATTATGAATAACGAAATTAAAAATTATCTGGGAATTGATTGGGGGGAGGCGAAGATTGGGCTGGCGATTGCGGATGAGGAAACTCGGATGGCTTTTTGTTTTGATACGCTTAGAAAAGAAAAGAATCCGGTAAAAAAAATAATTGAGATTATAAAAGAAGAAAATATAAAAGCTGTTGTTATTGGCATACCATCTCACATTAACAGAATAGAAACTGTTTATGAGGGAGAAAAATTGGGAGAAAAAATAAAAAAAGAAACTGGTGTAGAAATTTGTTATCAAGATGAAATGTTCACTACCAAGATGGCTCAGATAAATTTAATCGAAAAAGGGGTGAAGCGAACTGGCAGATTTGATGATCAGGAAGCCGCGAGGATAATTCTTCAAGAATGGTTGGATAATCAAATTAGATAAATAGTTATATGAAACACATTAAAATAGAAGAAGTCAAAGAAAACGACTTTGATAATATTGTGGCTAAAGATTTAATCGATATAGAAGCTAGTAGTAAATTTTCAGTTACTAGAGTCAGGCTAAAAGGAATTCAGTCTTTTAGTGTGAATAAAAAAAACTGATATTTTTTTATTGTATTTTAAAGGGAAAAGGTAAGTTTTTTTATAGATAAAGAAGGAGATATCATGTGCACTCTCAAAAACACTAAATACAAAAATGAGGGTAAGCTAACTTTTCTAGCGATATTTCTTCCTAGATTTGATTCCAAATCACGGGACTGTTTTAACTAGCTATCGAGCAACAAGGCTTGACTTTTTCTGATTTTGGTTATAAGCTTATCTATTAATTATGTTTGTGTTTTTTGTAGTTTAGTTTTTTTAAATATTTAGATTTCTTGTTCTGCGATAACGAAAATTAAATTGGTAAGGAGGATCATATGTCTGATGGGGATTTTAGTGTTGAAGCTGTTAGGATTATTACAAGTGGACGTTCTATTATTGTTGAGGTTAACAAGGAAAGATTTGCTATTTCTGAAGGGGTGGTGTGTGAAGGTATGATTATATTTGCCATCCCAAAACTCGAAGAAATAGCACTTGTCGGTTTTTCTCCAGTGCCAGCCAGAGATGATTTAGGGGAGGGTCAGATTGTGTTATTGTTGTGGGAATCTATTACTGAAGATCCTTTTATTATTAGTATTTCATATGATTATTTTCTAGAAACGATAAAGGAGAGACCTTATGAAGCTAGGGATATCATTCTTAGTACTATAAATTCCACTATGAAAGATATTCATTAACTAATGGATTCAACAGTATTGTATTCGTGACGAGGTAAGTGATAGTTATTGCTTAACCTCGTTTTTATTTTTTTAATTTTTATGCTATATTGAATTTGGATTTTGAAAGATTCAGATTTTTGGATTTTGATCAACTTTTAAAAAGGAAACAAAAATTTCGAAACAAAAATATGCCAGCAATTATATTTAAAAATGTAGAAAAAACTTACGAAAATAAGTACGGAAGTTTTACAGCGTTGAAAGATGTTAGTCTAGCTATTCAGTCTGGAGAGTTTGTTTGTATTATTGGAAAGAGTGGAGCTGGAAAAACTACCTTTACAAGACTTATATATGCGAAAGAGCTCCCGACTAATGGTGCAGTTTATTTTGGCAAAAGAAATACTGCCAATGTCAAAAGTAAGCACTTGCCGTTTTTCAGAAGAAACTTTGGAGCTGTTTTTCAGGACTTCAAGCTTTTGTCTCAGAAAACTGTTTATGAGAATGTGGCTTATGCTATGGAGCTAGTGGGTAGGAGCAATGAAGATATAGAGAATGAGGTTCCTAAAATTCTAGAAATAGCAGGACTTAAAGGAAAGGAAAATACTTACCCTAAAAATCTTAGTGGAGGAGAAAAACAGAAGACTTCTTTGGCTAGGGCTATTATAAACAATCCAGACGTTATCGTAGCTGATGAGCCTACTGGAAATTTAGATCCGGTTTCTAGTTGGGAAATTGTGGAATTACTTTTGAAAATAAATAAGCTTGGAACAACGGTTATTTTAGCTACTCATGATAAAGCTGTAGTAGATAAATTAGATAAAAGAGTGGTTACTATCCAAGACGGAAGGTTAATAAGTGATGTTGTTCACGGTAAATATAATAGTTAGCAGGAATACAATAAGATGTTCTTATTTTTTGAAGAATATAAAATAAAAATATGAAATTTTTAAAATTAATTAGATCATTTAGGGAAGGCTGGACAAATTTTATTAGAAATAGTTGGCTCAGCGCTGCTACCATAATTATTCTAGTACTTTCATTATATGTGGTCGGAAGCACTCTTTTTATGGGCATGGTTGCTCGAGAGCTTATTAGAAATGTAGAGGAAAACGTTAGTATTAGTGTATATTTTGATCCAGAAGTTGATGAAGAGAGGATATCCGAAATACAGAAAGAAATTGAGGCAAATCCTGTAGTTGCTTCCGTTGTTTATATTAGCAAGGATGAGGCTCTGGATAAGTTTGCGAAAGAAAATGAAGATGATGAAATAATAACTGAAGCCCTTCAGGAGATAGGTGAAAATCCTCTATTTTCTTCTCTTTCTGTTAGATCTCTTGATCAAAATACTTATGACGGATTGTCTCAGGAAATAGAGAGTAATTATGCCCAAGAAATAAATAATATTAATTATGGAAAGAATAAAGATATCATAGAGAGACTTAGTAATATTATTTCATCTATAGAAAGAATGGGAGCTATACTGGGAGTAGTTTTTATTACCATAGCCATCCTGATAACTTTCAATACAATTAGAATGACTCTTTTTACCAGAAGGGATGACTTTGAAGTAATGCGCTTAGTAGGAGCGTCCAATCTTTACATAAAAGCCCCTCCGATTTTTGAGGGAGTTTTGTATGGATTTTTTTCCGCAATTATAACAATTGTGCTTATTGGAATTACTGCTTATGGAGCAATGAGCTTTATTGGAGGAAGGGGTATTATTGCTAAAGAGCAGATCATTTCATTTTACATAGGTAATCTGTGGATAATAGGAGGAGCTATTATTTTAGGAGGACTTCTAATAGGGCTTATAAGTAGCGCTGTTGCAATCAGCAGGTATTTAAAAACTTAGAGTTATTGTGAGATTGAATTATTATCCTTTAAAAAGAAAAACCGGATTTTTGTGATTAGAAATTTTATGTTTTTATTTAATTTTATTTGAGATTAGTAAGTCCTATAGTTAATATTTTTCTGTAGTAGTTTTTTGTAGAAAAATGATTTAGAGTGGTTGAAATGCTTTGGAAATGTTTATTAGAAATAGTTTTTCTAAATAATATTTTCTTAAATTTATAAATTTCAATTCGATAGGGTTGACAAGTTTTTTGAGTCTGCTAATATAGCTAAGCAATCGAAAACTTGAAAATACGGGTGGATAAATATGCGTTTCTGAAGAGGAAATTATTCAGGAATGCGTTTTTGTTTGTCGATGAGATTGACAAAAAAGAACCTTGAAAAATTAATAATACAATAGTAGTATAAAAAATCTTAGATTTTATAAATTTACGAATTAGTTTATAAATTTTTAAGTAAAGTTGTATAATTTATTTCTTAAATTATATAGCAAGTAATCACAATTTTTTGTGGTTCCCTATAAAGCAACTGTTTTTTAAACAAGTGCTGAATGTTCATATAGAGCTTTAACAAAGGATTTTCAAATCTTTTAAATATCTATTGAAATAATTTATTATTTTAATGGAGAAACTTAATTGAAAAATTTTATTTATAAAATTTTTCTTATTGAGAGTTTGATCCTGGCTCAGGATGAACGCTGGCGGCGTGGATAAGGCATGCAAGTCGAATGGGTTCAGACCCATGGCAAACGGGTTAGTAACACATAGGAATCTGCCCCAAAGTCGTGAATAATTCGGAGAAATCCGAGATAATACACGATGTGCTCTACGGAGTAAAGCTTTAGTGCTTTGGGAGGAGCCTGTGTCCTATCAGCTTGTTGGTGAGGTAATAGCTCACCAAGGCTATGACGGGTAGGGGGTGTGAGAGCATGACCCCCAACATTGGAACTGAGACACTGTCCAAACTCCTACGGGAGGCTGCAGTCGAGAATATTCCACAATGGGCGAAAGCCTGATGGAGCGACGCCGCGTGCAGGATGAAGGCCCTAGGGTCGTAAACTGCTTTTATTGAGGAACAATTTTTTGAGCGTACTCAATGAATAAGGGGTTACTAACTCTGTGCCAGCAGTAGCGGTAATACAGAGACCCCGAGCGTTATCCGGATTTATTGGGCGTAAAGCGCATGTAGGCGGGTATACTAGTCAGATGTCAAATCTTCGAGCTCAACTCGAAAACTGCATTTGAAACGGTATACCTAGAGAAAGTGAGAGATCAGTGGAATTCATGGTGTAGTAGTGAAATGCGTTGATATCATGAGGAACACCTAATGCGAAGGCATCTGATTGGCACTTTTCTGACGCTGAGATGCGAAAGCGTGGGGAGCGAAGGGGATTAGATACCCCCGTAGTCCACGCCGTAAACGCTGCATACTAGATGTTAGGAGTATCGACCCTCCTAGTGTCGTAGCTAACGCGTTAAGTATGCCGCCTGGGAAGTACGAGCGCAAGCTTAAAACTCAAAGGAATAGACGGGGATCCGCACAAGTGGTGGAGCATGTGGTTTAATTCGATAATAAGCGAGGCACCTCACCAGGGCTTGAAACTTAACTGTGGCTTCTAGAGATAGAAGCGTCTTCGAGAATGTTAAGCAGGCGCTGCATGGTCGTCGTCAGCTCGTGCCGTAAGGTGTTCCCTTAAGTGGGGTAACGAGCGCAACCCCTGTCGTGTGTTATATATGTCACACGAGACTGCCCAGACTTTTGAGCGTTAGCTCAAAAGAAGTTCCAAAAACAATTAACAACAACCAAGCAATTTCCAAATTCCAATTTTTAAAATTCCAAAAGAGTTTTGAATCTGAAATTTGATTATTGAGATTTGTTTGGGATTTGTATATTGTAATTTGGTTATTCTTTTGTTCGCTAGCGAACAGAAGTCTGGGAGGAAGGAGGGGATGACGTCAGATCAGCATGGCCCTTTGACGCCCTGGGCGACACACGTGCTACAATGGCCAATACAAAGGGTTGCTAAATCGCAAGATGGAGCTAATCCCAAAAAGTTGGTCTCAGTTCGGATTGGAGTCTGCAACTCGACTCCATGAAGCCGGAATCACTAGTAATCGGGAATCAGCCATGTCCCGGTGAATACGTTCCCGGATCTTGTACTCACCGCCCGTCACGTCAAGAGAGCCGGCAACACCCGAAGGTCCTGTTTCAAAGCAGGAACAACGGTGGGGCTGGTGATAGGGACGAAGTCGTAACAAGGCATCCGTAGCGGAAGCTGTGGATGGATCACCTCCTTTCTAGGGAGATATTGGTAGAATTCGAGAGTATTCTACATATGATGATTTGTTTTATTATAAGTCATCGTAGGATATGAATTTTACCCACTGGTCGTAACTTATTGATTTATCAATAGGTAACAGTTAAGCCTAACAGGGCTGAATTAAATACTGTAATCGTGATTAGTACAATCACGTTTAATAGTTCTGAACATTAGCCCGCCTGCAACGTATATGCCAGTCCGCAACGCTTTCGCGTAGCGATGCTGGTGGACGTAGCATTTCGGGCAGGGGAACCACAAAAGATTGTTGATTTTTATCGAAATTTTAATTTCGTAAGAAAAATTAATCCCGCGTATGTGGGATGATATTACTATAGTATAGTAGAAAATAATGAGGTCTTTTCGTCTCGTTATAGGTAACATTGAAGCATCCGTAAGGGTGTTTTTTTGTTGTCTCCCTGGAAACGTTTTATTTCAAGGGAATGTTTTTATGCATTTTTTACTACCGCTCCGTTCTATTTTAGCGGTAGATAAAAAGGCGTCAGCTTTGGATACATACATGTTCTGTTCGGACATTCTGATATTCAAACTACTAGCAGGCACTATCTTGGTATCTTAAGTGATGACGAGGCAAAAGAAGCACATAAAAAACATATGGATATGAAAAACTGGCTGTAGATGGATTTTTTGTGCTACTTGGTTTATGGTTGAGATAATGGAAGTTATTTAAATAACAGACTTAGGAAAAGATTAAGGCACTTAATTTCATATGAGGTTTTTGTTAAAAAAATGAATCCTGATGAAGTGGGATATTTCGAGTTTTAGTGTAAGGAGCTTAAATTGACTAAAACTATTATATGTGTTATCTTTTAATGAAAATTTATAGTACTAATATTTTCACAAAAGAAAGTTTTATGAATGTACTAAAAGATTAATACAGTAGCAAATGAAAAGGAGGATTTGAAATGAATAAGCAAGTACTTGTTCTTTACAATTTGGCGGAAAGGTTGGAAAAAGGTGTTCAGAGCGATTTGATTTGCGAGCAAGAGATAAAAATCATCGTTCCGTTAGTAGTTCAATTATTGGAAAAGCGTGGCTATTATGTAGAAACGATGAAAGCAGACTTAAATCTTTGGGAGAGTCTCAAGGCGAGAAAGGCCGATTTTGATATCGTTCTCAATCTTGCCGAGGCATTCGGTGGAGGCAACAATAGGGAGACCGTAGTGCCAGCTATGTTGGAAGGACTGAGCATGCCTTTTACTGGGGCGACTGCACACAATATGCATTTCACCCTGGACAAAGAAAAAACAAAGCTTGTTCTCATGGCGTATGGTTTGCCCTGTGCGCAACATCAGCTTTTCAAGACTTCTACTGAGGAACTGAAAGCTGAACTCACATTTCCACTTATAATCAAGCCTGTTCGAGAAGAAGCAAGTATCGGAATTTACCAGGATAGCGTAGTGAAGGATGAGGTGTCACTTAGGCGGAGAATTTCTGAATCTCTGGAAAGGTATCGTCAGCCAGTATTGGCAGAGGAATTCATAATCGGAAGGGAGGTGTCAGTTGGAATAGTTGGAAACTATCCGAATCTGCACGCATTTCCTCCATTGGAGTTTCTCTTTGAAGGAGCTGATTCTGACCTTGAACGAATTCGCTCCTATGAGTATAAATGGGGCGGAAAGAAAGAGCAGATGGTTCGTGCCGAGCTTTCTGACGATATCATTAAGAGGCTGGTACGCTACAGCAAAATCGCCTTTATGGTGACGGATTGCTGTGATTATGCTCGGATGGACTACAGAATAAGTCCTGATGGGAATATCTATTTTCTGGAGGTTAATTATAATCCAGGCATCGGACCCAATACCCATGGATTGAATAACACGCTAACAATGATGGCAAGCTTTGAAGGTTACTCTTTTGAAGAACTCATCGAAAAAATCATTCTGCTGGCGATAGAAAGGAGTCGCAGAACGGCAGGGTGATTGACCGCCAAAAACAGGGTGTGGACATCTCTAATCTTAGAGGCGTCCACACTCATTCAATTTTCGACCATTTTAAATTTAATATATGCGTATTAAAACAATAATTATAGCTAATATAGCCGAAGCCTTTGAGGATACGATAAACAAAATTAGCAATCCTAAGAAAAAGAGAGATAGAATTTTAATCGAGCATAATTTGTGCGATAGAACTTTATTATGGGAAGGCGATAATAAGGTTGTCATAACTCCATATCAGATTTCCCAAGATATTTTTAGTATAAATAAATCAGCTTTGGGATTTAAAAATGTCCAAAATCTATTTCCAGCAAAAATCAATATTAGCTTGTCTGATGCTGTAGTAATGGATAATGAATTGTTCGGCAAGCTTTGTTGTCTTATAAAGGATAATCCAGGGGTAAGAATTGCACCTTATTGTGTAACGGAAAAGTTTGTGTTGCTGATAAAGCGTTTAAAAGAAAAAAAATTAAAATTCAGCGTATTGGAAATGCCTAATGAAAAATCAAGATGGCTTGTTTCATATCTTGATTCAAAAATTGGTTCACGCATAGAAATAGGCAGAATTAAAAATATTCACGATAATGTTCCTAGTGGCATAATGTGTAAAAACAAAGAAGATGCGATAAAGGTTATTTTATGGTTTTTTGAAAATAATCGCTCCTGTGTTTTGAAAGCTAATTTTGGCGAATCAGGATGGGGAACAGTTTTCATAAAAAAAGAAGATTTCAGAGACAATAAAGAAGTCACTGAATATGTCAAAAAAGAGTTTAAAACAGATTCAATTTGGAGTAACGAGCTGATTCTCGTTGAGGAGTATAAAAAACCAAGTAAAAAATTATCTAGCGGTTCTCCATCGTCAGAACTTTTTTTAACGGAAAAGGGCGTGAAAATAACTTATTTATGCGACCAAGTTCTGGGAGTCAAGGGAGATTTCTTGGGAGTGGCATTGGGAAAGAAAATGTTTGATAGGAAAATAGCGAGTGAATTGCGAAGAATTTCATTGCAGGTTGGTAAAAAGTTTTGGAAACTTGGATATAGAGGTTTTTTTGACATAGACTTTATTTTATCGAATAGCAACATCCCCTATATAATAGAAACAAACATGAGGAGAACAGGAGGGACTCACGTATATGATGTGGCTAAAGAACTTTTTGGGAGTAATTGGGAAAAAAGATGTTTTGTTATGTCTCAAGATAGTTTTCATTATGGAGATAAGAACTTTGAAGAAAAAATAATAGTAGATAAAATGAAGAAAATAATGTATCCTATAGAAGGAAAAAAAGAAGGTGTGATTATCTCGATAATCAATAAATGGAAACCAACTATTGGCTTTATTATCATAAGTGATTCCAATAAAAAAGCTCTAAAAATTTATAATAAAATGTTGAAAATTTGGGCGATTAAAAATTAGTTTAAAAATATGAAAAAAATGTTAAAAGTGAAACCGTTTCAAGAAACATTAAACGCTGGAATGTGCGGACCAGCTTCTTTGAAGATTTTACTTTCTTATTATGGCGTTGATATGAGTGAAAAGGAGTTGGCAAAATTATGTGAAACTGATAAAGATTTAGGAACTGATGACAAGGCTATTGAAAAAGCTGCTAAAAGCTTAGGATTTAAGGTAAAAATAAAAAATAATAGTAGTTTTAAGGATATAGAAAAATGGTTAGATAAAGATATCCCAGTTATCGTAGATTGGTTTACTCGTGGAAGAACGGATTATACAGACGCAGATGTTTGTGATGGTCATTATTCTGTAGTTTGCGGGATAGATAATAAAAATATTTATCTCCAAGACCCTGAAACTGGAGGTATGAGAAAGTTAGATAAGGAAGACTTTATGGCAGTTTGGTTTGATTTTACAGGCATGTATATTAAAAAAGACGAATTAATTATTAGACAAATAATAGCAATTTACAAATAATCATTTCATTTTCTCCCACGAATCACCTCCCACGTAAAACTTCGTAACGTGGTAAACTTTCTAGGGAGATATTGGTAGAATTCGAGAGTATTCTACATATGATGATTTGTTTTATTATAAGTCATCGTAGGATATGAATTTTACCCACTGGTCGTAACTTATTGATTTATCAGTAGGTAACAGTTAAGCCTAACAGGGCTGAATTAAATACTGTAATCGTGATTAGTACAATCACGTATAGTTCTGAACATTAGCCCGCCTGCAACGTATATGCCAGTCCGCAACGCTTTCGCGTAGCGATGCTGGTGGACGTAGCATTTCGGGCAGGGGAACCACAAAAGATTGTTGATTTTTATCGAAATTTTAATTTCGTAAGAAAAATTAATCCCGCGTATGTGGGATGATATTACTATAGTATAGTAGAAAATAATGAGGTCTTTTCGTCTCATTGTAGATAACATTTAAACATCCATTAGCCCGTCTGCAACGCTTTGCGTAGCATTTCGGGCAGGGGTGTTTTTTGCTTGCCCCATGGAAGCGTAGCGACTTTTACGGGTTTTTCCGTTAATTATTTATACAGACATGATGTCCATATTCCAAAAAAACAAAACCCAAACATCTCAATAGTCTACTGAGATGCTTGTTTTAATTACGAGATAAAGTAAATTATAAAAATACGTAGATGGATTTGTGAGCAAGATGCTTTTGACGAATGAATGCAAATTTTGATAAAATAAAACTGTAAAGCAAAAAAATTATGAAGCACAATCATCACGATACAAATCATTCAGGTCAAAATACGACCAAAATGAATAACAATCAGAAAGATGATCACGATCATCATGAAGGACATTCTATTTCTGATTTCAAAAAGAGATTTTATGTTTCTTTGATTGCATCTATTCCCGTGTTGATTCTCTCTCCTTTGATTCAGGAGTTCATCGGTTTCACCTTTGAGTTTAGAGGAGATATGTTTCTATTGTTTTTGCTTTCAAGTTTTGTATTTTTCTATGGAGGAAAACCCTTTCTCATGGGAGCCTGGGGAGAAGTTAAGGGCAAGGCTATCGGAATGATGACACTTATTAGTCTCGCGATATTAGTAGCTTATTTTTATAGTAGTGCAGTAGCATTTGGTCTGGAGGGAAAAGTTTTTTTCTGGGAGCTAGTGACATTGATTGAGATTATGCTTTTGGGACACTGGATTGAGATGAAATCGGTTATGGGGGCGTCAATGGCGCTTGAAAAACTATCCGCTCTTATTCCCGACAAAGCTCATCTCAAAAAAGATGATGAGGTTGTCGATATTGAGACAAAAAAACTCAAGGATGGGAATATAATCATCATTAAGCCTGGAGAAAAAATACCAACAGATGGAGTGGTGGTCAGTGGAAAAAGTTCGGTCAACGAATCAATGCTTACTGGAGAAGCCAAGCCCGTTTCAAAAAATAAAGGAGAAGAAGTAATAGGTGGCTCTGTCAATGAAGACGGATCATTAGAAGTTGAAGTTAAGGGAGTGGGAGAGGATTCATATCTCAATAAAGTTATTAATTTAGTAAAACAAGCGCAGGCTTCAAAGTCCAAAACTCAAAATTTAGCAGACAAAGCTGCTTTTTGGCTTACGATTGTCGCGATTTCAGTTGGGACAGTTACTTTCTTTAGCTGGTTTTTTATAAATGGCGATTTGGCTTTTGCTATTGAACGAACTGCAACAGTATTAGTTATCACATGTCCGCACGCTTTGGGTCTTGCTATTCCTTTGGTAGCAGCAATATCTACAACTTTGTCCGCTCAAAACGGACTCCTGATCAGAAACAGAACAGCCTTTGAAAACTCTAGGAAAATTACAGCTATAGTTTTTGACAAAACAGGCACACTTACCGAAGGTTCGTTTAGCGTAAAAGACATTGTTTCACTCAAGGATGATTATTCAGAAAATGATATTTTAGATATGGCAGCCAGCTTAGAGAGCAAGTCAGAGCATCCCATAGCCAAAGCTATTTTAAGGAAAGCCAAGGAAAAAGATATAAGTCTTTCACAAGTAAGCAATTTCAAGGCCATAAAAGGCAAGGGAATTGAGGGAAAAATTGATGATAAAAAACTGATGGTAGTTAGCCCGGGTTATCTCAAGGAAATGGAAATTCAAATTCCAAAAAGATCCAAGGATTTAAGCGGAACTATAATTTATTTAATAGAAAACAACCAATTGATTGGAATACTTAGCCTTGCTGATACGATCAGGAAAGATTCGCGCCAAGCAGTAAATACTCTTCGAAAAGAAGGAATAAAACTATGGATGCTTACAGGAGATAATAAAGAGGTGGCCAAGGAAGTTTCTGATGAGCTTAAGTTAGATGGATTTTTTGCGGGTGTCTTACCCGATCAAAAACAAGACAAAATCAAAGAATTGCAAGGCGAAAATGAATTTGTGGCTATGGTGGGGGATGGCATCAACGATGCTCCAGCTCTTGCTCAGGCTGATGTCGGAATTGCCATTGGAAGTGGAACTGATATCGCAGCCGAAACAGCAGATATAATTTTGGTAAATAGCAATCCAAAAGACATCTCTTCACTGATTTTATTCGGAAAAGCTACATACAAAAAAATGCTACAAAATTTGGGATGGGCAACAGGATACAATGTTTTTGCTATTCCTTTGGCAGCTGGAGCTTTGGCGGGATACGGAATAATTCTTTCGCCTGCGGTCGGAGCAATTTTGATGTCGCTTTCAACCGTGGTAGTGGCAGTAAATGCCAAGCTTTTAAAAGCTGAATAGAAGTTTTTAGTCTCGAATTATAAAAAAACAATAAGCACCCGCAGGGGTGTTTTTATGTTTTATGACTACTTGACATTTTATAATAATGGGTATATACTCATAATATAAGATAATTTGATAAACTCAAACTAGAAAGGTAGGTGATAAATATGCCTAGAAAAGATAAAACAGGACCAACGGGAATGGGTCCAAAAACCGGAAGAGGTATGGGTCGCTGTGAAGCTGCCTATGGTCCGGGGTTGGGCCTAGGCAGGGGTTATGGTAGAGTTATGTGTGGATGGTTTTGGAAGAATTATCAAGCAATGCCGAAAAATGAAAAGAAAGATTTGCTCAAGGAAGAAGCTGAAGACTTAAAGCAAGAACTTGAAATGGTAGAGGATGAGTTGAAGGAATTAGATAAGTAGATATTGTAAGCGCCTCCTCCTTTTCTTTTGTTAGGAAGGGAGGAAGTCGCTCGCAATTTTTTGTATAGTTTCATAATAATTAATTTTTTATTAAATCGTATGGCCAGACCCAGAATGCGTCGCAAAATTTGCTTCAATCCCAAAGCTTACTATTTCAAACCAAGAGGCATCTCTATGCGTGATTTGAGAGAAGTTATTTTGACAAAAGAGGAGATGGAAGCTCTAAAGCTAAAAGATTTCGATAAATTGGATCAAGCCAGATCCGCTGAAAAAATGAGAACTTCTCAAAGTACTTTTCAAAGGATCCTATCTTCCGCCAGGGCTAAGGTTGCCGAAGCAATAGTGGAAGGCAAAGCCCTTAGAATTGAAAAATAAATTAAAAAAATCTAAAAGAAATTTCTCAAATTGGATACGGTCAGTTTTTAGTAGTTTTTAGGAATGTGCAAGATTAGAAAAAGATGCTTTGCAAAGCGTCTTTTTTTCGTTCAAATTACTAAATGCGTCCAGACATTGCTACACGCATTGACTTTTTTACTTTTTTATTTTAAAATTATTAATCGCTTCTTGGGGAAGCGATAGGCAGATTATTTTTTTATTTAAGGAGGTTTGTGATGGCAAGAAAAATTTATTGTAAGGGCTTCTGTGGAAATTATAAATACACTACGGATTCCAGCGAGTGCAGTTATGATTGCGGTTGCACATACGATGAAGAAGAGAGCCAAAAAAATGATGACAGGGATCCAGCTGATGGCTGGGAAGGTCAGTCTAGTGATTTCGCAAACACTGACACTGACTGATAACAATCAATAGTTCCTTTCGATAGCTGCAAGAAATTTGTTAAACATAACAATTCTTGCAGCTTTTTTATTGATAATAAGAAATTTATCCACAATTAACTTTTGCTCAAAACTGCACAGTCTTTTTTGAAAAAGGAGAAGGAAAGTGTATTGTTGATGGCAATGAGTATGATATTAGAGATGAAGTGGCAATCGTGGTTCCTGCCGGAGTTGAGCACAACGTCATCAATACTTTCGAAATTGAGGAATTTAAACTTTATACTATTTATTCTTCCGCTTATCACAAAGATCAAATTGTGCGAGCCACCAAGGAAGAAGCCGAAGCTAATAAGACTGATTTTGACGGAGAAACTACTGAATAAATTCGCCTTTGATTATTTTAAATATCCAAATCAGCTACTTTTTATATAAATTAGTGTTTTTTTATTGTTTTTTATAAATACAATTTATTGACAATATGTTCTATTATGATAAAATACATCGGTGATAACAGTTCTTTCAAAATTTCGAATATAATAGAAAAAACATCTTCCTAGGGCGTTTTTTCTTTTGTACTCGAACTTCTTTCAGGTGAACCGCATTTTTGTGGTCCAAACAAACAAAAAAACTTATCCAGGGAGGATAAAAAATGTTTAGCGTATTGAATTTTTTAAAAGATAAGTACGACTATGAGGTGAATTTTTTAAAAGATAAGTATGACTATGAGATCTGCGATTTGTATCCGGTAACACGGATTCAAGCAGCACTGGCTGTAGCTTTTATGACGTTGTTTATATTGGCTGAAGTATCGCCAGTTACCCTTCAAAACTTATTTTAAGGTTTTTTTGTTTTTCTTGGGGGCTTTTGGTCAATGTACCAATCGCCCCTCTTTTTTGTCTTATAAATTCCTGTTATTATAGAGTTGATATTTATGAAATTAATTAAAATAGTAAAAAACTAAAATATGCCTAAAAAAAATAAACTAAGCATAAAAATACTAGGAACAGGTTGTCCTAATTGTCAGAAGTTAGAAGCCAACACCAAGGAGGCTGTAGAAGAATTGGGACTAGATGCCAAAATAGAAAAAATAACAGAAATAGCTGATATTATGAGTTATAGAGTAATGAGCATGCCAGTATTGGTTGTAGATGAAGAAGTAAAAATATCCGGCTATGTTCCAGAAAAAGATGAAATCAAAAACACACTAAAAGCATGATAGAAAAATTCACATCTTGGATCACATATGATCTGATTGGTCTAGCTGAGAAAACAAGACTTGCTGACGTAACAGCTTTTTTCTTAAGCGATATCATAAAAATAATAATTCTTCTCTTTCTCATCACTCATCTCATGAGCGTTCTTCGTTATTATTTACCAGTTGAGAAACTTAGAGATTTCTTGAGAAGCCACAATTTTTTTGGTACAGATTATTTTCTGGCAAGCATTTTTGGAGCTATTACTCCTTTTTGTTCTTGCTCATCCATTCCTCTTTTTATCGGTTTCTTGGAAGCAAGAATTCCGCTAGGAGTAACCTTTTCTTTTTTGATAACTTCCCCGCTTATAAACGAAGTAGCGATAGCTCTTTTCGTAGGAGTTTTTGGCTGGAAAATAACGCTAGTTTATCTAGCTTCAGGAATTTTAATCGGAATGATTGGTGGTGCAATTTTAGGAAAATTGAAATTAGAAAAATACGTCGAAAGTTATGTTTGGAAAATAAAGTCAAAAAATAATTATCAGAAATTAAATAAAAATAATTTATCTTGGAAAATTTTAAAAAATATTTCCAGGGAAGCGAGAGACATTACCAAAAAAATCGTTCCCTATATCTTGATAGGTGTAGCTTTAGGAGCGTTAATTCATGGTTACGTGCCTAGCGGTTTTTTTGAGAACTACATTACTGAGGGCAATCCTTTCGCAGTTCCACTGGCTGTTATTTTAGCAGTTCCGCTTTATTCCAATGCTAGCGGAGTGATTCCTGTTATTGAATCTTTAGTTGCCAAGGGAATTCCTCTAGGCACAGCCCTAGCCTTTATGATGGCGGTAGTGGGGATTTCTCTTCCAGAAGCTCTTATTCTCAAAAGAGTGATAAAGCTACCCTTACTACTAACCTTTTTTGCAGTAGTGTCTTTGGGTATAATTATTATTGGTTATATTTTCAACTTTATTTTTTGATATGCGCATGCTTACCAGATTGAATTAGACTAGAGATTTTTTATTTTCCTAACTCATGTTAAAATATAAACATGAGTAAGAATTATAAAATTATCTCAATAATTTTAGGAGGAATAATTCTAACTCTAGTAATTATTGTAAGTGGAATTTATTATTCCTTCTTTAGTTCACCTCAATCTCAAGGGACTGAGGAGGTCTTGGTAGTAGATAAAACTCAGACCAAACTAGAAATAGTAGATGAGATTGTAAGTAGAGGTTTCGTGAGAAGCGAAAGAGTTTTCAAGTGGATACTTTTTAACGAGGATAACAAAAGTAAGGATATACTTCCTGGTGGATATTATTTATCAAAAAACATGAATGTTTGGGAAACTGTCCAAGAGATTACAAGTCCGCCCGACATGAAATGGGTAACAATTCCCCCAGGCTATAGAAAAGAGCAAATAGGGGAAGTTATGGCGGAAACTTTTAGTTGGAGTGAAGAAGAGCTTCAAAAATGGAACACGGTCCACACAACTACAGATGATGATTATATAGAGGGAACTTATTTCCCAGACACCTATTTGATACCTATAGATGAGGGTCCTTCTGGTGTTGCCAAAAGAATGAGGAGGAATTTTGAAAAAAAATTTGCTCCATACATGGAAGAGTTTGCCAAAGAAAATATCAAATGGACTACTGGACTTACACTAGCCTCTATTATTCAGCGCGAAGGAGCTGGCAAAGAAGATATGGCGATAATTTCGAGTGTTTTATGGAAGAGGCTGGAGGTAGGCATGAAGCTCGAGATGGATGCTACGGTTCAGTATGCTAGAGGCAAGGTAGAGAGAGGTTGGTGGGCGCCGCCAACCGGAGATGATATTAGGAGTATCGATTCTCCATTTAATACTTATAAATATTCAGGATTACCTCCACATCCGATTGCTAATCCTGGAACTATAGCTATTGAAGCTGCTCTCAATCCAGTTGCAACTGATTGTATATTTTATCTTCATGATCGCAACCAGCAAATTCATTGCTCAGAAACTTATGCAGGACATCTTGATAATATAGAAAAATATCTAAATAATTAAAATTAATTCTATAAAAGACTTTTATCAAAAAGTGTTATCTGATATTATTAGATGAGTTAATTAATACTATTGAGATAATGAAACAAATAATAAATTTTCTTAAAAAACAAAAAAGTAGCAACATTATTACTTGTGCACTGATATTTTTTGCAGTCAGCTTTTTCATTGGCTTTGGGCTTGTTCATTTAACAAAATTTGAGACTACAGATGAACATTTTTGGAAATATGACAGAATTGAAAAATATTATCATGGCATTGAAGAAGGATTCAAAGAAGGTGATTGGGGTAAAACACGTTTAAATGATAAGCCCGGAGTAACTGTGGCTCTCATCAATGGAGTTACTGTTCCTTTCGGGCTTGAACCAGGGAAGCATGAGAATGTAGTAGCAGAAAAAGCTAATAGATTCTTTGACAAGGATAGTGAGAAGCTGAGAAAACTTTACGACATATACTACGTAGAAGATACGGAAAAAATAAATTTTTACTTGAGGCTTCCTGGACTTCTATTTAATGCACTTGTTATCCTTCCTTTGATTTTCTGGCTCACTCTGAAGCTTACCAGGAGCAAGTTTCTTTCAGCGCTAGCTGTTTTTCTTACAGGAACTAGTCCTGTTCTCTTGGGAATTAGTCAGATTATAAACCCGGATACTTTTTTGTGGGGTTTTAGTTCGGTAGCCATTCTAGCTTACAGTGCTTATCTTTATAGAAAAGAAAGAAGATTTTTAATTATCGCAGGAGTCGCCACTGGATTTTCTTTGCTCTCCAAATATACTGCTAATTTGTTATTCCTTTTTTATCCAATTCTTTTTGTACTTTATAGCTTTTTCAATCACAAAAAAGAAACTAGTTTTAAGGAGGTTTTATTGTCAAATAATTCCAAGAAATATGTATTATCATTCATAGCTATCTCGATTATAGCTTTTGTGGTTTTCTCTATATTTTTGCCACAAGTCCTTCTTGAGCGTCGACACTTCTTGTATGGAACTATTTATTCTCCAACATTAGCTCCAATTATGGATATTTTCATAGATCTATTCGGCGTACGAGAAAATATTTTCTATACCGCTTCTCGCTACAAAACAATATTGCTTTTCCCTTTTGTGTCAGTAGTTTTTGGCTTTGTAACTATTGTGCTACCAGTATTATTTTTGGCTATTATGAAGAGTTTTAGGAAGTCCTTTGATTGGATTTTAAAAGCTGGATTGGCATTTATGATTTTTATTTTCCTATTCTCTCTAGTAAATGCGTGGTCAGATACTCCGTTTTTCTCTTTAAAAAATATCAAGGAGGAGAGTCGCGTTGACGGAGAGCTTCTTTTCCCTGATTTTGCCAGTGACCCAGCGCCTATGTTTTGGTTAAAAGGATTTGCAGTTGAAGCTCAGAACCTCATTTTTTCTGTAACGCCTATAGTTTTCGTAGCTGTTTTATTTCTTTGGATTCTTGTTCTGAGAGGCAAGCTAAGAAGCAAGAAATTATTGCCTGTTATTTATTTGTTCTCCTTTTTTGCGCCGGTTGTTTTCTTTGCGGGAGCTCTTAGTGCTGATATATTTGTAAACATTCGCTACAGCATAATGCTTTTCCCAATGTTTGCCTTTTTGGGTGCTCTAGGAGTTTATGAATTTTTCAAAATAATAGTGGACAAGTATTCGCTGAAGGAGAAAAATATTGAGTATTTTAAGTATGGAATTGCCTTTTTGGTCTTGATACTTGGATTTCTTTCTCTTTGGAGCGTGAAACCATATTATTTCAATTATCACAGCTCATTCCTTCCCAAAGAATATTTAGTGACAGATGCTTGGGGCTATGGATCTTATGAAGCAGCTATGTATTTAAACAGTTTGCCAGATTCAGAAAATATAGTGGCCTGGACTGATCACGAAGCGGTTTGCCAGTTCTTTGAAGGAAAGTGTGTTATTTCCAAAGATATTTATCTAGACGGAACTGATGTCGATTATTTTGTTTTTTCGAGGAGGGGATCACTTATAACATCCTTTTATCCGGAAGGAGATAATCCTCTTGGTATCAGTTCAAGCAAGTATCATAGTAAAAAATTTATCGAAAAAAACAAAGTCTTTGAGTTTCATATCGATGAGAGACCGGACAACTTTATTAGGATCATAAAAACGCCTAAATAATTCTATGAATATAAAAGTGATTGTTTTTGATGCCGATGGTGTAGTTATAAATTCGCCAGGCTATTTTAGTCTCCAATACCAAAAAGACTTTGGAGTTAGTAATGATGTCATGCTCCCTTTTTTTAAGGGAGTTTTTCAAGATTGTTTAGTGGGCAAAGCTGATTTAAGAGAGGAACTAAAAAAGGTTTTGGATGATTGGAAGTGGAAGGGTACGATTGATGAACTTTTAGATTATTGGTTCAAATCCGAGCATCATATTGATGATAGAGTTTTGAGAGAAATAAAAAATCTTCAATCCAAGGGAATAAAATGTTACATAGGAACCAAGCAGGAAAAATACCGCACAGAATACATGAAAAAAGAGATGGGATTTGAGGAAATATTCGACGGAATTTATTCTTCGGCTTATGTTGGCTACAAAAAGCCGGACGAAAGGTTTTATGAAGAGATTTCCAAGGATTTGAAAAATAAAGAAGGCATTCGAGTCGAAGAGATAATGTTTTTTGACGATGAAAAAGAAAATGTTGATGCAGCTAATAAATTTGGCTGGCAGGCATATTTGTATAAAAACTTCAATAATTTCCAAGAAAAAATAAATCAAATCTAAAAATTATTTATGCAAACCGCTTTCAAAAAAACAGTTCAATCAATAAAAACTTCTTTTCCACTTATTGTGGGAATTTTAATGTTGATAAGTTTTCTAAATCCTATTTTGGAAAAATATTATTCAGGTATATTCACTGGAAACTTTTTTATCGATCCTTTAATTGGAGCTTTAGCTGGGAGCGTATCTTTTGGTATTCCGGTAGTTAGTTATGTAACTGGTGGAGAGTTGTTAAGAGAGGGTGTTAGTCTTTTAGCTGTTACCGCTTTTATTTTAGCATGGAGCACTGTGGGTACTTTGTTTTTACCTCTTGAAATTTCCTATATCAGCAAAAAATTTGCTATCTGGAGAAACTTTCTCAATTTTTTTACATCCATTATTATTGCTATTTTAACTATTGTTACTCTAAATATTTTTATATGATAAAGCAAGCAAAAAAAATACCAGCAGGAATTAGGTTTCTCATTTTTATTATTATAGTTTATGTGGTGACTTATTTTTTCAACCCATCTTTTATAAAAAATTCTGTGGCTAATTTTATGGAAACCCTGTTGCAGTTATTGCCAATATTGGGAATTGTATTCATTGCTATCTTTTTTATCAATATTTTCTTGAAACCCGAGAAAATAAAGAAGCATCTTGGTTATGACTCAGGTATCAAGGGCTGGTTTTATACTGGGGTTGCTTCGGTGCTTTTTATCGGACCTCCTTATGTTATGTTTCCATTACTAGGTGAGCTCAAGAATCACGGAATGAAATATTCTTTATTAGCATTCTTTTTAGGAAATAGAAACGTGAAGCCGGTTTTTTTGCCGGTTATGATTTATTACTTTGGAACACTTTTTACGATAGTTATTTCTTTCTACATTATAATTTTTGCAATGCTCACTGGTGTCATTATGGGCAGGATAATGCAGGAATCAGGGAATATTTCAAACTAGTAAAGATACATAGATATAAAAAATACCCAATTCCTTACTTACATAAAACTAACCAATTAATTACATAAACAAATGACCTGGTTTATTCTTACTTTGCTTTCTGTCTCCGCGCTAGCTACAGCCGAGCTTACGCAGCAATATTTACTTAATTCAAAAAATGCTTTTAGTCCTAGAGCTAGTGCTGTTTTGACTTTTCTTTTCCAGTCAATTTTGGCGGTGCCAGTTTTATTGTTAGCTGGACTAAACCGGGAAATATTTTCTATTTTCAGTGTTGCGGTTTTTCCCAAAATTTTATTGGTTAGCTTTTTGGGATCAATATTGATGATTTTTTACCTAAAAAGTTTCCAGGTAAAAAATATTAGTATCTCTGTGATATTTCAATCTCTTTCTATGATAGTGGCGACCATATTGGGAATTATATTTTTTTCTGAATCCTTGAGTTATCTCAAATTTATCGGAATCGGACTCGTGCTTTTCTCGATAATTTTATTGAATTATAAAAGTTCAATTATAGAAAAAAATCATTTTTATGGATTAGGGGCGGGAGTAATATTTGGAATACTTTACACCTTGGACAAAAGTATAACCTTTGATATACATCCTTTGATTTATATTTTTTGGTCCTTTATGATGATCGCAGTTTGGGGATTTGTTTTGGGAAGAAAAGAAGTCATTGAATCTTTGAAAAACAAAAAGTTCAATAATTTTAAACCAATAATATTTTCAGGAGTAGCATATTTTCTTTATAATTTTTTCACTTTCACAGCTTACACTTTTGGTGGAGAGGTGGGAAGAATTGATGCGATAAACAATTCTCAAATATTCATAATTATATTATTTGAGTTCTTTATCTTACGCCACACCAAAGGAGTCTTCATAAAAATAATCTCCACAATTCTGGCAGTAGTCGGAATATTTATTTTGGCTACAATATAAAAATAATCGACAATATGAAAATAATAAATAATATAAAAATAATCGACAATACAAAAATAATAAATAATATAAAAATAATAAACTAGTATTCAGTATATACAAAAAAAACCGAAAATAACAATCCCGAGATATACGGCCGCATTTTGAGCATTGTTGATTTTGTGATATAATATGAGCATGAATAGGATTGGTCCAACACAAAAAAAGATCTTATTAGCACTTTTAGGGGGCGTTTCTTTGGGCTTGTCAAGAAATCCAAATCAGTATTATCGAACACTTCGCCAAATCAACAAAGAATGGAAAAATATTAATCAGCAAAATTTCAATCAATCTATTCGAAGATTATCCAGAGAAAAATTTGTAGAAGAAAAAATATTATCAAATGGTTCTTTTAAATTAATACTAACAAAAGAGGGTAAAAAACAGGCAAAAATACTCAACTGGAATAGTTCAATAAATTTCAAAAAGACTAAAAAGTGGGATAAAAAATGGAGAATAGTAATATTTGATATTCCGGAAAAAGATAGAATCTTTCGCAATATATTGAGAAACCATTTATATAATCTTGATTTTAAAAAAATACAACAAAGCGTCTTTGTCTCACCATATCCTTTTGAAAAATCAATAATGGAATTAGTGAACATATATTCAGCCGAGAAATATGTGCGTGTAATTACAGCTACAAAAATTGATAATGAAAAATATATTAAAAATAAATTTTGTAAATTAAAGAGATACTTTTAAAAATGCTGATATATACGGTCGCATTTTGAGCATTGTTTTATTTCTTGGTTGAATATACTTTTGATTGAGAGATTTAGTGAATCGAATTTATGTAGCTTAGCGAATTTATAAAAATGATCGTAGATATTATATGTTATACTAAAATAACTACACATTTAAATGTACATTTAAATACACATTTATTGGTATGTTTTTGAAAAAATTTAAAAAAACAAAAAAATGAAACAAGATATTGCGTTAAAGATCTTGAAAAGCGGAGAAAATGTTTTTCTTACAGGATCAGCTGGGACGGGAAAAACCTTTATTATAAATAAATATATAAAATATCTAAGAGAAAGAGATATCGAGCCTGCTATAGTAGCGCCGACCGGGATAGCGGCGTCGCACATTGGCGGCAAAACGATACACTCTTTTTTCAGCGTCGGAATCAGAGAGTATATTGATGATCATTATTTGGGTTGGCTACTTAGACAACCCTTTTTACAAAATCGACTCAAGAATTTACAAGTTTTAATTGTGGATGAAGTTTCCATGGTTTCTCCAGAGCTTTTTCTCTCAATGGACAAAATCCTCAGAGCTTTTAAGGGAAGAGACGAGCCTTTTGGAGGAATTCAGGTAATTTTTTCCGGAGATTTTTTTCAGCTCCCACCAATATCCAAAGCACAAAAAGAGATAAGATTTGTTTGGCAAACAGACCTTTGGAGGAATATGAATCTTAGAGTTTGTTATCTAGAGGAGAAATTTCGTCAAGAAAACGACAGCCTGGTAAACATCCTAGATGAGATTCGTGCAGGTGAAGTTGGTGAAGATTCCATGGAAATTTTTCGTTCTTGCTATAAGAAAACTCTTGCCAACAATTTTAGGCCAACCAGGCTTTATACCCATAACGCCGACGTGGACAAGATAAACGAAGATGAACTCAAGCTACTCCCGGGACTTCCGGAAAATTTTGAAGCTGACACAAAAGGGAGCAAAAAGAATTTAGAAAAAATATTCAAAAGTTCTTTAGTGAGTGAGGAGATAGGACTCAAAAAAGAAGCTATGGTTATTTTTATCAAAAATAACTATGAAAAAGGTTACATAAATGGAACACTAGGGAAAATTGTCGGTTTTGAAAAAAACACTAATTTGCCTATTGTAGAGATTTTTTCAGGCAGGAAAATTGTTGTCGAAAGGGATGAATGGATTCTCGAAGATGACAATGGAAAGATAAAGGCAATTGTAAAACAGGTTCCACTCAAGTTGGCCTGGGCGCTCACTATTCACAAGTCACAAGGCATGACACTTGATGCTGCCGAGATAGATTTGTCAAAAACCTTTGAGATTGGGCAGGGCTACGTAGCCCTCTCGAGAATTAGATCCGTTGACGGACTTCGTCTTATGGGACTTAACGATATCGCACTTAGAGTAGATGAGGCTGTTCTCAATATAGATGAAGAGATGAAAGGTCTTTCTCGTATAAATTCCGAAGAATTTGGTTCCTTAGACAAAGAAGAATTAGAAAAAAAAGCGGAAAGTTTTATCGAAAAAAGTGGAGGAAGCAATGACAGTGATGATATCAAAGAGCGCCAGAAAGATCTTGAAAATGAAAAAAAGGAAACCAAGAAATCATTCAAGCCAAAACCTCAAAAAGGTGGAACCGTAGAGATAACCAAAAAGATGCTTCGTGACAAAAAAAACATTTCTCAAATTGCCAAAGAAAGAGGTTTGGCGGAGGTAACTATTTTGGGTCATATAAGTGATATCAAAGAGCTTTTGCCAAACATTGATATTGAGCATTTAAAACCCAAGAAAAGTGTGTTAGATAAGGTTCTAAATGAAGCAGGAAAAGCTAGAAAAGAAAACAATCCAGACCATTTCACCGAAGGAGGAGAGCTTCGACTCAAGATTATCTTTGAAAATCTCAACAAAAAAGTTTCTTATGAAGACATTCGTTTAGCGATGCTTTTTGAAGTTAAAAAATAAAATTATGAAGAAAATATATATTTTCATCGGACCGCCTGCCGGAGGAAAAACCTCGACAGCTCATGCTTTGGCAGAAAAATTAGAGAGTGCTAAAGTTATCGAAGTTGATGAGATTAAAAAGATGATTTCAGGATCTGTTTTTGGGAAAGATGATGACGAAAGAGAGTCGTGGTTCAAGGAAACAAATAATCAGATAAAAGAAGGTTTAAAATCGTTTGATAATATAATAGTTGATGATGGATTTTTCGAAAAACAATATATAGATAAAATATTAAAAGACTTAAATGAGGTTGATAAGCTTATTATTGAGATTAATTTTAATGAGAAAGAGCATCTGTATCGATCGGATAAAAGAATTGGTGATGATGAAGATGCGATAAGAAGAATGTATAAAATATATAATAAAGTAAATGAAGAAAGTAAAATAAATCCAAATATCATAATAAATAATCCTAAATTATCCAAAAAGGAAATAGTTGGACTAATATTTAATTACAAAAAAAACTAGATTTTTTATTTTTATCACCAAAAAAGATACAAATCTTGTGGAGTTATATTTTTCTAGAAATTTTTTTGACCAATTTATCAATGACTATTAAAATAGAATTAAGTAGATAATTTCATAAGCAAGAATAAATGTTGAAAAATAAAAAATTAATTCTATTTTTAGCGTCCATAACTCTGATTGCAATTGGAGTAATTTTTTGGAGCAAAAGTGATAGTTATAAAAATTTTTTAGGAATGGAGAATTATTCCCATGAAGACTTTCTTCCAGTTTGGCAGAAAAAGGTGGAGACAGGTCAATTATTGAAAATAGGAATCATTACCGATACCCATGTGCATCCCAATAGGATTGATTCAGAAAACAAATCTGAAGATGCAAAAAGGGCTTTGTTTGATGAAGATCTGACACCTTTTCAAAAATTCAATTCCCGCATGAAAGAATCCAATCCGGATAGGATAATCCATATGGGAGATGTTTTGGAGGGAACTAACGACGAAGCTTATGTTGGAATAATGGGATTGGATCTGGTCAAGGAGCAATTGATGAAAAGCGAAGTTCCGATAGAGTGGCTTGCTGGAAATCATGATCTCAGAAGTGTTACCAAAGAGCAATTCATGCAAACTCTCGGAATGGATAATCTGAACTATGTTGTTGATGATGGAGATTATCGTTTAGTTTTCTTGGATGCTAGCTATTATCCAGATGGAAGAGATCTCTATCCTGGTGGTCGTTCTATTCCTGGATACCTGCCTTCAGAGACTTTGTTATGGTTGAAAGAAAAATTGAAAACAGATAAGAGAGTTTTTGTTTTTATGCACCAAGCTCCTTTTGATAGAAGGATTTCAGATTTAGGCGGAAAAGAAAAAAGTTCCATTGAAAATGCAACAGAGCTAAGAAAGCTCCTAAAGATTTATAACGCAGATGCAATTTTCAATGGTCACATTGAGACAAGGTTTTATGAAGAAAAAGGTGGTGTAAAATATTATTCTCTCCCAGGAACTCTAAAGAGCGAATATTATCCAGAGTCTTATCATTTCTTGAAAATAGATAGTGCGGAGCCCGAAGTGACAACTTTTTATACAGACAAAGAGACTGGCGAAGAAAAAGCCATTGATTTTAAATAATAGTGTTTCTTATTTTTATTACAAATGTTATAATTAACTTGCTTAACAAAAAGGCATAAGTTTTTACTTATAAAAAGGTCGATGTCTTGATGAAGAGCTAAGTAATTTTAAAATACTAGAAACAAAACTATGAAAGCATTACATTATCTAGCATTTGTATTGTTAGTAGTTGGAGGATTAAACTGGCTTTTAGTCGGTCTTTTCCAGTGGGATATAGGCATGATTTTCGGAGGACAAGACGCTCTTATATCTAGAGCTGTCTATGTCTTAGTAGGACTATCAGCTTTGTATGAGATATTTACCCACAAATCCAATTGCGAAACTTGCTAATTAAATTAGCAAATTCTCTCTTTCTGAGTATTGATTTATATTTCAGATTTATTTTCTGTGTATGTTTTTTGGTTTATTATAGAACGAGTAAGTCACCTTGATTTAAAAACAAGGTGTTTTTTATTATCTTAAACAACAATTTTTCGTAGTTACACATAAATATCTATACATGTTAAAATAGTAGTGTGATAATTTAATTTTAGATATATGAAAAATTCAAAAAAGATCACAATTTTAGTAGGTACTATTCTTTTTTTAGGAGTAGTTTATTGGTTGATTTCTCCACTTTTTAGAAACGAAAAAGTTAACGAGAGTTTGGAAGACATATACTCTGCCGAGACTAGCCAGGATACAATTGTCAACAAGGATAAAAAGAGAGAAGATATTGCAAGCAAAGATTCTCAAAATAGTAACAACACCTCAAATGAAAAAACTTTTTCAAAAACGGGAAATTTTGAAGGTGAGGCAGGTCACAATGCCAGTGGAGAAGTAAGTCTCATAAAAACTGAAGATAAATATTTTGTTCGCTTTGAGGATGGTTTTGAAGTTACAAACGGTCCAGATCTTTTTGTATATTTCGGAAACAATGGAGAGTACAGTTCCGAAGCCAATCTCGGAGAACTAAAAGGCAATATCGGAGGACAAAATTATGAAGTTTCAGAAGACATAGATCCGGAGAACTACAACGAAGTTTGGATTTGGTGCCGAGCTTTTTCAGTACCTTTTGCTATGGCAGAATTTAACTAATTTAAAAACTTTTATTTTTAAAATTTATGAGCATTATCATCATAGGCACAATCCTGGTTGCTCTGGGAGTTTTGGGCAGTATTTTACCAGCTCTTCCAGGACCAATTTTAAGTTACGCCGCTCTTATTCTATTGTTTGTGAGCGGTGGTTCAGAGATTATGCCAATTTCTTCTTTGATAATATTTGGAGTGCTAATGCTTATTCTTATAGTTTTTGATTACCTTGCTCCTATTTTGGGAGCAAGGTTTTTTGGTGCTTCCAAAAAAGGTATCTGGGGCGCTGTAATAGGTGCTGTTTTAGGGATAGTATTTTTTCCTCCATTGGGAGTATTTTTAGGAGCATTTATCGGGGCTGTAGCGGGAGAGGCTTATGGGGGAAAAGAAGGAGCGGAGGCTTTCAAGTCAGGAGTAGGCGTATTGATCGGAAGCGCCTTCATGCTCGCTTTGCAAATAATTTATTCGGTCTCAGTGGCAATTTACTTCTTTTTCAAGATTTTGTAGTTGATTTTATCTGTAATAGGTGTAAACTTGAGGCACAAGAAAAAAAGTTCGAGAATCAAGGTATACTTTAAGAGGTATCCTGATGTTTCCGGAGATGATTTCCTGTAGTTTATCTGTATTTGTGGGTTATTGTTTATAAATAAACCTATGAATACTAGTAAATTTATAAAGGAGATTAGGAGATGGATTTTTCCAATGGTGGTTATCCTTAGTTCTTTATTGATTTTTTTAACTAGTTTATATAGCGCCATTCTTTTTCACACTTTGGTTGAATTCTTTAGTGTATCTATAGCCCTTGGCATATTTGTGGTTACTTGGTTTTCTCGCAAACACACCAGAAATCTATTTCTAATGCTACTAGGAATAGGTTATTTTTTTGTGGGAATTTTTGATTTGATTCATTTGCTTACTTATGAAAATCTAAACCTGATCAATTTGCCAGAAAACATCTCTATGAATGTGTGGATGCTTTCTCGCTATATTGAAGCGGCTTCATTTGTTGTAGCTGTCTTGTTGTTTAGAAAAATAAAAAACAATATATCCTCCAAAATAAAAAATAAATCATACCTAATATTCTCTATTTATTTGTGGGTATTTGTAATTTTATCGATATTGCTTTATGGCGTGTACTATTTCAATATAAATATTCCGTATATTTACATAAACTATCTGATTATATTCGCTTTTCTTTTTTCTTTGATTCTGTTACCAAGAAAGAAATTGACGATAGACAAAGAGATGATAGATCTTATAGTTTTATCCTTGGTTATGAAAATAGTTTCTTTGATAATTTTGACTATAGATATAGATAATGGAGTATTTCACAGTTCATTATCTCTGTTAGCTAGATTTGTATCGTCGGTTCTTCTCTATAAAGTTTTTTTAGTTACAGCTATTATTAGCCCTTATGAATTTTTATTTTCAGACCTCAAGAAAAGCGAAGCCAGGTACAAGTCATTAGTAGAGTTTTCCCCAGATGCAATCTTGGTTCATAGTCAAGGAAGAATACTTTATGCCAATGGTCCATCCAAAAAACTTTTTCGTGTTTCTAGTAAGGAAAGTATGGTAGGTTCTATGATATATGATTTTTTCCATCCCAAATACAAAGATACTATCAAGTCCCGCATAAACAGTATGTATAGCGAAGGCAAAAAAAGAGTTCCAGAGATAGAAATGGAAATAGTTCAAGCAGACGGAAAAATGATCCCAGTTGAGTCTAAAAGTGAAAAGATAAATTATGAAGGAAAAACAGCCATTGAATCCATAATCCACGATATTTCTCGTAGAAAAAAAGCTCAAAGAAAAATTCAGAAACTAGCTAGATTTACCGAAGAAAATCCTCATCCTGTTATCTCAGCTTCCAAGGATGGAAAAATCAAGTATTTAATATTCCAGCACGGAGGATGTTTAGGCGCTTTGGTGCTGGTGCTAGTGACTTCCTGCCTGAAGACTTGATGAGAGTTGTTGCGAAGATGAACGCTGAAGATATGCGGAGATTTGAGTTAGAGATGGTGGCTCCTAGCGCAAATATATTTCATATAACACTCTACGCCAACAAAAAAAACAAAGAAGTCCATCTGTATGCAACAGATATGACCAAGAGAAGGAAGGCAGAGAAAAAACTTCTTAAAACCCAAGCCAGGCTCAGGAGACAGGCAGAGAAGCAACTCCTTGAGTCTCATAAGTATTTAGGCACTATGAATAGAAAAATATCTATGCTTTTGGAGTTAAAGAGTCATTCAAGCGGATCTCTGGAGAAGCAAGATGTACTGAACTATATTGTCGGTGCTATTTTCAAGCTAACTTCTGCTGAAGCAGCCTTTCTTTATCGCCAAACAGGCAAAAACCATTTCAGTCTCATATCTTCAGTTTCTCTCAGCGAAAGAGATTATGATGATATAAGCATTATTAATACCTCAGAAGCGAAGTTTCTAAAAAAAATAATCAATGAAAAAACAAGAGTTAGTGGAGGGGTCGATATAATTGATCCAGGTTGTTTTCGCACAGTCAGTCATATCAGATACCTGGTGTCTCTTCCAGTAATGATTGATGGGGAGCTAAAAGGTTTTATTCTCTTGCTTTTTTCCGATAGAGAGGGGATGGACAAGGATGACCTCAAATTCTTGGATGTTTTTGCGATGCATACAGGAGAGGCAATCAAGTCTATCAAAGCTTTTGAATAAAAAACAAAACTACTTACACCTCTCAAGTGTCATCCCGACCTTACTGGAGAGATCTCTCAATTCCCTCGTCGCGGCGAGTACATTCGAGATGACAAAGCGAGAGTTTCAAGTCACTCCAAAACTTTCAGTATGTCATCCCGACCGAATTCCGAACTGGAGAGATCTCTCAATTCCCTCGTCGCGGCGAGTACATTCGAGATGACAAAACGAGAGTTTCAAGTCACTCCAAAAATTTCAGTATGTCATCCCGACCGAATTCCGACGAATGTCGGAAGAGTGGAGGGATCTCATCAAGCGCTGCCATCCAGATCTTACTGGAGCCTGAGGGCCAGTAGGTATGGAATCTCAACTTACCCATCAATCACCCTCTTCTCTCGCCGCGGCGAGGAGAAAGTGCCCTTTAGAGTGGATGAGGGCTTTAATACCTTACCCTAAATGCTCGCAAACTTTCATCTCAAACCATTTGTATTTTTCCAAAAGCTCATTATACTGAATAAGTATGAATATAGAAGAGCTAAAATTATTTTTAGAAAAAGAGCCCAGCTTTAGGTTAAAACAGATCTACCAAGCTGTTTTTCAGCATTTTATTTCTTCTTGGGATGAAATGACAAATATTCCCAAGGATCTTCAAGCAGATCTCAAGAGAAATTTTTCTCTAGATATTGAGGGAGAAGTCTTCGCTTCCCAGGACGGAAGAACTTACAAAGCCCTAATAACTTTTTCTGATGGAGAGAAAGTAGAAGCAGTTCTCATGAGAAACAACGACGGAAGAAACTCTCTCTGCGTATCTTCTCAAGTTGGATGTGCCGGCGGGTGCTCATTTTGCGCCACAGGAAAGATGGGGCTCAAGAGAAACTTGACTAGTGGAGAAATAATAGATCAATTTCTCTTTTTTGCGAGGTACTTAAAAGATAATTTTGGTGAAAAAGAGCGTATAACCAATGTCATCTTTATGGGAATGGGAGAGCCTTTTTCAAATTACGAGAATGTAACAGGGGCAATCAAAGTTTTGAACAGCGAAGAATGTGTCGGTTTAGGCGCAAGAAGCATCTCGGTCTCTACTGCGGGAATAGCTCCAGGAATAGAAAAGTTTAGTGAGGAAAAAGGTCAGATAAATTTGGCTATTTCTTTGCATGCTTCCAATGACAGGCTTCGTTCCAGATTGATGCCGATAAATAAGCACTATAGTATAAAAAAAATATTAGAAAGTGTTGATAAATATATCAGCAAAAAAAATAGAAAAGTAATGTTTGAATACTTGATGATAGCAGGAGTAAATGATTCTCAAGAATGTGCAGAGGAGTTGGTCAAACTCATGAAGAAACCTCTCTATATGGTGAATATAATTTCTTACAATTCTACGGGAGATTTCCGCTCTTCATCGCCAGGAACTATCAAAGCTTTCAAGAAAATTCTTTTGAAAAATGGTGTCAATGTAACTACTCGAAAAAGCTTCGGAGGTGATATCGATGCAGCTTGTGGACAATTGGCAAACAAAACATGAAACAGGAAACATGAAACATAGAACACGTAACATGTTACATGCTCCATGATATTGACATGATATTTCAAATATGTGAATATTTTACATAGTACTTTTGATTACAGAGGCCAAGTAAGAACCTCAAAAAAGGGAGCAACTATGATGACAGAAATCAAAAAGCATGATAGTGATTGTAATTGCGACGGAAAGTGTGGTGATAACTGTAAATGCCAGACCACAGTTGACGCAAGTGTCTGTCCGGCGCGAATTGCTGAGAATCAAGGATATCCTATTATTATAAACAAAGAAGCTGATATGGAGTGTTCGGCCTCAGGCGGTGATCCAGAATGAGATGAATTCTTACCTTTAGATTTACTGCAATTATGCAGAGATGATGCTCGGAGAGTCACTGACTTTCCGAGCTTGTTTTTTTAAACAAACACCTTTGGCTAGTTAAACATGGGATAAGCGGTCCAACCGCTAAGGCTTTAGCGGTTGGACCGCTTATGCTAAATTATTTCATTTAACTAAAATTTATAATATAACAAAAAACCATCACCCCTTTCTCCTCGCCACGGCGAGTCATTCGAGATGACAAAACGAGAGTTTCAAGTCACTCCAAAGCTTTCAGTATGTCATCCCGACCAAATTCCGAACTGGAGAGATCTCTCAATTACCTCGTCGCGGCAAGTACATTCGAGATGACAAGATGAGAGTTTCAAGTCACTCCAAAGCTTTCAGTATGTCATCCCGACCGAATTCCGAACTGGAGAGATCTCTCAATTCCCTCGCCGAGGCGAGTACATTCGAGATGACAAAACGAGAGTTTCAAGTCACTCCAAAGCTTTCAGTATGTCATCCCGACCGAATTCCGAACTGGAGAGATCTCTCAATTCCCTTGTCGCGGCAAGTACATTCGAGATGACAAGATGAGAGTTTCAAGTCACTCCAAAGCTTTCAGTATGTCATCCCGACCGAATTCCGAACTGGAGAGATCTCTCAATTACCTCGTCGCGGCAAGTACATTCGAGATGACAAAACGAGAGTTTCAAGTCACTCCAAAGCTTTCAGTATGTCATCCCGACCGAATTCCGACGAATGTCGGAAGAGTGGAGGGATCTCATCAAGCGCTGCCATCCCGACCTTATTGGAGCCTGCGGGCCGGTAGGTATGGAATCTCAACTTACCTACCTGCCGGCCCGCTTCGCAAGCTTTAGCGAGGCGAGCAGACAGGAATCTTATATCATGATACATAATTCTTTATACATAAAATCTAGTGCTGACTATTCAAATATCCTTGCATTATTACACTCATTTTCCTATAATTAGGCTAATAACCATTATTTCTTCAATTAATGAAGAACATTAAACAAAAAAGAAATTTTTTGCTGCTTATGGACAACCGTTTTTTGCGGTTGTTTTTTTATTTAAAAAATTAATCTTTAGGAAGTGTCGTTAGGAGGGGCATAGCCTCAAAAAAGAAAAATGAAAAAAATAATTAAAAAAACAACAATTTCCGTTTTAATATTAACCTTCATTTTTTCACCGGTTAACTTCAATCATTTTGGAGAAAACAGTGCCAGGGGCTCAGGATTTGAATTAATAACAGAAGACACAACATGGAGTGGAAATATTATTGTTGACAAGGTTATAGGAATAGATAATGAAGCTACTCTTACAATTGAAAAAGGGACTGTAGTGGAGTTTGATAGCGAGGATGATATTTATTCATATGCTGGGATTATAGTAGGAAAAGGGAAAATTGTGGCAGTAGGGACAGAGAATGACCCTGTAATATTTAAAAGAAAAGAGAGTGATGATTATTTTTCATTAATTTTCGGTCCAGGTGTCGATATGCAGAACCCACAGTCATTTTTTAGATATGTGAGTACAGAAGGGGGAGGTTTTAGTGCCAATAGCCCAGAAGAACCACCTGTTATGACCTATAACTCAAAACAAAAAAATAGTGTTGTATCTGTGGCAATTGCTCAAACTTCTCCTAGCAATTTGGGGGCAATTAGTGTGCAAGGTGGGGGAAGTATTCATGTAGAAAATTCTAAAATTATTAATAGTCGATATGCGGGCGTTTATGCTAGCGGAGGGAAAGCAGAAATAGTCAATTCTAATTTCGATGATAATAATGACAATACAGCTGTAATATCAGATTTATACAATGAAAACGATTTACTCCTTAGGAATAATTGGTATGGGAGCGATGTTATGCAAGAAAATTTATTTGCGCCAAAACATTGCGAGTTAAATGAGGAAGTTTGTGAGCCGGATTTAGAAGGTGAGGTTATTCGAGGAAAAGCTAAAATAGATACTTGGAAGTTAAATGATATAATTATTGATCCCGCAATAATAGTTCCTGGAATTCTTGGATCAGCTTTTAATAGGGAGGGTGAAATGAAGCTGGATCCCATATGGCACAAATATGATGATTTGGAAGAATCTCTCAATAGAAATATATATGGACCTAGTTACAAAATGACAAATGGCTATGGAAAACTAATATTTCCATTTCCGTATAACTGGAGGATCAAAAATGAAGATACAGCTATTTTACTTAAAAATAAAATTAAGCAAGTTCTTGAAGAAACCAAGTCTTCCAGAGTGGATGTCGTCGCTCACTCTATGGGAGGACTAGTTGCTAGATCGTATATTGAAGGCACTGATTATGGAAATGAAATTGACCAATTGATAACTATGGGAACTCCGCATAGAGGTGCTCCCGAGGCTTATCTTAAGTGGGAAGCTGGGGAAGGTTTTTTTGATATAGAAGGATTTTTATTGGGGCGACATCTTAAGCACGAGGCTGAAGAAAACGGATATGACGAACTTTATAAATACATACAAGAAGAAATTCCAACAGTAAAAGAGCTTCTTCCTGATTATGATTATCTTTTTGACTTAGAAGATGATGAAATGAGAAGTTATCCTAGTGATTATTCAAGAAATGAATTTTTAGAAAGTTTAAATGAAGAAAAAAACCTAAGTAAGATTCAAAAAGTAAGAAGATTTTTAAATATAATTGGGAAAACTGGAAAAGAAAATACCACTTCTTCTGTGAGGGTAACTAATAAGCCGGAAAATATGAATGATGAAATATGGAAACATGGTTATCCAGAAAAATTTGATGACAAAAAAACGGATAGGGGTATTAATTTAGGTACTGGAGATAAAACAGTTCCTATTTTTAGTGCTGAATCAATTCCCTATGACAAAAAATTAGAAATAGATTCAGATCATACAAGCCTCCCAACTAAATCTCAATGCAAAATTTTTTACGAACTTTCCGGAGAAGATGATGACTGTGATTATATAGATGATTGGGATATTCCGAATTGGCTGCTTTTTCATCCCTATTCTCCGGTAGATATGCAAGTGATTTCTCCGAGTGGCAAGAAAATAGGTAAAAATTTTGAAACAGGAGAATTTTTTGATGAGATGGAAGGAGCATATTATACCGGCTATGAAAGAGATGGAGAAGAAATAAAGGAAGAGTTTATAGTTGTGCCTAATCCGGAAAATGGTGAGTATGAGGTCCTAACTCAAGGTACTGGAGAGGGAGAATATCGAGTGGAGGTTTCCAGAATTTCCGAAGGACAAGAAGGTGAGGAAGATAAAGAAGCGGTAGGTATCATAAATGGCAGTGCGGCAGTTGGAAAAATAGATGAAGTGATTGCTATTGTGTCAGAAGATAAGATTGAAATTGAAGAAGAGGATAAATTGCCGCCAACTATAAATATTATTTATCCGGAAAACAAAGAGTATGTTAAGAGCGGAGAGTTAGGATTTGAGATAGAGATTGAGGATAATGAGTCTGATAAAGAAAATATTTTAGTGGAAAAATTCCTAGACAGTGAAATTTTTAATGAAAACACACCATATCTTTCTCTATTAAAAACAGGTAGTCATGAGTTTGGGGTAAAAGCGACAGATGAGGCTGGCAATGAAGCAGAAGAGAATATAGAGTTTAACCTCACTATAAATATCAAAGTACTGAGAAATAATATTGAACATTATTATGATCAAGGTCTGATAAAAACCAGACAAGAAAAGAAAATGCTTCTTAATCATTTAAGAATTATCGAAAGACAAATGGATTTTCATGAGAAGATAAATGATAAAAAGCGTTTTAGGCTCAAAAAGAGAACAAGGAAGCTGCTATCTAGAATCTTAGAAAGAAATATTGAGAGGCATATCGATATCTTGGTGAGAAAAATCGAGAGGGATAAGAGGAATTATGGTATAATAGTGAAGGATATAATCATTGATGACTTGGAGTATATTAAGATAAATATTTAATAATTAAGTTAAAGACAATTATTGTGAGCAGGTTATAGTAGTTGTTTATAAAAAATATGTTGGACGGAGGATTGAGCAATGAAGCGGTGTTAATTTTCTTACTTTCGGTAACAGCTATTACTTCAGTGATTACTTTTTTTGTAAGTAAGCGAAATGTTTTTTTAACAATCTTTGTGTTGTCTGTTTTGACTAATTTGATAGTTTATTTTAATTCCTATGCCTTTTTCAATATTTATAATTTGAAATGGATGGTTATTTTCGCTCTTGATTACTGGCCATGGATAAATGTCGCTTTGTTTGTAATTTTGGTGGGATTGTTTGTGAGAAATAGAATGTTGAAAAAGAAATAAATAAAATATAAGTAAAAATCCATAACAATGCAATACTCATGGACGTGAGTGTTGCATTGTTTAAAAACCAAACAAGAAAAGAAAATCCTTCTCAATAATCTGAGAGTTATACAGAGGCAAATGGATTTTCATAAGAAGATAAAAGATAAAAAGTATTTCAGACTGAGGAAAAGAATTAGGAAACTATTATCGAGAATTATGGAGAGAAACATCGAAAGACATATTGATATTCTTACGAGAAAGATAAAGAGAGATAAAAGAAACTATGATACAATGGTAAAAGAAATCATTGTGGATGATTTGAAGTTTATAAAAAATAATTATTAAAACAAAAAATATGAAAAAAACTTATTGGTGGAAAATAATTATGATAGGTTCCGTTGGCTTATTCATGGTATGGGCATATTTTAATCCATGTGAACACAGATTGTCTCGATGCATAGGCGGAGAGGGGATGTTTATTGTAAGAACAATGTTTCATTTTTCCATACCGGTTTTAACTAGCTCTTTAGTACTACTTTTTCTTTCTGCCAGTGTATCTAAAAAATGGTTGAAATTTGCCGCAGGTTGGATAATATTTTCTATGATTATTATTCTCTTGACCCCAGCTTCTATCGGGGGATATGTAAGTGTTGTGCCAGAAAGAGAAGTAGTTTCTTTTTTTATAAATATATTATTTTTAATCATCAGCTTAATTTTAATAACCTTCTGGACAATTAAAGAAAAAAGAAGCCAAAAATAAAATAACTCAACAAACTTGAGAATAAAAATTAATTATTATTTCACGTATGAATGTTCATATGAACGTTCATGTGAACATTCAAAAAAAATATGGAAGAAAAACCAACAAGAAAACTAATCAAAAATGGACGAGGAAGTTATTATGTTTGTATTCCCAAAGAAATTGTCAAAAAATATGGGTGGCAAGATGCGCAAAAGATGACTATCGCTGACAAAGGAAGAGGTAAGGTCGAGATTTCAGACTGGAAGAAAAGATAGTCTAGCTATATTGTAACAAGCCCGATAACTTCAAAAAAAATGGAAAACAAAATTATAAAATTAGCATCAAAAGTTGGTGATATTTCAGAACTTACCAAAAAACTCATCGAAGATGGAGACTTGGAAACAGTGCATCCTCAGCCAGAAGAAGAGGTAGAGTTGACTCTTTTAATCTTGGCAGACAAGGGAAAGGTAAGCATCGATGATATAAGTGGATTAAAATTTGCCAACAGGCCAAAAAGCGAAAGACTTCAAATTTTCAAGGAAATCAAAAGCTATATGCAATACATAGGATTTGGGGGCGAGCATGCAGTGATCTCACAACTGATGTTTCGAGGTGTAAATGCCACCAAATCATTTATTGACGAAGGCTATGATATTATAGCTACAGGCAAGAAAAAGATGTTTTTTGTTCAAGTAAAAACATCTTTTTTAAACGAAAAAAACAATTATCTATTCAATATTGATATCAAAAAAGAGTCTGTCAATTTCAAAGGCAAGTATACCCCGGTTTATATTTTTGTAATGACCAAAGGTGGACAAGACTCCAGTTTTATCATTTTTACCCAAGACTATATAGCCAAACAGATAGAGCTAAAAAATATTTGGCATATAAAAGGCGCTGACAATTATCGTATGAAAATATATTTTCGAGATAAAAAGTTTTATTTAGGAAAAATGGAAAATGATGTAAGCGATTTTGTAGATAATTGGAGTGTTTTTGATAAATCCCATACTACCAACACAAATCCCCATAATTTATTAGGCTAATAAAATAAAAATCTTTGATTAATGACCCAAATATTTGGTAGTTTTTATTGTTATAACTATCTTCTCAATTTTTCAATTCTGTGTGATAATTAGGGACATATGAATGTAAAAAATAAAATAGAATATCAAAAAAAAATATTATCATTTTTTATTCTGATAACTTGCGCATGCACATCTTTTTTATTTTTTGAAAAAGAAACTTCTTTTGCTTCAGAAATAGGCATCATTCCTATCGAGAATTCAAATAAAAAAGAAAAAAATTACAAAGAAGGTGAAGTTATCGTTAAATATAAAGATAAAGATAAACTTGATCAAAAAATCGAAAAAATAAATCGAGGTCAAGAAAAAAGAAATTTAGCCGGGATAAAGAAAGAAATCGATAATACCAAAATAGTTGTGGTTCGTTCCGAAAACAAGAAAACCCAAGAATTAATCGAGGAATTAAAAGATGATGAAAATGTAGAAATAGTAGAACCTAATTATAAGCGAGAGTTTACATTTATTCCTAATGACACCTATTTCTCAAGCCAATGGGCGCATAGAAACATCGGACAAAGTATTGCAGGAAAAACTGGTACAAACGATGCAGATGCGGATATAGTCGAAGCATGGGATATCGAAAACAGCGGAGCTGCAGAAACTATTGTTGCAGTAATCGACAGTGGAGCTCTCCATAGTCAAGCAGATTTGAGCGGGAATATGTGGGACGGAACAATTTGTGTAGATGAGAACAATGTTTTGATAGCTGGAGGGTGTCCCAATCATGGTTGGGATTATGAAAATGATGACAATGATCCAAATGACGAGACAGGCCACGGCACACATATAGCAAGCATTATTGGAAATACTGCTGACAACTCTTCTGGTATGGCTGGAGTGAGTCGTTATAATAATATAAAGGTTATGGCTCTCAGGTTTGATCTCTATGTAAGTACAGAGATAGAAGCTATAAACTTTGCCAAAAACAATGGCGCCAAGGTAATCAACGGAAGCTTTAGTGGAGAAGGATACTCTGCTACTGAGAAAGAGGCTATTGATGGATTTGACGGGTTGGTGGTTGTTGCATCTGGGAATGGTGGAGATGATGAAATTGGAGACAACAACGACAACACGCATCAATACCCTTGTGACTACACATCAAACAATATTATTTGCGTAGGAGCAAGCGATCAAGATGATGAGATAACGGATTTTTCCAATTACAGCACAACTAGCGTGGATTTGGTAGCTCCTGGTGATAGAATAATCGGAATTGAAAATTATCCTGACAAAGACTCTCCTTCCGGATATATTTTTGGAGCTGGAACATCCTTTGCTTCACCGCTTGTTGCTGGGGCAGCTGGACTTCTTTATGCTCACGATGCTCCTGCAACTACCTCAGAAATAAAAAATCTACTGCTTGACCATGTAGACGTTATCCCTAGTTTATCAAGCAAGGTAGTTACAAGCGGAAGACTAAACCTGCATACATCTCTCGATGCTCTTCTAGGAGATTCTCTCCCGCCTCAACGCTCAAATGGTCAGCCTTCTAGCTCTCTTTCATATGGAACGACCTCCACAAGCATATCCCTCACTACCAATGAAAATGCTACTTGCAAATATTCTACGAGTAGCACAACAAGCTACGACTCAATGACAAATACTTTCTCAACTACTGGAGGAGCAACTCATTCTCAAAGTGTTTCAGGTTTAGAAAATGGAAATTCATATACTTACTATGTAAGATGCATGGATGAAAATAATAATAAAAATACAAGTGACTATGAAATCAGTTTTTCGGTTACCGATGAAGTGCCAACACAACCAGTCTACAGATTCTACTCCCAAAACAACAAAGCTCATTTTTTCACGATATCAGCAACTGAAAAAGAGCATATCATAGCCACTTACCCAGAAACAGAATGGAGATACGAAGGAGTAGCTTATTATGTGCCAACTACTTCATCTGGAAATCAACCAGTCTATAGATTCTACTCACAAAACAACAAAGCTCATTTCTTCACGATATCAGCAAATGAAAAAGAGCATATCATAGCCACTTACCCGGAAACAGAATGGAGATACGAAGGAGTAGCTTATTATGTGCCAACTACTTCATCTGGAAATCAACCAGTCTATAGATTCTACTCACAAAACAACAAAGCTCATTTCTTCACGATATCAGCAAATGAAAAAGAGCATATCATAGCCACTTACCCGGAAACAGAATGGAGATATGAGGGAATTGCTTATTATGTGCCGAATTAAAAAACATAGCATAGAACACATAACATGAAACATTTTGTATGCTACTATTGGCAAATTGGATATGTAGCATATGGCGTAAAGTATTGAGTATGGATCATGAAATATATAAAATAAAACAATTAATATGGAGAATAAGAATAAAAATAGTTTCCACTCTGCGTTAAAGTTAAAGATGGATAAATATGCTTACGAGGTATATAAAAATACGAAAAATTTTCCAAAAGATGAGATTTTTGGGAGAACCTCTCAGTTGCGAAGGTTTTCCTTATCTGTTATTCTTAATTGCATAGAGGGTTACGCTAGATTGCGAGAAAAGCAATATAGAAATTTCTTTCTAGCACCCTATGCTTCTCTTAAAGAATCAAAATATTTATTATAATTTTCACAAAGAGAATGGTATTTGAATAAAAACACTTATGATGAATTGGTAAATTTATCTGATGAAATTGGAGTAATGCTATGGGCAACCATACATGGAATTAAAACAAAGAAATAGTTTGTTTCATGTTCCATGCTCTAGGCTCCATGTTTTTATCTTTACGCTTTAAACTTATCCCTATGAAAGAACACGAAAATTACAAAGAGTTGATATGGATGCTCGCCAAAACAGATTTCAAGCTCCGCTATCAGGGGTCTTTTTTGGGTTATATTTGGGCTGTTTTGCAGCCGCTTTTGATGTTTCTAGTTCTTGCAGCTATATTCTCTGGAATATTTGGAAATACTGGCAGAGGAGGCGGAATTGAAAACTATGCACTTCAGCTTCTTGTAGCGTTGATGTTGTTTACTTTTTTTTCCGAGGGCACAAACGCAGGGCTCAATTCACTGCGAAGCAAAGCACAGCTTGTAACCAAGATATATGTCCCTAGGTGGGCTATTATCTTAGCATCCACTGTTAATAGTGGACTAGTTTTTCTTATGAATATTATTGTAATAATTTTATTCTTTATAGGGTTTCAGTACCTTCCATCTTTGAGTTCTGTCATTCTCTTTCTTGCATTTTCTATCGCTTTGTACTTCATTATTCTTGCATTTTCCTTGATAGCTGCGCCACTCCTTTTGTACCTTAAAGATGTGGCCATGATCTGGCAAGTAATCCTTAGGGTGATGTTTTATGCTGTGCCGATTATCTACCCACTTTCAATGCTACCCGCATGGACTCATCAGATCATTCTTGCAAACCCTATGGCGTTTGTTGTTCATTTTACCAAAGAAGCAATGTTTAACGATCATTATCCAGATATATGGCAATCGAGTGTTTTTATTGGAAGTGTAGTGATGCTATTTGTTCTGAGTATCTATCTGTACAGAAAATTGATAACCAATGCAGCCGAAAAAGTGTAGGGAGAAGTTGGAAAGTTGAAAGTTGAAAGTTTATAAAGTATATCTAAGTTATAAAGTTTAGAAAGTTTTTAAAGTAAAAATTTGACAAATATAGATAAGATGGCAAATTTAACTCAACGCAGGTTATTATAAAAAAATACAATGTTTTGTTATGAGGTTTGTGGATTTTAAACAAAAATCCCACTAATTTAATGCAATTAACTATATCTGACTAAAATATTGAAGTATGATAAACTATACATTATGAAAAATTTATATTGGCAATGAGCAATAATTATGTAGCATAATCATGAAGATTTATTAAAAAAATGTCTAAAGATTTATAAAAAACAAAAACCCCCGTTTATAGGGGGAAGAGCCTATCCTCATAAAAGAGGAGACCCGCCATACGGTCGGTGTTCGGCTAACTTTTAACTATATTATACCCCATTTTTATTAATTGTCAATTCTATTATAATGTACTAGAATCAGGTTATGTCTAAAATAACTAAACTTAAAAATAAATGAATAAATCTGAGATAAAATCTTTTTTGGAGGCATTTTTGCAGAAAAAAGAAAGGACAATTGTAATTGTTGATTTTGGAAATGTTGAAAAATGGAAATATTCTTTGGGATGGAATGTCGATATGAAGAAACTGGGACAGCTTGTGAAAAAATTTTCCAGTGGTAAAAAGTTTTTACGTAGATTTTATTACGGATCAGACTATGGAAAAAGCGAGAAATCACATACTATTAGCCCGTGGTCGGGAGCAATTTTGCAAAAAGCCAAATTAAGTGGTTTTGAAATAGTTACCAAGAGAGTAAAATATATACATGATAATCTTAATAAAAAAGGATTCGAGAAGAAATGCGATTTAGATGTTGAGATGGCTATAGATTTGGTAAAGGAGAGAAAGAATTATGATACCATTATTCTTTTTTCAGGAGATGGTGACTTGATGCACGCAGTTAGATATTTGCATGAATTCTATAAAAAAGATTGTATTGTTTTTGGTGCTCGTGATCATGTTGGAAGAGAAATATATGATGCCAAGGAAGATGGAATTGTGAGCGGCGTTTTATACGCTGAAGATTTTGAATATAGATTGAGCAGAGATAGGTTTTGAACCTATAAAATCAAAAACCCGCCACAAGGGCGGATTTCGATCAAAATCAAGTAAACCTATGTTTACAAATAAATTTTAGCAAATTTTGTATAATATGTCAAACAAGATTAAAGATAAAATTAAAAAAGCAAAAAAAGAAGAAATTGCCTTGGAAGTGAAAAATGCTTGCCCCGTGCCTTATGCAGTAAAGGTCACCGGGGTTTCCAAGAGTTTTCGTGTTCCACATCGCAAAATTGATTCATTGCGAAACTTTTTTGTGAACCTATTTGCTCCAAATAGATATGAGAATTTTGAAGCTCTCAAGGATGTATCTTTTGAAGTTAAAAAAGGTGAGTTTTTTGGAATTATAGGAAGGAACGGAGCGGGAAAATCCACCCTCCTGAAGATTCTAGCTAGTGTCTACAAGCCGACTAGTGGAAGCATAAAAATCAATGGAATGATATCTCCTTTCCTGGAGCTGGGCATAGGGTTCAACCCTGAGCTTTCAGGAAGAGATAATATTTATCTCAATGCGACAGTATTGGGACTTACCAAGAAAGAAATTGACAAAAAATTTGATGAAATTGTGGCGTTTGCTGAGCTCGAAGAATTTATTGATCAGCAAATAAAAAATTATTCTAGCGGAATGCAAGCAAGACTAGCTTTTAGTGTTTCTATTCACGCCAATCGTGATATTCTTCTTATGGATGAAGTTTTAGCCGTAGGAGATACTGCCTTCCAGCACAAATGTCTCAATATATTTAAAAATTACAAGAAAAAAGGAAGGACTGTTATATTGGTTACTCATAGTATGACAACGGTCAGGGAATACTGTGATAGGGCACTTTTGTTGGCTGATAGTAAAATTTTAGATATTGGTGATGTGGATGAAGTATTGAATAAGTATATATTGCTTGATATGGAAAAAAAAACTAAAAGAAATAAAGAAGTTCGAAATTAATTTTATAGAAATTGATTTAGATAATTTTAAAAATTGTTATATATCAGATAATTCTCATTTTAGTCCTGCTAATTATTTTAGATTAAAACTA